>Ga0075124_10001140_pt1 | contig 12392 bp, 10 predicted proteins | sample AntAceMetag02UKS_FD_69809 | JGI IMG/M metagenome (GOLD analysis project Ga0075124, IMG submission 69809) | Saline lake microbial communities from Ace Lake, Antarctica - Antarctic Ace Lake Metagenome 02UKS | ecosystem: Environmental > Aquatic > Non-marine Saline and Alkaline > Saline | place... | reverse complement strand
ATAGGCCCCGGGGAGGCGATGGCCTACCAGCAGGCCTTCGGCTCGGACATCATGATGGTTTTCGACGAGTGCGGGCCGTATCCATGCGAGCTCGACTACGCGCGCCGCTCGACCGATCTCACGCTGAAATGGGCCCTTCACTGCAAGAGGCTCCACGACAACAGGGACCAGATGCTCTTCGGTATCGTCCAGGGAGGCACCTTCAGGGACCTGCGGCGTAGATGCGCGGAAGAGCTTGTCGATATCGGCTTCGACGGCTACGCGATAGGCGGGTTGAGCGTGGGGGAGCCCAGGGACCTTACATGGGAGATCACGGATCTCACCGCATCCCTTCTCCCGGAAGACAGGCCGCGTTACTTCATGGGGTTCGGGAAGCCCGACGAAATGATGGACGCCATCGCCCTCGGCGTTGATATGTTCGACTGCATCATTCCGACAAAGTGCGGGCGGACGGGAACGGCTTTTACTTTATCGGGGAAGGTCGTGGTCAAGAACAGCGCCTACCGGGAGGATATGAGGCCGATAGATCCAGGATGCTCCTGCTACGTGTGCAGGAACTACTCGAGGGCCTACATAAGGCACCTCTTCAACACGGGTGAAATCCTGGCCTTGAGGCTTGTGTCATTCCACAACCTGCATTACTATATGAGCCTCATCACGGAGGCCAGGAGAGCGATCTCCTCGGGTGAGTTTGAGAGCTTCAGGAGAAAAGTGCACGCACAATATAAGGATAGTTCACTGACAGCAGCGCGGGAGTAGTTATAAATCAATTCGCTTCTCATCTGATAAATTCGAGAGCTAAGCGAGCCAATTTACAAGAAGGAGACTGCAGATGGATTTTATAATATTCGCCATGGGACAACCTCCGGGCGGCGGGGGAGAGGGGGGCGGTATCGGTTCTTACCTCCCGATGTTCGCCATTATCATCGTCATCTTCTACTTTCTCATCATGCGGCCCGAGCAGAAGAAGAAGAAAGAGGTACAGGCGATGGTGAGCAACCTGAAGAGGGGCGACAAGGTCGTCACCTCCAGCGGTATCATCGGGATTATCGCAGGGGTCAAAGAAGACACGGTTATGGTCAAAGTGGCCGACAACGTTAAAATAGAGATTCTCCGCAACAATATATCCCGGGTTCTTGATAAAAATGAGTCAAAGTCCTCCTGATCGAGTTATCCTCAAGACGGTTATAGAAGACCCCACGGTCCAGTCTCTCCTCGATGCGACAGATTCAGCCATGGGCGCCCTCGGCTACACGGAGCACGGCAGGCGGCACGCCAAGATGACCGCCAGCGGGGCGCGCCGTATCCTGGCCGACCTGGGGCATGAAGAGAGGATCGCCGAGCTGGCGGCGATAGCGGGGTACCTCCACGACATAGGCAACCTGATCAACAGGGAGAACCACGCCCTGACGGGAGCCCTGATGGCGCAGGATCTACTGAAAAGGCTCGGGATGTGCGAAGAGGAGTTATTCCAGGTAATGGGAGCGATCGGGAACCACCAGGAGGAGAACGGCAGCCCCATAAGCGCCACATCCGCTGCGCTCATCCTGGCTGACAAGATAGACGTTCACAGGGGGCGCGTCAGGGGCCGCCGGGTCATTGAATTTGACAAGCACGACAGGGTAAACTACTCCGTCGACCGGTCGATCATACACATCGATGCCGGCAAGAAGGTCATTACCTATGAGCTGTCAATAGATACGGAGTTATCCCAGGTCATGGAGTACTTCGAGATATTCATGTCAAGGATGGTGATAAGCCAGAGGTCCGCCGCTTTCCTCAAGTGCAAGCTCGCCATGATAATAAACGGCGCAAAACTGCTTTAACGAAAGAAGATTTTTAACCCGCGGATTTAACTGATTAAGCTGATTTAAAATTAGGTTGATTTTTATTAGTGAATTGCCTATCCCCGTTAATCTTCAACTGAAAGATAATCCGTATAATCCGCATAATCAGCGGTTAATATTCTTCATCCATGGATAATCTGAGCTGGATAAGGGTAAGCAGTCGATGAAAGGTGAAAAAATGAAGAAGCGAACAATACAGCGTCCCGGACGGGCGAAAATCAAGACAGGCAAGGCTTTAAAAAAGGAACTCCGCCTCAAGGTCTGGGTCATTGCGGCTGTTATCGCTATATTCACCCTCTATCTCTATCCGACGGCGAGATGGGCCTCCCTTACCAAGGAGATCCAGGAAGAGCTCTCCGAGAAGTGGAAAAAGATGGACGCCGAGATTGTCGACAGGCCCTTCCTGGAGAGGCTGATATACAAGGCCGGGAAGTCCATCACGGGCAACAAGAGCCAGGTCCTGAACCTCGGCCTGGACCTCAAAGGGGGTATGTACGTTGTGCTCGAGGTGGACATGGACAAAGCCATAAGGACCACCGCCATCGAGAACATGAGGACATACTCAAAGGACCTGGAGGATAAAAAACTTCCCTTTATCGATGTCGCCCTTCTCGACAGTAACGCGAGCCTCATAACATTCGAATCGCTGGATGAAAGGGACGCGGCTTTCAAGAATATCACGAAGGGGGGAGTACGGAAGGATTTGATCAAGGTCGCGGATAACCCGCCTGCCATCGAGATAACGCTGGGCGACGAGGTCAGGAAGAACATCGCGAGGAACGCTATCGACCAGGCCCTTATAATTATTCGGAACCGGGTCGACGCGCGCGGTCTGACGGAGCCGCAGATACAGCAGCAGGGGCTCAACAAGATCATAGTCTCGCTGCCGGATATCCAGGACCCGGAAGAGGCCCTGGATATGATCGGAAAAACGGCCCTCCTGGAGTTCAAGCTGGTCGCCCCCTCCAGGGACATGAAAAACATCATCCGCCGCATCGACACCGTCCGCGAAATATCCCCGTATATCATTACCAAGGATCAGGTTACCCAGGAAAACGTCCCCTATACGGCGCTCCTCGTAAAGAAAGAGAAGATTCCCATCGTGGAGGAGATGCTCGCGGATCCCGAGGTCCGGGAGCTCATCCCGAAGAAGTACGCCTTCTACTGGAGCATGTGGGAGGTGCAGGAGGATGTCGGAAAGTTCAAATACCTCTGGCTCCTCGACAGGGAGCCTTCGATAAAGGGAATAAACCTCCAGGCCGCGTGGGTGGACAGGGACCAGATGATGAGGCCCGTCATCAACCTCAAGCTCGACACGGTGGGCCAGAAGAAGCTCAGGATCCTGTCGATCGATGCCGTTAAGAAGCTCAAGAGGCGGGAGAACCCGCAGACAACGAGGCTTGCCATAGTCCTCGACGATGTCGTCAACTCCGCCCCCTTCGTCAGGGAGAGGCTCTCGGGTGCAACCTCGGTTATCACGGGCAACTTCACGCTCAAGGAGGCGAACGACCTCAAGATCACACTGGAGACGGGCGCACTGCCCGCGCCGGTAAAGATCGCAGAGAACAGGACCGTCGGCCCGGCACTGGGAAGGGACTCCGTGAGGAGGGGTATTCAGTCCGCAATTCTGGGTCTCGTCTGCGTATTGGTATTCATCGTTTTTTATTACCGTCGCGCCGGCGTAATTGCCGACTTCGCCCTCTGTCTCAACATCCTCATAGTGCTGGGCGCCCTGCGGGCGCTCAACGCGACGCTGACTCTTCCGGGCATAGCGGGAATCATCCTCACCATAGGCATGTCCGTGGACGCAAACGTCCTGATATACGAGCGGATAAGGGAGGAGCTCGCGCAGGGCAAAAAAATCAGGACGGCGATAGCCAACGGCTACAAGAAAGCGTTGATGACGATTATCGACGCCAACGTCACCACGTTCATCACTGCCCTGATCCTCTACATCATAGGGACGGGGCCGATCAGGGGATTTGCCATTACCCTTATGCTCGGTATCTGCGGGTCCATGTTCACGGCCCTCTTCGTAACGAGAACCATCTTCGACCTTCTCGTGGCAAGGGGGAAAATCACGACGCTGAAGATGCGGCATATCCTGACCAAGCCGAACTTCGACTTCCTCGGAAAGAGAAAGCTGGCCTACACGGTCTCGGTAGTTCTCATCGTCGTGGGCATGGCGACCTTTGTCAGGAACGGGAAGGAAAACCTCGGAATAGACTTCAATGGGGGGATACTCGAGCAGGTCCGCTTCGCGCAGCCGGTGTCCCTCGAATCCATACGGTCCAGCCTCAAGCGGTTCGGCCTGGGGAAGGCGCAGATCCAGCATCTGGGCACGGAGGAGGATGTCTTAATCAGGGCGGACACGGGAAGCGAAAAGGATGTCCTGGAAGCTCTGCGCAGCGTCTCGGGAGGGGAGAAGTCGTTCGAGATAATGCGGAGCGAGCAGGTCGGCCCCACGGCCGGTAAGGCCCTGAGAATAAAGGCGATCCAGGCGATCGTCGCGGCGCTTATGTGCGTCATTGCCTATATCTGGTGGCGATTCAGGCACATCGAGTACGGGCTCGCCGCCGTCGTAGCCCTTGCTCACGATGTACTGATTACGGTGGGTATCTTTGCCATCACGGGGAGGGAGATAAACCTCCCGATAGTCGCGGCACTGCTCATGATCGTCGGCTACTCACTCAACGATACCATCGTGATATTCGTGAGAATACGGGAGGACCTCAAGCTGATGAAGGGGTCCGATTTCAGGACGGTCATCAATACCAGTATCAACCAGACGCTTTCCAGGACAATCCTGACGTCCCTCACGACGCTCGCGGTTGTCGTCTGTCTCTACCTGCTCGGCGGGGAAGTGATAAACGACTTTGCCTTTGCCCTTATGATAGGTGTAATAGTGGGAACCTACTCCTCGATCTACGTCGCCAGCCCGCTGCTGCTGCTGTGGCGCAGGGGTGAGAAAGCTAGGGCTTGACCAGCTTGCCCGCCTTGATGCACTTGGCGCAGACCTTGATTCTCCGGGGGGTCCCATCGACAACGGCCCGCACCGTTTGAAGGTTCGGGAGAAATCGTCTCTTGGACACACCCGTTATCCGGCGCCCGACGCCGCCCTTCTTCTTGGCAAGTCCCCGTCTTGCGATACTGCGCCCGGCAACAGGCTTCTTGCCGCAGAAATAGCATACTTTAGCCATATAATTATCTTCCTTTCTTGAAAGACGCGACGAAATTATACCATAGGGTCCCTGCAGTCAACGTTAAAATAAGTGGTTCAGGTATCCTGTCACTTTTAAACTTACCTGGCGGCTTTGTGTCTCAGAGTCTACGGGGCGCATATATTGACCTTATTTCCCCGATAATTTATGCTAATATCGGTTTAATATATACTTAAGTTTATATTGAACCAATATCATGGAATAAAATGCGTGCCAAGCTGATTATAAACCCCGTTGCCGGCAATTGGAGAAGAAGGCGCAAGCTCCCGCTGATCAAAGAGAAGCTGGGAAGCGCCGGTTTCGTGCTCGATGAATTTGTTACAGGGAAAAGAGGCGACGCCGGCGAGGAGGCCGCCAGGGCCGCACGGGAAGGCTACGATATTGTCATCCCGGCGGGCGGGGACGGCACGATCAACGAGTGCATCAATGCCCTCCATGGAACGCAAACATGCCTCGGGCTCGTTCCGCTTGGAACGGCAAATACGCTCCTCCAGGAAATCGGGATACCGCAGGACGCCGACCGTGCCTGCGACGTGATCATCGGGGGAACAAGGCTGCCGATCGACCTGGGGATTGCCGGGGACAGGTACTTTGCCACAATGGCGGGCGCAGGTTTCGATGCGCGGACTGCCCACCGGGTTCGCGGGAGAGTCAAAAAGCACCTTGGAATAGCCGCATATCACCTGATGGCCTGGCTCACATGGCTGAACTACAAGACGTTTACAATGTCCGTTCAGCTCGATGGGGACCGCCGGACGGAGGGGTGCCTCGTCATAATTTGCAACTCGGGCCGCTACGGGGGAAGATACTACATAGGTCCGGATGCCAGCATAGTGGACGGACACCTCGACGTTCTGGTCCTCGAAAAGAACAGCAAGTACAGCATCCTCGAGGGTGCTATCAATCTCCTCAAGGGAAAAATAGAGGATACCGATGGCATCAAATTCTACAAAGCCCGGGAAGTCACCGTCAGCCCGCCCGGAAGCAGGGAGGTGCTCGTACAGGCCGACGGCGACCTTACCGGTGTTCTCCCTATGGACTTCAGGATCAAACCCGGGGCGGTCACTGTGATGGCCCCCCCGGAGGATAAAATATGACAGGCGTGGCCCTCATCATAATCATCCCGATGCTCTTCCTGGACTCGGTCTTCGACGGCACGATATTCGAGAAGCAGGAAAAACCCCCGGAAGAGCCGGGCGAGTTATGCGCGCTGATGTACGGCAAGGTTATGAGCCTCCACCAGGCCGCGCGGCGGGCTACAAAGGCGGGCGAGCAACGCTTCGCCCTTAACAACTATTACAAGGCGCTCATGGTATTGAAAAATATCCGGGCGGTGAAACCAGACTGGAATGCCGCCACCGTCGATTCAAAGATAGAGCATTACGATCGGCTGGTTGAACAACTGGAGACCTCTATTGAGGAGCAGGAGCGGGTTTACAAGAAGGAGCGTGCCCGGCTCCAGGGCAATATTGAAAAAAATCCGAATAAACCACGACCGCATGTTGAGATGGCGGATTTCCACTTCAACCACGGGAAAGTCAGCTCGGCGGAGAAAGAGCTGAAGCGGGCTATTGATCTTGAGAGCGAAGACGCGGAGACAAGGATAAAGCTCGGTAATTCTTACGAAGCCCAGGGGGATTACGAAAGGGCTATTGCCGAATATAGGACTGCAATCAGGATGGATCCTTCGTCCGCCCAGGGACACTATAACCTCGGCGCCGCTTACTTCGCGACGAGCAAGCTCAAAACGGGAGCCAGTACGGCTCGAAGGGCCAGCCAGGCGAACCCACAGGCTGTCGTGGCGTTGAAAAGGGCCATTGAGTTCGACCCGGAGCATGTCGATGCCTATATCAGCCTGGGCATGGTCTACAACCGGCAGAAGCAGCACAAGTTTGCCCTCGCGGCCTTTAAAAAAGCGCTGATGCTCGAGCCCGACAACCCTGTTGTCAATTACAACATAGGAAGTACTTATTGCTCCCTGCTGAACTTCGTAAATGCGACCAACTACATGAATAGGGCCGCAACCCAGGTAGGCCGGGATACGCCGATGGGCAAGAGCATTAGAAAGCAGATAACTGAGCTCCGCAGGTACAATCTCAAGGGGCAGGAGGGTCGAGGTTACAGGGACAGGTCAAGGATGTTAATATATAAGGGCCGTTCGGTCAGCGGGCCGAAGTTCAGGAGATGGAGAAGGAGGAGAGACAGATGGGCAAAAGACTACAAACAGCAATATCTATAGCCGGGATCGTATTATTCGCCATATATACGTGTAGCCGCGTGGCGGCTGAAGACGGGCCCAAGGAGATGTACAAGGCCTCCTACAAGAGCCTTCTGGAGGGCGAGATGGCGCAGGCGGCGCAGGACAGCGAAAAGGCCGCCGTGAAGTGGGACGAGGCTCTGGAGAAGCTGAGGGAGCTTCAGAAAGCCCACCCGGACTGGAACCGGCTGCTTGTCGAGTCGAAGATCCGGGAGTGCGAGGCGGCGCTGCGGAAGGAAAAGGGGGACCAGCCATCAAAGACTGTTAAAATACCTGAAAGCGGCGAGAAGAAGCCGGCGGCCCTTGAGAAAAAGCCAAGCGAGATTGAGCAGCACCTTGCCGCTGGAAATGAGCTCGCGGGAGCAAAGAAATACGAGGAGGCCATAGCAGAGTACGAGAAGGCCCTGTCAATCGATCCGAATTGCGGCATTGCTTACGTGAACACAGCCGCGTGTTATGAATCCATGGACAAGGATGATGATGCCGTCAGGGTGCTGAAAAAGGCCATCCAGAACGAACCCGACTACGCGAGAGCTCACTTCAATCTGGGAAGGATCTACCTCAAGAAAGACATGATCGATATGGCCGTCTCTGAATACCGCGGAGCCCTCAAAGCGAATCCGGACGATCCCGAGGCCCACTGGGAGATAGCCGGCATGTATTTCATGATAAAGAAGCTTGACGACTCCATCAAGCATTACGACAGGGCGGCTGAACTGTTCGGTGAGACCACTCCTGAAGGACTTGAGGCGATACGGAACTCCGAGAAGATCAAGCTGCTGAAGAAGGAGATGGGCGTCAAATAATTCGTACTGCGTATCGCGTTCTGCGTCTTACTTCCGCCGGTACTCTTCCGTGTAGTGTGGGTAAAATAGAATTTATTGGTGCGCCAGCGAAACCAACCAGTGGCCACAAAGGCACCAAGACACAAAGTAAAAAACGCTCTACAATAATAACCCTCTCTCCTTGGTGTCTTCGTGCCTTGGTGGCAGATATTTATTTTCTGTTTGCCACTGGTAAACGGATCTATACATACCAAAATAGCAGGGAAGAGAGCCCGCTTATTTAATCGTCATAACAGTCAATACATTTGATGGTAGAATAACGGGGCCATGAATTTCCCGGTCACGAATAAGAAAAGAGAGGACCTCCTCGAGAAAATGCGGAAGCTGGGTATCAGGGAGGAGGACATCCTCGAAAAATTTGTCCGCTCCAGCGGCAGGGGAGGGCAGAAGGTCAACAAGACCTCGACCTGCGTCTATCTCAAGCACCTTCCCACCGGCGTCGAGGTGAAGATGCAGCGTGAGCGCTCCCAGGCGCTGAACCGCTTCCTTGCGAGGAGGCTCCTCGCCGACAAGATAGAGCGGATAATCTTCAAGAAGAGGAGCGCGGAGGAGCAGAGGCGGGCGAAGATCCGCCGCCAGAAGAGGCGTCGCTCGAGGCGAGCCAAGGAAAAAATGCTGGTCGAAAAAAAGAAGCGCTCCATCAAGAAGATGATGCGCGCCAGGCCCACGGTTGACGAATAACCTGGAGCGGCATCTTAGAAACTAAATTTTTTGCCTCTATACTTAGAGCGGTATGATTTGATTTGGGTGACCTTCATATTCTCATATTGGAAGCTGTGCCTGATGACCTTTTTTGCACTGTAGTAGCGGTAGCCCAGGATACTTCGGACTCTTTTCTTGCTGTCTCCGATAGCAATACCGCTCACCTTGCCCTCGAAGGGCTCCGAGGCCACGATTCCAAGGGCGCTGTTCGCAGCCAACAGGACGTACAGGCCGTCGTAGATAAGATACTGCATATGATACTTATCAGTGAGCGCTTGCTTTTTTACTAATCCTGTTTTCCACACTTTCTTTTCCTCCACAATAAGCCTGTCCCCGCTGTCAATCGGTTCGCCGAGGTACCTGATAAACTTCGACTTGGGATCGCCGATATTGAAGTTGTGCTGCTTTTTCCCGCCGGTTCCTTCGGAACCTGCGGGTGCCTCTGAGGCGGGAACTTTCTCCGGGACCGACTTCACTTCCTCAAGGTCTATTATTTCCAGTTTCCCGACGGCGTCGTCACTCAACGTAATTTTTTCAAGCGATCGCACTCCCCCCATGGGGCGGATGAAATAGAGCTCATCGTTCCCCTCGAGCTTAATTACCTGGCCCAGGAATTTCCCCTTGTAAATTATCGGATAGCTTCCCGGTTCCAGCTTCTTTAGTGATATAAGCTTCTCTTTTTCTACTAGTATTTGCGCCATGGCAAACTTGGTCTTAGGCGATTTAATACCGTATATCATCTCGACACGGGTGAAGGGGTCACCGATACTCACACCGTTAAGCATCTCTGCGCAAGGCGCTTTCATCTCGACCGAGCAAAGACACCCTTTTTTATTAAAGCTCAGTTCCAATCCCGGATAGAGGAGCTTTCCCTCCTCTGTCCTTTGAGGGTGACCCAGCGATGCTGCGACGGCCTCCTTTGAAGCACCAATCTCAATTTTGATGCCCTCCTTCCTGCCGGAAACTTTCGCCAGACCAGTACGGCACTCCTCTATCTGTTTTTGGATCGCCTTCGGATTGAAATTCCGGAAATTCTCCGCAATCAGCACGAAGTCCGAAAGGGCCTGGGCGTACCCGTGCAATGCTTTCTCTTCATCGCCTTCATGCTGCAGTCTTTTTGCTGCCTGCAGCTTCAGATAGGCCGACCGGTAGCCGTCGGTTTGGAGGCGGCGCGCTTCCTGCGTTATGTAGTCCCGGAAGTCATCTTCCAAAGCGGCGGAGTCTTTCCACTGCGGATAGTAGGAGCCCAGAATCGAGGTAAAGCCCTTGTTAGAATGCACCAGGGCGCGGGCTAATTTGAAAAAGTCTCCCGGCTCATTCTGTCTCTCGATGAGAAGCTTCACCAGTATCTCGGACTGGTCGTAAAATATCTGGTTTTTCTCGTACGATGCCGGGTAATTTCTTCTCGGAAGTTGCCCTATTTTAAAGAGCTTTTTCTGCTTCATCGCAGCATTGACCGTGCAGACGGCTTCCTTGAAGGAATCCTTTTCCTGGTATTGTGCGTAGCCCTCGTTGAACCAGAGTGGAATAGAGACTTTTTTGCCCGGGTTGAGAAAAATCGGAAGGACGAGGTGGGCAAGCTCATGGGGGAGCACCCTGTCATGGAGGTGAGAGCTCTCGAACGTGCAGAGGGCATGGTAGTCCTTCCACCTGTCCCTGATAACGAACCCGCCCATGTGACTGATATTGTTGGAGCCGGCGAGCGTGCTTGCCTGAAGGATGAATTTAAAGCGGTCTTTCCAGACGAAGACGAGACACTTCTTCCCGAGGAGCCTTTGGTTCAGCTGCTCGAGCATTCCGGAGTAAGCTTTCTTAATGCTCGCCAGGGTCGCCTCGGCGAGCTCATCGTCCGTGGCATAGACGGTGAACGTGCCGTCCCAGGCGATGCCCTCGAGGCCCATCTTCTTAGCCCTCTGATCAAATTCATGGGCTATCCCGGTTGCGGGGAACAAAACGGCAATGAGTAAGGCCGCTAGAACTGCATGTGAATATTTCATTACGGAGTGATAAGCCATATTACAATTTTACCTTATTTCCATATTTCCATATTCTTTTTTCTTAGTGCCTTCGTGCCTTTGTGGCAGGTAAATAGGATGATATAATGTTGATACTATAATCTTTCTCTCAGGAGGAAATCATGACGATGGGTAAAAGCCTGCTGGCTATCATCTTTATCTTTATATGCAGCACGGTGGCATGGGTCGTTCTCGGGACTACTGTTGTTGTCAGGACGCACGAGCAGGACACTAAGCTGAAAAGGGCCGTGGGCCGGCTGTGGGGGAACGCCCAGAGACAGAAGGCTCCGACGGTCTCATACGACGCGAAAAACAAGGGCGAAGACCCCGGCCGGCATTTCCTCCCTCTCGATAAAAGCGATATCACGGTGGGCCTCGACCTCGAGCATCGTAAAAAGGGCCTTCTATGGTACTCCACATACCGCGTCGCCTTTTCCGGAAAGTACCGCGTGCTGAATTCCACGAAGAGAAGGCGGGATATTATCTTCAAATATTCTTTTCCTGCGAAGGACGGGATCTATGACAACTTCATGCTCGTTATTGACGGTGAGGGGATAGAGGACTATGAGGTCAGGGAAGGGGTCATAGTGAAGAAACTCAAACTTGGAAGGGGAGAGGCCGCAGACATCGAGATAAGCTACGTGTCGCGGGGGCTGGACGAGTGGTGGTACGTCTTCGGTCCGGAAGTAAGCCGGGTCAAGGACTTCGCACTCACGATAAATACGGATTTCGAGAAGATCGACTTCCCCGAGAAGAGCATTTCGCCTACCTCCAAGGAGGAGACGAAGGGGGGCTGGGAGCTGACGTGGGAGTACACTAATCTCCTCTCCGGTGTCCAGATCGGCCTGGAGATGCCCCGCAAGCTTAACCCGGGACCGTTCGTGAGCAGGGTCAGCTTCTTCGCTCCCGTATCCCTTTTCCTCTTCTTTTTTCTCCTTTTCATTATCACGGCCGTGAAGAGGATAGACATTCACCCCATGAACTACTTCTTCCTGGCCGGCGCCTTTTTCAGCTTCCACCTGCTGATGGCCTATCTTGTTGACCACGTATCGATCCATAGAGCTTTCGCGATAAGCTCCGTGGTCTCTATTTTTCTCGTAATCTCCTACATGCGCCTTGTCGTGGGGCCGGGTTTCGCCTTCTTCACGACCGGCATATCGCAGTTCGTCTACCTCGTCCTCTTCTCGTATGCCTTCTTCCTCGAGGGGTTCACGGGCCTCTCTATCACTGTTTGCTGCATCGTGACATTGTTCATTGTCATGCAGCTTACGGGGCGCGTGAACTGGGGCGAGAAGTTCCGGTCCTGATGCTGCCACCGTTTTCCCGTCCATCGAAGGAGGAATGGAAACCGCTGAAGGCACGGAAAAACGGCTATTTAATAAGTTAGTATCGTTCAAAAGGTTCGGCATTTTGCCATTATATACGAATTCCTCCCCCTTGATGGGGGAGGTTAGGTGGGGGTGAAAAAGCAATTACTCGTATCTCTTACAGGTTAAACAGGAACG
>Ga0075124_10001137_pt1 | contig 12403 bp, 7 predicted proteins | sample AntAceMetag02UKS_FD_69809 | JGI IMG/M metagenome (GOLD analysis project Ga0075124, IMG submission 69809) | Saline lake microbial communities from Ace Lake, Antarctica - Antarctic Ace Lake Metagenome 02UKS | ecosystem: Environmental > Aquatic > Non-marine Saline and Alkaline > Saline | place... | reverse complement strand
GCCGACTCCAAATAAAACGCCATCTTATCCGGGTCCCGAACCGAAGATGAAATCGTAGCAGCATAAAATTCAACCGGATAATATTTCTTCAAATAAGCAGTCCTATAAGAAATCAAAGCATAGGCCGCCGCATGAGACTTATTAAAAGAATACGCCGCAAACTTAACAATATCATCCCACAACTTCCCCACCTTCTTCTCGTCCATCCCAGAATGATTAACGCACCCTTCCTTAAACTGAACCTCCATTTTATTCATCAAATCAATTTTCTTTTTCCCTATCGCTTTCCTCAAAACATCAGAATCTCCCGCACTAAAATTCGCCAAAGCTCTAGACAACTGCATAACCTGTTCCTGATAAACCATAATCCCATAAGTCGGCGCCAAAATCTTCTCAGCGTTCGGATGCGGATAAGTCGCCTCATCCTTCCCATGCTTCCGATTCCCATAAGTCTCCAAATATTGCATCGGACCCGGACGATAAAGTGCAACAATAGCAATAATATCATCAAAACAAGTCGGCTGCACACTCTTCAAGGTCTTCCTCATTCCCTCACTCTCTATCTGAAAAACCCCAACCGTCTTCCCCTCGCGACACATCTCATAAACAGAATCATCGTCCATCGGAATATTCTCAAGCCACTCACTATCCTTCCCAATTGCATCCAAAACTTTCTTAATAACATTCAAAGTCTCAAGCCCCAAAAAATCAAACTTCACCAAACCATAAGTCTCAATATCCGGCCCCTCGACCTGCGTAATCACATCACCATTCTTAGCATAAGTAGGTATATATTCATTAATAGCCTCCTTTCCCCAAACAACCCCACAAGCATGAACCCCCTTATGACGAACACACCCCTCAAGCCTCTGCGCAATCTCAAAAATTTTCTCATGCCTCCTCTTAAATTCCCGAAGCTGCTCAGCCTCAGCAGTCAACCTCCCGTCCTTCTCGTCATCCAAACTCCCCTGTATAGTTTTCTCATTAACCAACTTAGTAATCGCATTAGCATCCCCAAACGAAACCCTAAAAACCCGCATAACATCTTTCAAAACCGACTTCGCCGACATCGTCCCATAAGTCCCAATCATCGCAATTTTATCCTCACCATACTTCTCCCGAACATATTTCAAAACAACATCCTTATCCCCAAAATCAATATCAAAATCCGGCAACGAAATTCTATCCGGATTCAAAAACCTCTCAAACAAAAGCCCCAATTCCAAAGGGTCAAGTTGAGTAATTCCTAAAGAATAAGCAACAATCGAACCCGCACCACTTCCACGACCCGGACCGACCTGACAAAATTTCTTCGCCTCCCTAACAAAATCCGCAACAATCAAAAAATAAGCCTCAAAGCCCATCTTACCAATAACCCCCAACTCAAATTCCATCCTCTCAATCGCCTCAGCATAATTTTCCTTCCCTCTATAAATCTTATCAATCCCCCCTTTACACCAATTATACAAATACTCTTTATGAGTCATTCCTTCGGGAGAATCAAAATGCGGAAAAATCGGCTCGCCCATATCCAACTCAACATTACATCTATCGGCAATCTCCGTCGACAAATCAACAAACTCAGGATTATCCGGAAAAGTTTTCCTCATCTCCTCCTCGTTCTTAACCCAATAACCACTCCCATCAAATTTAAACCGCTTCTCCTGATTCATATCTCCATTAGTCTGAATCGCCAACAAAACCTCATGCGAATAAGCATCCTCTTTCTTCAAAAAATGAGAATCACAAGTCGCAACAATTTTCAAACCAAACTCCGGCGCAACCCTCTTATAAAATTCCGCAACCTTTTCCTCTTCGGGAATCCCATGTTTCTGAACCTCTAAATAAAAATCCTCCTTCCCAAAAATATCAACATACTCCCCAATTAATTTCCGAGCATTATCTTCATCACCATTTATAACCGCCTGCGCAATATCATTCGCAATACAAGCCGTCATACAAATTAACCCCTTCGAATACTTCCGCAAAATCTCCTTATCAATTCTCGGCCTATAATAAAAACCCTCATTATTAGCGATAGAAACCAACCTCACCAAATTCTGATACCCTTCCAAATCCTTCGCCAACAAAATCAAATGAAAACGCTTCTCGTCTTTATCTCTACTTTTCAAATCCTTAGCGATATACGGCTCAAACCCCATAATCAACTTCACACCCGCCTTCTTCGCCAACTCATATTTCTTAATCACCGCCCCCATATTCCCATGATCCGTAATCGCAACAGCATCCTGACCCATCTCCTTCACCCTATCAAACAACTCCGAAATCTTCGTCGCCCCATCCAAAAGCGAATACTCCGTATGCAAATGTAAATGTGTAAAACCCATCTCCTAAAAACCCAAACTCACTTTAAAAAAATTTATATACTCTACAGAGTCACAACATCTCTCAAACAAATAATCATTTTTCAAGTTTCCATGAGAAGGCATGGCGTCGAAGACGCTATGACTTATTATGGAATATAGCACAGAAACAAAATTACAAAACCATCTACCCACTCCCTTGGCTCTCTTAGCCAAACAAGCCCCGGCATCCACGATGCCTACCCTCGTCGCTAAAGCGACTACCATCGCGGAAGCTACCCTCGGCAAAACCTACCCTCACAAACTACTCAAAGAGTAGTTTGTTCCTCCCCCTTCCCAAAAATCCCCTCAATATATTCCTGCGTCAACTCCATCCCCTCTTTCGTATAACTCGAAATATTATAATTCCTCATCAACTCCATCGCCGGCTCCAAATATTTCTTAATCGACCCCTCACTAATCGTAAAAATAATCTTCCCATCACACTTCGTACAACTCCCTTTCAACGGCGGCCGCCTAAACTTCTCATTACACTTACTACACCTAAAACCTTGCCGAGCAAACTTCCTCAAATTCCCACGAATATCCCGAATAAAATGCCTCTCCAAAACAAGCCGCGCAACATCATCCTCATCAACCGCCCGAATCTTCCCAACCAACTCCATCTGCGCCGCAACCTTTTCCTTCATAGTTGGCAAAATCTTATACGCCCCATTAACAACCCCCAAATTTATATCACTCGTATCATGCGTAAACCCAGCACCAACAAACGGCTCATCCCCCCCCTTTTTTAATCTATCTCCAACTAATTCGACTCCCGACTCCCGACTCCCGACTCCCGACTGAAGTCCTCGCAGGACTTCACTCGAATGCTTCCCCAACTCAGCAGCCTTATACAAATCCAAAGAATATTTATCACTAGTATCTAAAAACAAAATCTGGTCATCAACCTCCCCCGCTCTAATCCTAGCATTCAAAACCAACGGAGCATCCTGCGAACCCCCACGATGCCCCGGCAAAAACTTCCGAGAAAAATTTACCAACACGTCCATCAACATCATAACCGCCGCCTCGTCCCCATCACAATCACGTCTCATAGCCGCATGCATATACGGAGAAGCAACCAATCCCTGCATCGAAGTCCACCCAATAATACGCCCAACAACCCCCGCACAATTATGCGGCGCCATACAAACAACCAATTGCCCAACCAAATCTTCTTTCGACCTCAAATTATAATGCCGAGGCAATCCATAAAACCTCTCCAACTCCTCATCAATAAAATTAGCAATATTAAAAAAAACCTCATCCGCCTTTTCATCATTACCAACCGGACAACTCGGCAAAACAACATCATGTGGTCTCAATTCCAAAATCTGATTATCATCAACCAAATCTTTTCCCCCAATATCCTTTTCGTATCCCAATTCCCTAAGCCGAGAAACACTCGTCCTAATTTCCTTCGGCTTAAAATGCGTCAACGGAATCTCAGTAGCATCATAACGAATCGTCCCATCCTTATTCACAGACAAATTAAACTTAGCCCTCAAAATCCCTTTCGCCAAATTCTCAACCTCTCGCCCATCGCTATTCATACGACGAATTCCCTTAATCAACGGCGGCACCTCAAAATTTTCATACCCCAAATTTTTAACCGCACTATTAAAATATTTCTTCACATCAATTTTCCTATTATAATAATCAAAACAACTCTCATGCAACTTACAACATTCCGATTTAACCTCTCGGCATTCACGACAATAAAATCCTCTCTTGGCCAACTTTCCACAATCCTCACATTTCCGATAAATCGTTTCATTCCCACATTCACATTTATACACCGACGCATCCGCCTTAACAAAACCACCGACAACCGCCTCCTGCACACTTCTCAACCTCCCCCCTTCATCACCAACCGGAAATAACATATTAGGACTCCCAGTCAACGCTCTCAATTTCGCCTTCTCTGGCCGACCCATCCGCGCCCCAATAAAACTCCCCGCCTTATCCTTAATTTCAAACCCACACATCGAATTAACAATTTCCAAAACACTCCTCTCATCCGTCTCATCTGTTTTCAATTTTAAAACCTCGCCATTATACATTTCATTTTTCCCAAGATTAATCAACAAAGCTCGAGCATCAGAATCAACAACAATATTATCCAAAACCACATCATGCTCTACCCCCAAAATCTCAAGCGCCCTTTTCCCTTTAGAAAATTTCTCACGAACAGATTTTTCCCACGGCAAAACTAACTTCCCACCACGCCAAACCGAACCATCCAACCACCTAATCAACTCAATAAAATCCTCGTTAGAAATCTGCGTCCAATAAAAAATAAACTTCGGATACAACGGCACCCCTTCTGTCCGACTAATCTCCATAGCTTCATTTAATTCAACCCCTCCATGCGAAGCATGAGCCCTTCCATCGACTTTGTCGATGAGCCCTTCCATCGACTTTGTCGATGAGCCCTTCCATCGACTTTGTCGATGAGCCATCCATTGTTCCTCAACATAACCCGGTTTAACCAAATCCGCATTTCTATCAATCACATCCCCAAGCGGAAACAAAATATCTCCCAAATAAATAATCTCGTCAATATCCCCATACAAATTCTTAGCCTCCTCATAATCATCCAACTTTTTAACAGAACCATTTTTCAACCGAACAATCGGACCATCAATAGAATCACACGAAGTAATAATACAACCCTTAGTCGGCTTCTCAATTTTCAACTGAGTCCCATTAGACAAAAACCCATTCGAAACCCCCATCGTAGCCGGATGAATCGAAACCGCACTAAAACCCGAAGTCCTACTTTTCCCATATCTAAATCTAAAACCCCCACTCCTCGAAGGATGCCCATAAACCGGACGCCCCGCAACCAAATCCTTAATATAAGTCGCAACAACCTCCTTATCCCCACCCTCTCTTTTCTTATGCAAAACCAGATAATCCTCAAGCCAATCAAAACCCGTGCAAACCAACCCATTATTTTTACAAGACTTCAATCGCCCCAAAGCCTTCCCCGCCTTCTGCGCCAACCCCTCCGAAAAAGTCAAACACATCCCACCCCGAATTCTATTTGTCTCAACCCTCGGCAAATCCTTATAATTAGAAACCTCAAACTTTTCAGTCGGGTCCCCATCAATCTGAATAGGCAACCTCTCAGCCAAAAAAGTCATCTCTTCTTCGGTAGGAAAATATTGCAAATTCGTCACCCTCTCATGATAGTCCGTATTCTCCTGAACATATCTTTTAACTTCGTCCTCGGTAGCATCATACTTCGCATACCCGAAATGCTCCCGCAAATAATCAATCAACATCAAAGAAGTACAAATCGAAGTCGTCCCAGCCGCACGAATCGGACCACTAAAACTAGCAATAAAATAATCCTTACCATCTTTGGTCTTCCCAAGTTTCAACCCAGTATAACCTTCAATAGGACAAGAAACAACTCCTAAAGTCATATAAGCAAAACCAATCCTAATCCCCGCATCAATAGCCTCAAGCTCATCCTTAAACTTACAAAACTTTTCCTCCGCAACTTCCCGCGCAATAACAAAGCTAACAGTAGTATCCAACTGCCCATACTGCGACTCCAGCTCCAAAATCCTTCCCGCAATTTTCTCAACCGGCAACTTCGGATAAACCGTACTAATCAAAGCAACACATTTCTCAGCCATAGTCATCGCCAACGGAATTTCAACCCTACTAACTGGATCCAAGCCAACAGCCCGCGCCCGATTCGCAACCTCATACTCTCGCCCAACCCCCTCGCTCAAACTTTCAAAATACTCCCCAGTATTCCACCTATACATCCCCATGTTCCCGATTTCACTAATGATATCACCCCACCCGTCACAACGAGCAACCATCTCATTTTCATATCCCTCGTTCCAAGGCTTACTAAGCAAGATACACCGAACCCCCACACCCACACAGTCCGCACAATTCTCAAAACTATCATCAATTATCAAGTCAATCCCTAATCTTTTACAAACCGCCCCCTTATCCCCCTTAAAATCATTCCCGCCGACAAACAAAATTTCGAAATCTCTCTCGGGAAAGTATTTTTTAAAAAAAGCCTTAGTTCCCTCCGCATAATCCTCAGGTCTACTTGTTATAAAAATAACATCATGGTTATCGTCTAAAAAATTAATCCCTTCGAATGCACCTCTCTCTAACCCTACACCAGCAAAATACTCAGATTCAAAAAATCCCCTGACAAACTTAACAAACTCCACCCGGTCCTCCATTAAAACCCTACAATCATAATTCTTCACCTCCTCAATTCTTACACTCTTCCCCATCTTTAGGTTATAATAAACCAAAAATGTCTCCATGAAATTTGCAACCACATCATCTATATCAACAGCTATTTTCATCTTTCACCCCCAACTTACAAATCAAATCATCGCCCTCTTCCCACCTAATCTCATCATCACTAAAATCAACAATCTTAATCTCCCTCGTCTTTAAATTAAACAAAGGAACCTTACACGGCTCCGGCACATTCCCAATCTTTTCCTCAAACGGAGTTATCGACTGCCAACAAGAACTCGCAACCAACAAAATATTATTATAAACATCAACCTCCGCCCGATGCTGGTCCCCCGTCGCAATTATATCAGGAACTGTATCAATTACCATTGCATCTTTATCTCCAGACGGAACATAATCCATCAAACCATGAGTCGGCGCAAGATGCCCACGCTTCAACATTTCCTTAACAACACGCGTCGGCTTCCCATGATTTCCACCGGCTACCGACGACCCACTACCGGCGACCCGCAATTTAGGAATCTCATTAATAAAATGATTAATACTCGCCCCATGATACATCAAAATCCTAAAGCCCCCATCAATCTCAACCAACGCCGGATTAGGAACCAAATGAACATTCTCCATTCTATGCAAACCCGGAGCCCACTTCTCAGAAATAACACCCTGCGGTTCCCCTACCCAAACCGCATCATGCTGCCCCGGACAAATCACAATCTGAACATCCCCCCGAATCTTCCTCAAAATTTCCTCGACCTTCTGATACTGCTCACGACAAGTCTTAATATTCAAAAATTTCTCCTGCCCCGGATAATGCGAAACCCCATCAATATTATCCCCCGTCAAAAACAAATACTTAATCTTCCGCGCAATCACCTTCTGCCTCGCATCCCCAACTTCCCCATTAATCCAATCAACAAACTTCAAAAGATTCTTCTCCAAAAACATCTTCGACCCAACATGAAAATCCCCACTAAAAGCAACATACTCATCAAAATCACTACACCTCTCCTTCTCAAGCGAAACCTCCGGAAAAACAATTCCATTAACAAATAACATCTTACTCGAACCCGAAACACGAAACGCCACAATATCATCCAATAACAACTCGTTGGCCAATTTAAACAAATCCTTATTATCACGGTTAACCAAAACAATAGACCTCCCCGTCAAATCCTCAACATCAATCAATAAATTTTTATTCTTCGTAATCCTCTTACTCGTAACCATCGCAATTATAGAATAAACCCCACCATTAACCCCAACCCTCCGAAGCGAACTCAAATTATCCAAATCCTTCTTTTCCAAAATTCCCTTAATAGCCTCAAACCTCGCACGAAAATGCCGAACAAAATCATTAACACCGATTCTCCCAGATTTAAACTCCGAAGCCGATAATAACTTCACACCCTCCCCCTTCACATTCTCAACAACACCAAAAAATTTCCCAAACTTATCAGGATGCTCATCAAAAACTTTCCTCGTAACTATTCCCCCACCAACCTCTTCCAAAATTCCAACAACTTCCAACGCAACCCCCTCGTCCAAATCACTCAACATCCCAAATACCTCCTTATCCAAAAGAATCTTTTTCTCCGCACACAACTTCAATATTGAATTCACCATTTTACAAACGAGAGATCTACAGACTTATGAGTCCTGCCCTCCACAACAAAAAAACCACCACCCTTTTTAAGTTTTATTGGGATAGAACTTAAATATAAGCGTCTACGACGTCACTTTATAAAAATTTATATCCTCAACTACATCCCCAACGAATCTACAAGTATAGCCTCAACCTTATCAAACAAATTTGAAGGAATCGACAACCTAATCTCCCGCGTCCTCCCATGCCGACCCTTAGAAATCACCTTCGCATTAATCAACCCCAACATATCAATCTCCGCCAAAATATCAGAAATCCTCCTCTGAGTCAAAACGTCCGTCTTCGTCTGAGAACAAAAATCCCTATAAACATTATAAACATCCCCCGTATAAAACCTCTCGCCCGAATCCTTCACTCCCTTCGTCAAATGCATAATCGAATATAAAACCAACTTAAACTGCTTCGGCTCCCCCTCAACAATATCCAAAATCTTATCACGCTCCATTTTCAAATTAGCCAAATCAATATATTCCTCACCAACCTCTTTTTCCCCCTCACGCTCCGACAACTCGCCCGCAATTCTCAACAAATCCAAAGCACGCCGAGCATCCCCGTGCTCCCTCGCCGCATAGGCCGCACACTTCGCAATAACCCCGTCAGCAACAACTCCCTCTTTAAACGCAACCGTACACCTCTCATTCAAAATATCCTGCAACTGAATCGCATTATAAGGATGAAAAACAAACTCCTCCTCCCCCAGCGAAGACCGAACCCTCGGGTCAATGTTCTCCAAAAAAGTCACCTCATTAGAAATCCCAATCATAGAAATCTGCGCCTGACTCAACTCCTGATTCAACCGAGTAAACGAATACAAAAAAGTATCATTCATCTTCTTAATCATCTGATCCACCTCGTCAAAAACAAAAATTACCAACTGCTTCTTCTTATCAACCAATTCTATAAACTTCGCCCAAACCTGGTCCGTCGGCAAACCCGTAGCAGAAATCTCCCCACCAAGCTGTCTAATCAACGCCGCCAAAACCCGATATTCAGTATCAGCGACCTTCTTCAACTTACAATTCAAATATTCAAACCTAACATCAACATCAATCTCCTTCGCCTTCTTATTCAACTCATCACAGACATACTGAACCGAAAGCGTCTTTCCTGTCCCTGTCTTCCCATAAACAAACAAATTACTCGGCCTTTCTCCCCTCAACGCCGACGCCAAAATAGAAGCAATCGCCTTAATTTGCTCATCTCTATGCGGAATAGACTCAGGAGTATAACGAACCTGCAAAACCCCCTTATTCCTAAAAAGACTATTATTAACAGCAGAATTAAAAATATCTCCAAGTTCAACAGCCATAAAAAATTTCCCCCATCACCATCAAACAACTCCGATTTAAACCTATTTAAACTTTCATATACTCGAAAACACATCTCCCCACCTTCACTTCTTGTGGAAAAATATTTTTAAAAATTTCACATCCAACAATAACATTTTATCATTTTACCCTCGATAAATGACTCTCTGTTAAAAATAACCCCTACCCCCTCATTTCCTCTCCAGAAGAAATGAAAAATCAAAATAAATCAAAATAAATAAAGCATAATCTATCAAATAGTATATTCTAACATATATGTTAGAATAGTTATAATATAATATATATAATATATAATATAAATACTTATAAACAAAATTATTAAAACAAAAAACAAAAATCCACCTCAACTCTTATAAAACTTTCCATACGAAACCATAGGGTCACACCCCAAAACAACAAAAAAACACCAAAATCAATAAAATAATACCCAAACACAAAAAACCAAAAGCACCTAAATAACACAAAAACCAACAAATAAACACAAGACTTTACTACTAACGTTTAATAAAAATCTAAAGAAAGATTTATAAACAATTTACGACTAAATTCTCTATGGATAAAAAACCATTCAAAGCAATTATAGGAAAACAAGTAGTTACCAAAGAGGGGAAGAAGCTAGGAATCGTCAAAGACATAACATTTGAAGCAAGAACCGGAGAGCTAATTCACATCGTCCTAAGAGAACTAACAACATATACTTCAAACCTATCTTTAGAAAGAACAAAAGACCGAGAAGCACTAATCCCATACAACGCCGTAATCGCGGTAGGAGATTTCATAGTAGTATCCGAAGAAGATCTATTATGATTAAATTTATAAACCCCAATTATTAAAACATAACATGACAAATTTAAAATTAGTAGGTTCAAGAATTACAAAGATAAATGCAGAGAGAAAACCAGACTTCGACGGTAAACTCGAGATGAAAACAAACATTAGAATTGTTTCTTTAGAGAAAATAAAAGAAGCAAAAGAAACGGTAAAACTATCATATACTTTTGAGGTAGATTACGCGGAACTAGGAAAAGTAGAAATTGAGGGATCATTATTTTTATCTGGAGACGCAAAAAAGATAAAAGAATTACTAAAAATTAAAAAAGACGAAAACTACGAGTCCCCGGAATATATTGGAATAACAAATTTAATCATACAAAAAGCCTCAATCAAAGCATTTGAACTAGAAGAAGAACTAGGGCTCCCAATTCATATAAGACTACCAACCGTTTCTGTAAAGAAATAAGCAATCACCTTAATTCCCGTTCGATTTAAATATCCTATTTTTTCGGCAAACCAAGATTTTTCAAATAATCATCAACAGAATTTTGAGATGAACTAACCGGATTCTTACCCCACCACCAACAAGAGAATTACTTAATCTCCCCTTTCTTAAAACAAAAAACCACACACCCAAAAACACATAACAAGCCCAAAACAACCAAAACCCCCAAAATCACCCAACCTTTTTATTAAAACCCATCACGAACTAAACAAAACTTATAATATAAATATAACGAAAACAATAAACATATAAAACAAGACAACCTAATCTAATCATGCCAACAATATCCCAAGAAAAAATCGAAAAAATATCCGAACAAATTATATATCACCTATATTCCATATTCCCAAAGCAAGTTTTCACATCAGACATCGCAAAAGAACTCGCAAGAGACGAAGAATTCACAAAAAAACTTCTAATTGATTTAGAAAAAAAAGAACTAGTAATAAAAATAGACAAAAACCCACAAGGATTCCAATATTCCCGAAGACAAAGATGGAGAATTTCAAACAAAGCACACAATATATACAAAAACAATCAATAATACCCACGAAAAACAAAATATTTCTAAAAACATTAAAATAAAAACTATATTTCTGAAAACAACTATAATTATAAACCAAAAACACCTGAATATACCATGGATCCAATAAAAGAGGCATTCTCCAAGATAAAAAGGGAAATTACCCAATTAAAAGAAGAAATCTCAATACTTAAAGCTCATGTTGGGGATATCCAGACAACTCAGACAGATAACACACTAAATATACCCAGACAGACAAACAGACAAACAGACATTCAGGCACAAAAACGCGTGGAAAACCCCGTATATCCGCCTAATTTTGATAGTTCCATAGGAAATGAAGGGGTTCCAACAAACAGACAAACAGACAAACAGACAAACAGACAAACAGACAATTACACCCAAATTAAGCACAAAACGGACTTTGAACAAGCAAACGAGATACTTTCATCACTTGATGGTATTAAGAAGGGAATACGCCTTAAATTCAAACGCCTAACCCCCCAGGAAATGCTCGTTTTTAGCACGTTATACAGCCTAGAAGAACAAAATACCGAAGAAATAACATATCGAACACTTGCCGAACAACTACAACTCAGCGAGTCTTCTATACGTGATTACGTCAACAAATTAGTTCGAAAAGGAATACCAATAGACAAAATCAGGCAAAATAACAAAACAATACTATTAAAAATCTCCCAAGATCTCAAAAACATAGCCACTTTAGCTACAATTTGCCATCTAAGAGAATTGTAGATGCATGAAACATTTTCTTTAAATGTTACTTTAGCTACAATTTGCCATCTAAGAGAATTGTAGACGCATGAAATGCTCATAGAGAGCGTTACTTTGGCCACAATTTGTCAACTAAGGGAATTATAGACCCAAAAATAGAGCAAAAACAAATTATTATCAACTTTTGATATAACCAACAATCACCCCCATTTTGTCATTTCACCGACGATAAAAACATATTTTATAGATACCTCTAGT
>Ga0075124_10001135_pt1 | contig 12415 bp, 13 predicted proteins | sample AntAceMetag02UKS_FD_69809 | JGI IMG/M metagenome (GOLD analysis project Ga0075124, IMG submission 69809) | Saline lake microbial communities from Ace Lake, Antarctica - Antarctic Ace Lake Metagenome 02UKS | ecosystem: Environmental > Aquatic > Non-marine Saline and Alkaline > Saline | place... | reverse complement strand
TGTTGCAGCTTAAAAGAAAGATCCTGCGACTGCCCGATGGATTATTAACCAAGGTCTATAAGGGCATCGTGAATGGTTATCATAATGAGAATTGCTGGTTTATTTTCTCCTTTTCAGCAAGATATAAATGGCCCCTGTTCCGCCGTCGTAAGGCCTGGCAGTTGAGAATGCCAGAACAATTTTTTTTATGCTCCCTCTGTTTAGCCAGATCGGCAACTGTTCCTTGAGCACAGGGATATGGTTTTCAGAATTAAGACCTCGGCCATGCACTACAAGTACGCATCTCAGGCCAAGCCTGTGACTCTGGATGAGAAAGCCCTGGATTTTGATTTCCGCTTTCTGTTTTGTCAGTCCGTGGAGGTCTATATAGTCCTGAATGGGAAACTGGCCTTTCTTAAGTTTCTGCATCATCTTTGGGCTGAACCCGGGAACACATCCCTCGATATATTCATCGCTAAACGTGATGTCCAACTCGGCAGTCCCTTTGATTAGATCGTTGAGATGGGCAATGCCCTCAATCTCGTCATTTCTCGCCGCATGTGCAGGTGTCATGGTGGCATCCGGTGTTCGCACTACAACGTTTGTTTTTCCGGATAAGGACGTTACATCCTGCATGGCTTCAAGGAAAACAATGGCTTCATCAGAGGTTACGTTATCATCGGGATCTTTTTCCCCCTCCGGGTCCTTGCCAGATTGATTCACTTCTGGTTTCTTCGGGATTGTCTTCTTCAAAGCAGGATTAAAGATCTCCGGCTTTTTTTTCTGATTTTTCAGTTCCTGAATATGTTTTTTCTTTTTCTTTTTGCGGGCCATGACTGACAACCTGTGGTTTATGGAAATTAAGCTTGAAAACGGAATTCAAAATCTATTATAACACAAAAAGAGAATCGAGTCAGGAAGTTGAGATTTTTCGCAGTGCCGACGCATAAATTATTCATCTTTTTTAGCTTTTATTTTGTCGCGTTAAGCCTCTTTACAAAAAATTGCCCTTTTGGTATTTTAGAATTGGATAATGGTTTCAACGCGTAATAACGCTTGAATTGCTTGATCTTGCCACAAAAAGAGTCAAAATCAGGATGATTTTGAGGGAGAATTCATGGAGAAAACAAGCTATTACGACAAATAATTTCTTGTAAACTTAACAAACTCCATGAAATTAGATAGTTGCACAGTGAAAAAACTTGTGCTTCACGGCTGGATTTTTCGAGTTGCGGACCATGGCAAAGATTGATGACTACAAAAAGGCCATTGAAATTGCCAAAAAAGTTTTGGCAGGCAAAAGCCTTATCCAAATAGCTTGGAACTCCGGCTGCACGTTAAAGATGTCCTCAGGGGGTATGGGAATCCTGAGTTTGCGTTTTTTGAACAACGGAGTGGAAATTGTCTGGCCGGAACTCAGTTTATCCTTTTCAGTCTCTGGAGAGGAAGTCCCTGTCGAGCAACAGATCCTGCTTCTCCATTACTTGAATGGCGCATCAGGCTCACAGTTGACAGGTAAATGGATCGGGTACCAGGAAATCCCTGACGGAAAATTTTACCTCGAGGCCTTTCAGAGAAGGGCAAAGGTCCCCATGGTTCGGACCTTTGGCGAACGGCCGGATCTGCTGGTAGAACTGGCAGCAACAGTGTTCGGAGCAAAGCCTTTCGATCAGGGTGACTTTTCGGTCATGGTCAATGCCATGCCCATGATTTCTGTTGCCCTGATTCTGTGGAAAGGCGATGATGAATTTCCTCCTGATGGCACGATGCTTTTTGACCGGAGTATCTGTGATATCCTTTCGGCTGAGGATATTGCCTGGTTGGCCGGGATGATTGTCTACCGGTTGACTGGTATGGCCGTGGATGGGAAAAATCAAACCCGTAGATAGGAGGCTGTCCGAGAATAGTAATTTTTTCTCAAATCGAGGACTGCGAAAAAAAATTACCGCAGGTATATAGTTGATATTCCGAGGATGATTTTTTGAGCATGACAAAGAGTTGAGGGAAAATGGCATTCTCGGATAGCCTCCTAGGATAAACCCGCCATAGGCGGACAAGCCGGAAAAGTACCTAAAATGCCTCAAGTCGATGTTTGTTTTTTCATTCGATGTCGGATGTTGGACGTTCATCTTTCCACTACTGGCTTTCTGGGTATTGCAAAAAAAAGTCTTGTGCATTCTTCACAAGATTTAACTGGTAACTGTCTAATTATTGAGCTGTTACGATCAGGAGAGGTTGAGTTTAAGATATGTCTTCAAATAAAGCAATTGTCGGTGTTGTTATGGGCAGCGAATCTGATTCGGAAGTTATGGAGAGTTGCAAGGCTGTCCTTGAGGAGCTCGGTTTACCGTATGAGACAAGGGTACTCTCAGCACACCGCACCCCCGATCTTACGAGAGAATATGTCGTAACGGCCAGGGAGCGGGGAATTGAGATCATTATAGCCGCGGCCGGTTGGGCTGCGCATCTCGCTGGATTCATAGCTGCCCACACAACGCTTCCGGTAATCGGGGTCCCCATTGCTTCTTCTCTGCTTAAAGGTATCGATGCCCTTCTGTCCACGGTCCAGATGCCGGCAGGGATTCCTGTGGCTACTGTGGCAATAGGGGAGGGTGGGGCAAAAAATGCTGCGGTCCTGTCTGCCCAGATCCTGGCCCTGAAATATCCTGCAATTGCTGAAAGGCTGGAGGTGTATCGTGAAAATCTCACGAAAAAGGGTGTGGAAAAGGCAATGACTTGGACAAAATAAAAGAAAAAGCCCTTATCATCCCGGTTGATACTCAAAAACATATCCTGTCAGGTCTCAAGATGGCCGGGCAGGTAATCCTTTCAGGCCGGGTGGTGGCCTTTCCCACAGAGTCTTTTTACGGACTGGCTGTCAATGCGACAGACGATGAAGCCATTCAAGACCTCATTATTCTTAAAGAAAGGCAAGGCGATCATCCTATTCTTATCCTAATCCCTTCCGAAGATGTCTTGGAACAGTATGTGACACATATCCCTGAAATTGCCCGTCGGCTTATCAAAGAATTCTGGCCCGGCGGGATGACAATTATATTTGAGGCAGGGAAAAGCGTCTCGCCTTTGCTTACTGCCGGGACTGGCAAGATCGGTGTCCGTGTTTCCAGTCATCCCATCGCAACCGGATTGGCCAGGGCTGCTGGTGTACCAATCAGCGGGACAAGTGCCAATATTACGGGAAGACCGGCCTGTGTAAATTCCAGAGACGTCTTTCGGTCTTTGGGTAGAAAGGTGGATTTGATCCTGGACGGAGGAGAAACAAAGGGAGGCGAGGGGTCTACGATTATAGATATAACCGTTCATCCCCCTGTTATGGTGCGAGAGGGAATCGTAAGTCGTGATCGGTTGAAAGGGTATCTTACCCGGTCATAGATGCGCATATGATGCCGCGTTGTGCCATAACCGCCGGCAGTTGCGGCGGCTATGGCTTTGATTGATCAGCGCCCTTCAAATTTCGGCTTTTCCTTTCCGCCTACACTTGTCAGACCTGTAAGGGCATCTGCAGTAGCAAATACCTCGTTCAGGTACTTCAGTTCTTTCCTGGCGCCCTCGGAAACGGGAAGTTCATACCCTTCGTCAATAATCTGATTTGCCAGCCGGATGGCAATGGGGGCATTCCTTGATATGATCTTAGCGGTCTTGGCTACCAGTGGGTCTTCATTATTAAGATATTCGCCACCGAGCAGGGCATCGATGTTCTTGTCGGAAAAGAGGCCTTTCATCTTGCGCCAATCCTCGGGCAGTTCATCTGTTTTCTTGCCTTTGTTTGGGACTAGTTTCCCCTCAGCAATAAGGGCCAGCATCTTTTCTTCTATTTCCTCGGGTGCAAAGATATAGTCCACAAGGCCGATGGCATTGGCCTCTTCTGCAGAAATTAGCCTGCATGAGAAGATAAGATATTTGGCCAGTTCCTTCCCGATGTAGCGACTGCTTCGCTGCGTTCCGCCGAACCCGGGATAGATGCCAATGCTTGTCTCAGGGAAACCCATGATTGGCTTTGGGACTGAAACTATTACGTCTGCGCAAAGGGCGAGTTCCAATCCGCCTCCGAGGGCCATTCCTTCCATCTTTGCGACTACGAGTTTCTTGCTTTCATCAATGAGGTTCATTACACTCTGGCCGTATGTGGTGAAGGCAAGATTGTCATCAAGGCGGTCTTCCTGGATACGCTGGATAAAAGCCCCGATATCCGCCCCGGCAACAAAGGCTTTTCCACCAGTGGCATCAATGACAATTGACTTGGTATCGGGGGCTGATTCGGCCTCCTTGAATGCCGCTTCCAACTGTTTTATAACTATCTCATTGAGGGCATTAAGGGCCTTTGGCCGAGAAATTGTTACTCGACCCACGTCTCCATCGCGACGATAGGTGACATAAGTTTCAACATCATTCATTTTTAAATCCTCCGTCTGTTTTATTGACTGAAATCCTATATGTGCTTTGCTGTTTAGCAAATTGCTGAACAACGGTCAACCAAAACACGAATCCGGCAGCAATTCTAATTGTAGTCGGTCTTGCCGCAAAATGCTGTGTGAATGGTATCTTGCACGACTTTTCGATCTCATCAGTATGCCCGTTCTGTAAATCAGGCAAGGCAGGCGGGTCTGCAACAGGGTACTTGACAATGATGAGGAAAAATCAGCATTTTTTACGAGGATTTCGGGGATACAATTCAGTCTTTTCCCCAATCCTGAACCTGTAAACGGTTACTAAAGTGTGAATCTGTCTCCTAATTGCCACCACCCGATTATTGAATCATATCTCTCGAATTGGACGTCTTCTTTCTCCTCGATCTCTCTTATCCAGTCTCCAAGGCCTGAGGCATGATGAATGATAAGGGGGATGCTGTGATCCGGGAGGATATCGGCCGGGAGTTTGTGCTGTTCGATGATATTTTGAATACTGGTGGAGATGTCTTCAGTGTCCCAGGGCGTTGGGTGGATGAAACCATGTATCGCGCCATCGCTCCTGGAATATCCGAACTCCGGGCCAAACTCATTTTTTAACTCCCTCATCACCTGTATGGCACTCAGGTTGGTTTCCAGGTCCAGACCTTTGTTGAGATTGGCTAATATCCTGTCGTCAAAGGACTCAAGGCCCACCGATGCCAAGAGTATCCGTATCCCCATATCTTTTGCCTGACCCAGGGCATTGCGTAGCTGTTTCTCTCCGGATATAAGCCAGTCTGCCCTCAAGGTGAGATTAATTTGAGATGTCTTCAGATCATTCTTGTCCATTTCACTCAGTAAATGTGGCAGACCTGGGAGAGGATTTTCATTGATCAATTCAAATGGAATCTTCCTGCCGTCCGGCATGTTCGGGAGGCCGCGAATCTGGGCTATGACTGTCTCTGTATCCAATGCCCCGTGAAAGCCTTTATCAACTGCCACATCACAAAAACTGCACCCCCGTAAAAAGATGTTGACTTTCTGGTCCTTCTTTTTATCCAGGGATACGGGGTAGTCTATATCTACCCATTTGCTACGGGCTGCATGCGGGCATCCGATGTGTTGCAAGACCTGTGCAATGGAAATTCTTAAGGGAACCAGTTTGCTGTCTGCCATCGTATGAATATTGTCCCAGCTTACCTTTCTCAGGAATCTTTCTTCCCATGCCTTCTTTGGATTCTGTATCATCCTGTTGGTATTGTCGAGGTAGGTCAGACCAGGCGTATCCTTCCATGTGCCTTTATCCAGGTTCTCCAGTAGATAAATGGCCTGCTCGGCTGGCCCGTGAAGTGAAAAGCTGAAGTGCGTTGACAAACCTGGAAACCGATTAGGATTATCCTGCCAACCCTGTTCTCCCATGTAGTCGACATCAGCCTGAGGTCCTGCCAGGATGGTAATTGCACCCTCGTCTTTAAGTTCTCTGGCAAGGGAAAAAAGGTCAGGACGACCGGCCAGAGTTGAAAAGCCGATTACGGGTTTCTGTAATCCAAAGTAATTGTAAAGGGCCTTACTGAGAATGTCCTTGTTGTATTCCCGCGCAACGGCTATGACGATACAATCAAAAGCAGTGTTTTCTTGAATAATGGTCCCTGCTATCTGGGGACCCAAAAGGCCATATGTCTCGCCTGCAACATAGCTGACAATGATGGCCATCTTTCTTCTTTCAGTTGAGTTTATGTGGCTGGATAACATAATATTGTCTCTCAGGTCTTCGTCATGATATGAATAGCATACAAGATCTTCAATTTCCCCTGAGGGTTTCATATTGAATTTGGAATGTAAAGCAATTTCAAACAGGCCCGACTGCCTATGGGGAAGCCATAATGAGAATTGCTGTATATCAAAGGGCGATGTTGTTTTTCTGCTAAGTTTATTGTAATTAGAATGGAAAACATATGAGAAATTCAGTTTTGTAAGAGCTTAAGCGTTACGGTTTTCTGGAGGGAAATGCATGGGAAATATCAAAGAGAGGCTAAGAAAGTGGAAGATAAACAGGATGACTGGCAGGGGGATTGTCCTGGTTAAGCTCAACAAAGATAAACAAGGCCTAAAATTACTGACAAAGGTCATTGAGATGGACCCGAAAAACCAGATGGCATGGACCGGGAAAGGCCTTGCGCTTAGCAGACTCCGGAGGCACAAAGAGGCCATCGCGGCTTATAAGAAAGCCCTTCTTTTAAATCCAACGGATGAAGAGCGTAAGCAGCTCGATGTCTTGCTTAAAAGGGCAAAGGAACGGGAAAAGGGATAGATTCAGACAAACAGGTTTCCCTGCCTATCATCTGGCACGTCTCTATGGTTTGGTTCCTTTTCTTCGACCAAAAATTTTTCCTTCATGAAGAATCTCTCAAACATTCGGTTGAAATCAGTCCAGGCCCCTTCCTGTCTGTCTTTATCTATAAAACGGCCTATCCCGTTTATCTTTGCATCCAGGTCGTCAATCATATGAAGCGCAAACGCTTCCAGAAATTTTGGCCGCTTGGGTGAACCGAATTCGAACTGGCCATGGTGGCTGAGTATCAGATGCTTTATCCTCATTGCCAGTTCCGGGGGAAATGCCTTTAATTCAGACAGCTTTTCGTCCACCATGACCGTACTCAGCACGACGTGCCCGATCAGCCTGCCTTCATCCGTATAGTCTATGTTGAGCCGGAACTCCATTTCCCTGATTTTTCCAATGTCGTGCAGAAAAGCGCCTGTCAGCAGCAGATCTCTGTCCAACTGCGGGTAGTGAGAAGCGACATTTACGGCCATCCGGCAAACTGATAATGTATGCTCCAGCAGGCCGCCAAGATAGTTGTGGTGAAAATTCTTGGCCGCAGGGGCATTTTTAAATATGGCTACAAATTGTCGGTCTCTCAGGAACATGTCAATAAGCGCTTTAAGATGGCTGCTGTCTATCTCTCGAAGGACCTCTCTAAGAGATGCGAGCATTTCTGGGATGCCGGAAGCAGCTGATTCAACAAAAATACCCGGGTCCACGTCTTCCTGAGTTGCCTCTATCCCTGAAATCGTGATCTGGATGCGGCCCTGAAAAGATCCTGCATGTCCCTGGACTTCAACGACATCTCCCTGACTGAAGAGAGCTGAAATCTCTTCAGCCCTCTCCCATATTTTTCCTTCCACTTCACCGGTTCGATCGGCCAGGGTAATGCTTATAAAGGGGTCACCCTTCCGGGTTGTGCCTAATTTTTTCCCCTTGATGAGATAACAACCCTTGATGATATCTGATTCGTTGATATCCTTGATCCATGGGTGTCCCTGTTCCTTAATCATCAAAATCCCCTGGCTTGCCTTTGCCCGTATTCAAACCGGCTGCGCGTTCATGGATTTTGCTTTCCGTCCATCGGGCAGGGTCTTCGATTCGAGAGCTCTTTGGGCCAAGGTCATAAGAATTGGCTTTGATGATGGCTTCAATGGCGAGAGGTGCTGTATCCCCGGCGTTAAATACATTGGTGAGCAGGTCATAAACAAAGTCTTCCACTCCTTTTATCATCCTCTCACGAATATTTCTCGGCAGGCCCTGCATTTTGTTATCAAACGGAAGGTTGATTTTCTTGTAGTTCCCCCCTGTCAGGTCGTTTGACCTGGCATATGCCACAATCTCACGCCACAGGTCTTCAGTCACCCCTTCGCCCGGCACCTTGACAAATTCCCCCTTTTCGTCGAGAAGCGCATTGCCATACTCATTGACCTTTACACCCCATGAAATCATCTGGAGTGCAGTGGCTACATTGGCCTTGGTCGTATGGGTCTTTTCCACGATATTTCTTAGACGCTCGGAATTATTCCCGGAGGTCCCGTGCTGGGCACCGGATACATTGTATTTGGCAATTGTGTTATGTATCTCTGTGGTCAGGGGCACCTGGATGCCTTTGTCGCTGGCTTCAATACCATGTGTGGTTCCGTTGTTCAAGGCGATCCAGTCAGGGAAAATATCATGTGCATTAAGCCCCTGCATTAAAAAGAATGCCTCCTCCGGTGTGGAAATGCCTTCCTTTCCCTTTATTTCGCCCACTTCAGTTTCATGTCCGGCCCACTTGGGCACATAGGGGCTGAGGGCAATATTTGCCAGGAGGTTTTCATTGTCAGGCATGTGCGAGGCATCAATTGCGATTGAGGTTATCCCGGCTTCAAACAGGGTGGAAATTTCAAGTTTTCCCTGTTCTATATCCTGTACATTCTTGATGCCGTAGTGGTCTGCATGAATAGCAACAGGCACGGTGATCCCGAGTTCATTGCAGATGGCATCTACCTGTCTGGCAATGTTCCAGAAATTGACGGCACAGTAGGCTGTCTGACCTCCTTCAGACTTTGCGATTTCTATGATAATGGCGGCGTTAGCCCTCTGGGCGGCACGCAGTACGCCATGAATTACAAAAAAGTTTCGTCCGTTGGCGGCAATGGTCATGGCCTTTCCCTTTTGAATCATGGCCCTGTCTATCACCTTACCGCTTACAATCAAGGCCCTGGAATTAGGAAACAGCTGTACAATGTTGGGTGGACGTCCGATCTTCAAAGCCTTCTCAAATTCCTGAGATAAATTTCCTTTTTGTAAAGACATATAATCCTCCTTTGGTAATTCTTATTTTGGCAGTAATCTGCTGTTTATCAGCAATAAACTCAGATGTTATCAGCATATATTCAACAACGCAACGCTTCCATTCAGTCTATAATTCTCCGCCGTTTTGAGGCCTGTTTTCCCGGTTTGCTTCTTCCCGGGGAAAAACCATCTTACCGCACAGCTTTAAATCATAACCCGAGAGATCATCGGCCAAAGATCGAAAGGTAGGTTCATGGAGAAGCCCGAGGAAGTTCTGCACCCCCTGTTCAAAGAAGACGTCCTTGAGAATCAGCAGATCAAAGCGCTCCCACTGTAAGGGGATAAAATCAAGGTCCAGGAGACCGGCAACCGCCCTGATGCTAGGGCCTGCATCTGTCCTGCCTGCCAGGATTTCAAGACCGATGTCTATGTGTCGCTGAAGCTCATGGTGATACCCTTCTATCTGTTCGGACTCAATGCCGGCTTTATGAAGTTCTTTGTCAAAAAGCAATCGGGTACCGGTGCCTAAGGGTCGGTTGACGATTTTTATCCCTGGTCTCTTCAGGTCGGAAATCCCCTTTATTCCCTGAGGATTTCCCTTTGCCAGTAAAAACCCCTGTTCCCTCTGACAGAAGTTGACAATGACGGGTGCCTGGCCTAATTCTTTTGTGGCAACGCCGAAGTTGTAGTCCCTTTCATCTTCCTGGAGCAGGTGACTTGATGCGATATGGCAGAGACTGCGTTTCAGTGCCTGAATGCCGCCGAGACTGCCCAGATTTCCGAAGAAAGCCACATCGTCTGGATATGTGCGGTTAAAAAGGGTGAGGGTCTTATCCAGGAGAATATCATTACTGCCGCCTATAATCAGCATACCGTGGTAAGGAGGCAAAGGACGTTCCGGCTTCGGGTAATTGATTGTCTGTGTGTCTATCCATTGTTCCACAAGATGACGCGGGAAGAGCCATTTTCCTGTTACCTTTGTGGCCGGAAGACCCTTTTCCGCAATCAGGGTGTAAACCATCTTTTCATTAATTTTTAGTAAATTTGCTACTTCCCGGGTGCTGAGCAGGTCTTTGTTGTGCATTTTTTGCCTGTATCCTTTAAAAAGATATTCGAAATTTATTTATGATTACCCATAATCATTAATTATACCATAAAATGGCATAAACCACACGATAAAATAAGATAAAAGCAAAAAAGACAGTTTTTGTTCAGGAACTATTTACCAAGTCCTTGATTCCGGTTTATTCAGGTCAGGTTCATAATAGCGCAAAAACCACGATGATTTCCACGGGGATTTCGTCTTTTAAAAGTCCTTCAGGCGGTTTTGGAAAGGGAGCGGCTTCTATTACGCCCGTGAGTGCGGCCCTGTCCAGGATCCTGTGCCTTGATGTCTTTACAACTGCAGGATTATGAATATCCCCGTCGGGTGTGATCACAAAGCGTATGGTAACCCGACCTTCTATTCGCCTGGTCCGGGCAATATGGGGGTACTTTTTGTGTTTTTCTATCCTGTTTCTTACCATGGACAGATATCTGCTCAATTTGTTTTGATCAAGGTCGGTATGATCCTGCTCTCCCTGGGCCCAATCTAATATATTCGGGTCAGAGACATAAGGAATATGTGGCAGGGTTATCCTCTCGGTGATGCCGTCAGGAAATACTGTTTCAGGAGCAGGGACTATTACGGGTTCCGGGTGCATTGGGACGAACTTGCTTGCCTCTAATTCTTTCATGTCTTGAGGGTGAAGAAAATCTTTGGATTTGTGATGCGGTCTGGGAATAGATCTTGGCTTAGATTTTGAGGCATTCTTTAAGGTTAGCTCGATATAGGTCCAGTTCGTTGGCCGGTACATCCCTGTGATGTGTATTAAAAAAACAACATGGATCCCCGCGGATATGGCAATCAGGCCCCACAGTAGCCAGTTGTTGTTTTTTCTTTGGTTTGATATGGCCGGCATTATTTTTGTTTTAGACAGATCTTTGAACGCTAAAATTCCTTTTCTGTTGCCAAACAAAGCCTGTCTGCTCCTGCCGCTTTGACAACATCCATGATCATGACCGCCTTATTAAGGATCACATCTCTATCCGCTCTAACGACAATCAGTCTATCTTTTTGCTCGCCGATCATTTCCCTGAGCCTTTCAAAAAGATCACCGGGTGTAAATTCCTGCTTTCCAAGAAATGCCCTGCCTTCTTGATCAACGCTGACGGTGATTTCACGCTGGATCTGCGGTGGAGAGGTGTTGGCTTGGGGAAGCTTGATCTTAATCCCTTCATCCACCATGAAATTTGTGGTCAGCAGAAAATAGATTAAAAGCAAAAAAACAATGTCAACCAGTGATGTGAGCGGCATCCGCACCTGATACCGGCGTCTGTTATTGCGGTGAAGTACCATGATGATCTCCTGCTTGTCATCTGATTGCGGGAATCTCTTCTACAGCTTTTGATTAACAAGACCCTGCTATACGGTCAATACTTGTTCAGCTTTTGGCTATGGCTCTTATGAACGTGACTGTTCCGTCCTGAAGACGTGATTCGTATGTGTCAACACGGGAAACGAGATAGCTGTGGGCGATCATGGTGGGCAAAGCGACCGCAAGTCCAAGGGCTGTGGTCAACATTGCCTCCCAGATCCCACCGGCAAGAACGGCGGCATTGACTTTCCCTCCCATCTGCTGAATAACCATAAAGGCCTTGATCATGCCGGTAACCGTACCCAAAAGGCCGAGCAGCGGCGCTATGTTTCCGATGGTGGCAAGGGCCTGGAGGTAACGGGACAGACCTTTTACTTCATTGTTGCTGGCATGAGCCATGACGGTTTCCAGTGTCTCCCTGTCCTGATCTTTGACCTCCAATGCCTGAGTCAGGATGCGTCCCATTGGCGAATTGCTTGTGCGTGCAAGCTCATAGGCCTGATGGTCTTCTCCATTTCTGATGTGCCCGGCTATTTCATCGGCTGGTCCGACCCCTCGCCTGCGTATCTGTTCAAATCGAATCAAGCGTTCCAGGAATATGGCCATTGCAAGAACTGAGCAGAAAAGGATGGGGGTCACAAGGACACCACCTTTTGCAAGAAGATCAAGCATATGTTTTTTACCTCCGGGATTTATAGCTTTAAATTATTAATATAACTTGACAGCAAGCTTTAATCAAGCAGTTTGAAAACAGGGCAGCAATTCTCATTTTGAAAAGATATCCCTTTCAACACGTTGAAAATATCTGCAAAGGCAGCCGCAGGCGCTTTCTTTTAAGATGCAACCCGTACTTCTTTCATCGCTCGCTGAATGCCCCCACACCTGTAGAGTTATCTCAGCCCAGACGGGAAAGGCGATCGCTTCAATTGCGGCTCCCTTCTGGGGCTGTCCCCAGTGAAATAGAAAGAAAAAAGCATTTCACGGGGCAGGCCTCAGATGAATTGTAA
>Ga0075124_10001130_pt1 | contig 12483 bp, 9 predicted proteins | sample AntAceMetag02UKS_FD_69809 | JGI IMG/M metagenome (GOLD analysis project Ga0075124, IMG submission 69809) | Saline lake microbial communities from Ace Lake, Antarctica - Antarctic Ace Lake Metagenome 02UKS | ecosystem: Environmental > Aquatic > Non-marine Saline and Alkaline > Saline | place... | reverse complement strand
ATCCGTGCGCTTATTCTGGCTAAGGTCGGCTCGATATAATAGTGCTGAATGAGATGCTCCTCGATGATATTCGAAGGTATCGCGTTGAATCGGACTCTCTGGCAGCGAGAGATGATCGTTGGAAGAAGCCGGGAGTAGTTTGTCGTGATGAGTATTATCGCAGCGTAAGGAGGCGGTTCTTCGAGGGTTTTCAGAAAAGCATTGGCTGCCTGAACTGTCATCTCCTCTGCCTGAACAATGATCACGACGCGATAATTCCCTTCATTCGGACTATAGCGAAGTTTTCGTTCTATCATGCGGATCTTATCAATGTGTATCGATGTTGATTTTCCAAACTGCATACGTTCATAGGGAGTGAGTTTTAGCTGCTCGATATATGCCTGCACCTGCTGTTGTTCTTCCTGCTTTTTATACTCGCCTTCATTTGATATATCGAACTTTGGAGTGGGGAAGATCAGATCAACATCAGGATGGGAGAAGGAATCGATCTTATGGCAGGAAGGGCAGGTTTCATCGGCTCCATTGTCCGGATGTTTGCAATTGATGATCTTTGCGAATTCAAGGGCAGTGGCAAGTTTTCCCACACCTGCGGGACCGTAAAAAAGATAGCTCTGCGCTGCTTTTTCTTCATTGATGAGTTGAGCAAGAATTCTATGTGCCTGCTGCTGTCCTTTTATCAATTTAAACATGGTGTGTTATTCTGACTCCTCCACATTGATCTCACCAGCTTTCTGCAGAGCAATTTTCGTGAGAATAGGACCGATGATCTCAAAGAAAATACAGGTGGCTGTCACGGTAGTAATTACTATCGTGCCGATCTGATCGCCGCTTGTGATAAGAGTTTTTCCGATACTTTTTCCCAATCCGCTGAAATCCTGTTTTACGATAAGTGATAGCCCAATAGCCACACCTGCCTGGGAAAGTATGCCCAATCCGATATAATTACGCACGTTTTTGGAAACATTTCCAAATAGAGCCCCAAGACGCGAACCACCAATCAGTCCGACGGAACGTGCTATGATATACACAACTCCGAGCAACCCAAGTGAGGGCAATGTACCTATTTGGAGATTTGTCCCGGCGAGAGTAAAAAACAGAATAAATAGAAGGGGAATGACATTCGTGAGTTCCCTGTGAATGGTCTCAATAAGATTGCGCCGCTGGGTGTTTATGATCAAAATGCCGGCAGTCATATTGGTGAGGATCAATGAAAGATGAAATGCGCGGGAGAGTCCGACCATAAGAAGCACTACGCTGAATATATGGATGAAATAATCGCTTGAGCTTTTCAATTTTCTTACCAAAATACAGAAAAGAGCTCCCACGATCAATCCGATTATAATGCTCAGTGCTATTTCTTTCATCGGGGTAAGGATCAGTGCAAAGAATCCTCCGGTTGAAGTTCCTGTCTGGTTCATAAGAATATTTCTTGCAATAGCTGATGCAAATCCAAATATGATAATTCCCAGCCCATCATCAAATCCGACAACTGCGTACAGGGCTTTTGTGAGCTCTCCTTTTGCACGGTATTCTTTTATGACAGCAACAGTGCCGGCAGGAGCGCTGGCAGGAGCTATCGAACCAAAAATGAGGGCAAGAGGAATATTTTTTGTGACAAGCCATACTGCAAAGAAAACAAGTATAAACGTACCAAAGGATTCAGCAAAAATGATCGAGATAATGCCTGATCCCTGTTTCCGAAGATCGTTCAGATTAAGCTCGAGTCCGATTGTAAGCGCCACAAAACCGAGAGCGATTTCAGTAATAAAGGAAAGCTGGCTCTGTATCGATTGTGAGAAAATTCCAAGAAAAGAAGGTCCAATTAACACACCAAAGAACATATACCCGATGATTAAAGGCAAGCGAATTGCTTTGGTGAGTTTCCCGAAATAAAAGCTCATCAGTGCCACTAAACCGATCAATGCAAGGATTGGCAGAGAGTGTGCCTGAAAATAGTGCTGGATTGAAGTAAAAAAGTTCATTGTGTGTATTTCTCTATCTGTTTAAACTGCCTGAAAAATAGCCCACGTCATTGGTTATCACGAGAATGCCGTCTTTGTTTTTCAGTCCGCTCATCATAGTTTTTACCTGGCGTAGAACTTCATTTGAGAGCTTTTTTGGAACAACTGCCACGATGATCTTATTAAATCCTTTTTCGCTTTCGTTCCAGAAGCTGGCAAAAAGTGGTAGCGCATGCAGATAGTATCCCGGATTGTTTGCATCGATTATTGAAACATGAGCTTCTGCGATCTCCGAAAATATCTGAAGCAGATCCTCGAATTTATCATCGATCTGAACAAATACATGAAAAAGTGTGTTCTCTACACTCGGCTTATAATCAGGTTCCTCTTTGAGAGCGATATGCTTGTAGAATATTTCATAGACTTTTTCGGGACTGATCTGATTTACGATCTCATTCACTGTTTCGCTGGATTGTAGTATCTGTGAAATTCGCGCAAGAAGACTAATATGGTCATTTCGTTTGGATTTCGGAGCAAAAATGAATATGAAAAGTTTAACATTTTTCTTATCGATAGCTTTGAAATTTACTCCCGAATGCACGATTAGAATCCCGATCACAAAATCTTCAAGGTCATCCAACGTGCAGTGAGGAAGTGCAATACCATTTCCAATGCCCGTGGAAAGCAGCTCTTCTCGTTCTGCCAGTTTATTATAAAGTTCTTCGGGCTTGTAACTGGCAAGTCCTGGACAGGTCGCAGCCATATCCGCAATTTTATGAAGGACTGCATCTTTGTCTTTCAAAGAATCATCGATTGCGATCGAATCTTTGCATAGGATTTTTTGTAGGTCCATAATTTACCTCTTCTTCATAGCTTTTTGTATTTTTGACCAGTCATCCTTCAGCGTGACAGTTCTGTTGAATACAAGCTTCTTATCTGTTGAATATTTTTCATCAACACAGAAGTAGCCCTTACGCTCAAACTGCATTCTCTCTCCAGGTTTCACATTTGCAAGAGCAGGTTCGAGTTTGCTGCCGACGAGAATCTCCAGCGAATCAGGATTTATATTTGATATGAAATCTTTACCTTCGGGAGCATCATTCGGATTTTCATTTACGAATAATTTTTCATAGAGCCGTACTTCGGCATTAATGGCATGAGGTGCAGAGACCCAGTGCAACGTTGCTTTCACTTTTCTTCCATCGGGAGCAGAACCACCCTTTGTTTTCGGATCATAAGTACAATGCAATTCGATCACATTTCCATCATCATCTTTTACAAAACTGTTGCATTTCAGGAAATAGGCATAGCGAAGCCGCACCTCGCGCCCGGGAGCAAGGCGGTAGAATTTTTTCGGCGGATCTTCCATGAAGTCGCCCTGCTCGATATAGAGTTCTTTAGAGAAGGGAACTTTTCTTGTTCCAGCAGACGGATCTTCCGGATTGTTGATAGCTTTTAGTTCTTCCATCTGTCCTTCCGGGTAATTATCGATAATAACTTTCAGGGGTTTAAGAACAGCCATATAGCGGTTCGCTGTCTTATTGAGTTCTTCGCGAATGCAGTGCTCAAGAAGTGCATGATCTACGATGTTGTCACTTTTTGCAATACCTATCCTGTCCAGGAAATCCCATATAGAATCCGAAGTGTATCCTCTTCTACGCAGCCCGGAAATTGTCGGCATTCTCGGGTCATCCCAGCCGTCAACATACCCTTCTTCCACGAGCATGATGAGCTTCCGCTTGCTGAGCACAGTGTATGAAAGATTAAGCCGAGCAAATTCGATCTGTTGAGGATGAAAGATATCGAGTTCATCGAGAAACCAGTTATAAAGCGGGCGGTGATTTTCAAATTCAATGGAGCAGAGAGAGTGAGTGATCCTCTCAATCGAGTCCGATTGCCCATGAGTAAAATCATACGTCGGATAGATGCACCACTCATCACCGGTTCGATGATGGGTTTTGTACATGATGCGATACATCACAGGGTCGCGCATATTCATATTGGGATGAGCCATATCGATCTTGGCTCGAAGTGTCTTTTCACCTTCTGCGAACTCACCGTTCTTCATTTTATGAAAGAGTTCGAGATTTTCTTCTACAGGGCGGTCACGAAATGGGCTGTTCTTGCCGGGCTCGGTAAGTGTGCCGCGGTATTCGCGGATCTCGTCAGCGCTCAGATCATCGACATATGCTTTCCCCTTTTTGATGAGCTTCAGTGCATAGTCATAGAGAATTGGAAAATAGTCCGAAGCATGGAACAGCCGGTCTTCCCAGTTGGTGCCGAGCCATTTCATATCTATGAGAATTGCCTCAACATACTTGGTCTCTTCTTTTATAGGATTTGTATCATCAAAGCGGAGATTGAATTTACCTTCATACTGTACCGAGATTCCGTAGTTCAGGCAGATCGCTTTTGCATGTCCGATATGAAGAAAACCGTTGGGCTCCGGTGGGAAACGCGTGTGCACGGCGCCGTTATGCTTCTTGTTGTTTCTGTCTTCTTCAATGATCTGTCGAATAAAATCTTTCGATCCTGAATCTTCATTCTTTGTAAGCAGTTCTTTTATTTTTTTATCTTCCATTGTGCTCCTACGAATTACGCATTCAAAACGCTTTTCAGGCGTGCAATTGCTTCTTTAGTTCCAAGAATGTCAATTAATGTAGGAATATCCGGTCCGTGAACTTCGCCAAAAAGTGCAAGGCGTAGCGGGGAATAGAGCTCTTTTCCTTTCACGCCGATAGCGACGGTCGTTTCTTTGACCAGATCTTTTATCTCATCTTCTGACCAGCTTTCATGTGAGCTCAAACGCTCGATCCAGAACGCAAACAGTTTTTGAGCATTTTCTTTGGAAACGATGTCTTTATCTTCAGCAGAAAATACAAGGTCGTTGTAGAACATCTCGGAATGTGCGATCATTTCTGGGATCGTTGCTACGCGGTTGCGTGCATTATCCACAACTTTTAGATATTTTTTATGATCGGAAATATCGAGTCCTGCTCTTTCAAAATATGGCTTTGCTCTTTCTGCAACATAATCGAGATCGAGATTTCGCAGATACGAGCCGTTCATCCAGTTGAGTTTTTCCACATCAAAAACTGCGCCGGACTTGCTAATCCGTTTGAGAGAAAATGTTTTGATAAGTTCTTCGAGCGAGTAGAATTCTCTATCATCATTTGCATGCCACCCGAGGAGTGCAATGAAATTTATAAGTGCTTCCGGCAGGTATCCTTTTGCGAGATAATCTTCCACCGCAACATCGCCCTGGCGCTTGCTGAGTTTTGTTTTATCGGGATTGAGCAGCAGTGGTAAATGCACGAACTTTGGCACTTTCCAGCCAAGGGATTCGTACATAAAAATATGCTTCGGTACGCTGATTAGCCATTCCTCTCCGCGTATTACATGGCTGATCTTCATGAGATGGTCGTCCACCACATTTGCCAGATGATAGGTTGGGAAGCCGTCGGATTTCATGATGACCTGGTCATCGACAAGTGCGTTATCCACTTCCACGCGTTCGCGAACCACATCATAAAATACTGTTGAGCCCTCTTTGGGAATTTTCAGGCGTACTACATGAGGAATGTTCCGTGCGAGTTTTTCCTGTACTTCTTCCAGAGAGAGGTTTCTACATTTGCCGTCATACATGACCGCAGTATTATTTTCCTTTGCTTCGTTGCGCAGTTTTTCCAGACGCTCTTCAGGACAGAAGCAATAGTAGGCAGCGCCCTTGTCGATCAATTCCTGTGCGTATTTTCTATAAAGATCACTTCTTTCTGATTGGATATAGGGTCCGTATTCACCACCGATGACAGGACCTTCATCGTAGTCCAATCCAACTTCTTTTATGGTTTTCAGCAGGTCTTCCTGGGCGCCCGGAATGTAGCGTTTGCGGTCGGTATCTTCGATCCTTAAAATAAATGATCCGTTATTTTTTCGTGCGAAAAGGTAGTTGAACAAAGCGGTACGAAGTCCGCCCACGTGCAGATAGCCGGTGGGACTCGGGGCAAAGCGTACTCGAATATCAGGATTCTTTGATGTGGACATAAAAATGTTCCTTTTTGATTTTTTTATACAAACCTTTTTCGGGTTTTCTTTGTCAAGAATGGGAGTAGACTGAAGAGGAGATTATTACCTCATGCCTAAGTTTAACTTTGACACGCTTCAAGATTTCAATCGCAATATGATTTTTCACAAACATAAATTTGACAAAAATATTATAATTATATAAATGGGATTCGACATAGGCGGTGTTTATGAAAAAAATATTTATTTTGTTGTTTTTACTTCTTTGCGTTACACTTTCCGTGCAAGGCAATCCGATTATGCCCGCATTTTTTAGCGAAATCTATTTTGACGATAACGATGATTGGACAATCGAATTGTATGATTATTATCAGCTTGGTATTTACACACTTGACGATTGCTACATCGGAAGCACAACAAATATGGCATACTTCAACAACGATATAATATTTACACCAAATGACACTCTTGTGGTTACGAATGACGACATGCAGACTGATCTTACAATTAATCGTGAAGGAGATTTTCTAGTAATGGGTGGAAATACATATGATGAGATGAGGTGGGGCAATTATCAATATTCCAATGTTAATGCACCCTATCCGGGTCAATCATTAGTACGAGTTGTTGTAAATCCTGATGATCCATATTTCCTCCTTGCAAAAGAGAATCAACCATCCCTTGGTTATAATCCCTTTGATGTTCAAACCTATGGGGGGCTAGCAGGTTATGTTTTTGATGAAAACGGAATGCCAATATGTGGTTTAGAGATTTTAATTTCTTCCCCTATTGTTTATATAACATTTACAAATGCTTCTGGTTTCTTTGAGATAAATGACATGTATGGCATGAATTATGACCTATCCGTATCTTTAAGCGGTTACCCGTCTATTGATACGACAGTTACTGTGGAGCCGGATTCAACAACCTACGTTCATATTTTTCCAATTTATGATACCGATCCGTCTCCACAACAAAAGAATTACTCTATCTCAAATCATCCTAATCCTTTTTATGATGCTACAACGATCCTCTATTTGTTGCCTCAACGCTCTGTCGGCATGATCACGATCTTCAATAGTAAAGGACAAAAGATCACAGAAATTCCAGTTTCACCTGCCGAGAACTCCGTCTTGTGGATGGGAATAGATGGGCATCGTAACCAGGTGCCAAGTGGTGTGTATTTCTATCGGCTGGAAAGCGAGAATACGACCCTAGCATCGGGGAAAATGCTGTATCTGAAATAGCGGATTTGAATTGGATAATGTCTACGTTGAATCTGGGCACGACATAAACTTAAATTTGACAAAATTATTATAATTATGTAAATGACATTCAACAAAGGCGGTTTTATATGAAAAAAATTATTATTTTGTTGTTTTTACTTCTTTGCGTTACACTTTCCGTGCAAGGCAATCCGATTATGACTGCATTTTTCAGCGAAATCTATTTTGATGATAACAACGAGTGGTCAATTGAATTATACGATTATTACCAAGTTGGTATTTACACTCTCGACGATTGCTACATAGAGAGCACAACTAATATGGCATTCTTCAACATTGGTATAACATTTACCTCAAACGATACCCTTGTGGTTACGAATGACGACATGCAGACCGATCTTACCATTAATCGGGAAGGAGATTGTCTTGTAATGGGCGGATATACATACGATGAGATGAGTTGGGGTGATTATCCTTATTCGCTGGTCAATGCACCAGATCCCGGTCAGTCGTTGGTTCGTGTTGTTCCATATTATGATTATTTCTTACTCGCAAAAGAGAACCAGCCATCTCTTGGGTATAATCCTTTTGATGCTCAAACCTTTGGCAGCTTAGAGGGAATTGTTACGTACAGCAACGGCGAAATAGTAAGTGGCGCAGAGGTTTCCTTTTATCCTGTTTATTACAGTGTGATTACCGATGAATGCGGGTATTTCTGTATTTGCGATATGTATGGAATGAATTACATTCTTACTGTTACCCTGAATGATACAATAATATTTGAAACTACTGTTACTATAGAACCCGAAGGAACAACTTATGTTGAACTTATACTTGATTATGATATTGATCCACAACCACAATATAAAACCATCTCAATCTCAAACCATCCCAATCCTTTTTATGATGCAACAACAATTCACTATTCGTTGCCACAACACTCTGTCGGCATGATCACGATCTTCAATAGTAAAGGACAGAAGGTTAAAGAAATTCCGGTTTCTCATCTTGAAAGTTCCATTTCGTTGGCAGGGATAGATGAGCAGCACAACCAGGTGCCGAGCGGTGTGTATTTCTATCAATTAGAAAGCGGGAATGAGACATTGGCTTCAGGCAAAATGCTGTATCTGAGATAGCGGTTTTGGGAACAGGAAAAGCACGTTTGAATGGGAAATAGAATAATCTTATTTTTGCTGTTCCTATTTATTTGTTCTGCCCTACATGCAGATATCGAGTTCTTCAAAGAATATCTGCGGTTCGAGCTTCAGGATGGCTGTTTCATAGTTGCTGGGAATTATTATTTCCGAAACACTTCAAACCGCGATATACAGGCAACATTATTTTATCCGATCCCACGAGATAGTATGCTGGGCAGTTATGATTCTGTGGAGGTGAAGGATTCATCTCAAGCACCAGATTCTCTTGTTACTGCAATAAGGGAGAAAGGATTTTTTTTCAATGTTGAGATCGGAGCGAATTCAACAGCAAAATATACTATAAGCTATCGTCAAAAACTCCTTGGAAACAGGGCAAAATATATTTTCACTACAACGAAATCATGGGGTAAACCATTAGAAAAAGCAGACTTCCTATTAACATTTCCCAAAACCTTGAAAATAGATTTTCTCTCGATTTTGCCAGACAGCTTACGGGAATATGAAGATACTTACACACTTTTCTGGACAAGAGAGAATTTCATGCCCCAAGAGGATTTTGTTGTTCATTACCATGAAGAAAGTGTGAACGATATATCGAGTCCGGAAACTTTTATTGAGAAAAGACATGAGTTTATGTATCTGCGGATCACACCTCTTATCATCCCCGGAATCGCTGCCGGATACACGCGCAGAATCAATGTATCTGAAATTAGGGTTATTGATGTTACCATCGCCGTAAATTATCATGATTTAGATGTATATTTTCCCGAAGTATATAAATCTTATGGCCTATCTTTGATCACTGAACATTTTAGCAATCCCAAAGCCACAGGTTTATTTTCGCGCCTTAATCTTGGAGCTGAATATCTAAAAATTCATAACACAGATTGTAACCAGGAAGAAATTAGAGAATGGTATCCAAACACAACAATCGGGGGCGGAGTCAGCATGCCATTCAACAAAGTGTCGTATATAAGACTATCACTTGAAATAGGATTTACAATGTTATATGCGAGAATCAATTGTGAATTTTTTTTCTAAAATGAATATATATCGACTAATGAAATTGGAATGGTTATGAAAAAAGTAATTTTTGTTTTAATTTTACTCTGTGTAATGGCTTGTGCTCATGCTGATGAGGATACCTTTACCTCAAATAACACAACACAAATTAATAAAAAAATTGAGAACAAGTATAGGAAAAATTTTCTCTATCTGCGGATCACACCTTTTCTCATACCTGGTGTTGCTGTCGGTTATACACATAGAATCAGATTAATTGATGAAACTACTATAGACTTTATTATTGCCGCTAATTATCATGCTTGGGGAGATGCTCACCAATCATATGGAATGTCGTTGATTACTGAACATTTCGGCAATACACGGGCGATAGGATTATTCTTTCGTGCAAATCTTGGGTGTGAATATGGAAGCTATCTTAGATTATATTACGAAGACCCTGAAAATGAAAAGAAATGGGCACCAAATATTACAGGTGGTTTGGGATATAGCATACCAATTTTTAGTAGTTCTTATATAAGATTTTCGGCGGAGATCGGCTATACTATGTTGTTTGGCAGAATCAATTGCGAATTGTTATTCTAAAATTACCTGAGCTGTCATATGAGGAACCTCACTTTGAGGATGAAATACATTTTGCAGGATGAGCCTTCTCCTATCCCGATGCATATTTAAGCCCAACCCGAATCAAATAATTAAAGCATTGGGTCATTTTTGAACTTTGCGAAAGGTTTGACTAGTCCGCCCACTGGCGGAAACTTTCGCAAAGATTGCAGTGAGAGTGAAATATTTTCCCATCTATCAAGAGGGGTGGATTCCGATTCATCGGAAGACGGGGTGTGTTTATACTTCACTATTCCAATGCAAGTTGAACATGCACCCACGAAATCATACTAAAATTCCCTAAATTTTAATTTTCTATTTGTAATTTTACATTTCCTCTTCCGCACCACCTAAACTTGACACAAAAATAAACGAGCAAGTTTCTATTATATTAATTACATTACTCAATTATTGTATATATTTTAAAATTATGAAAAAGAGATGTTTAGTTGTGACAGGCGGCGGCGACTGCCCGGGGCTTAATGCAGTTATCCGTGCCATTGTAAAGCGAGCTTCCAAAGAACACGACTGGGAAATCGTTGGCAGCATTGACGGATTCAACGGCGTTCTTAAAGATCCCCGTGAGTTGCGTGTGCTTACCAATCGAGCCGTTGCAGGTATTCATGTGCGCGGAGGCACGATACTCGGAACGACAAATAAAGGCGGTCCCTTTGCATGGCCCCAGCAGGATAAGGACGGCAATTGGATAGAGATCGACCGCTCAAAAGAAATGCTGGAAATCCTGAAAGAAGAAAATATCAGCGCTGTCATCAATATCGGAGGGGACGGTTCACAGACTATTTCACAAAAACTTTATGAAATGGGACTCAACATCGTTGGCGTGCCTAAAACAATTGATAACGACCTTTCCGCAACCGATTTTGCATTCGGCTTTCAAACTGCGGTGGAAGTCGCGACAGATGCAGTCGATAAACTCGTAACAACTGCAGAAAGTCATCACAGAATTATCATTCTCGAGGTAATGGGACGTGCAGCCGGCTGGATCGCTCTTTATTCATCTATAGCAGGCGGCGCAGAAGTATGCCTTATTCCGGAAATTCCTTATGATATTCAAAAAGTAAAAGAAAAAGTGGAAGAACGCACCGAAGACCGGAGAGGTTTCGCAAATATCGTCATAGCCGAGGGTGCATATCCGAAACATGGAAGCGCCGTGGGGCAGGAAGTTGATGAGATCGGCTATCACAATTTCAAACTTGGCGGTGCAGGCATTAGACTCAAGCAGGAACTTGAAGATGCAGGAGCACAGGCAGATATTCGTGTGACCATTCTCGGACATTTACAACGCGGGGGCATTCCCTGTGCTTTTGACAGAATTCTTGCGACACAGTTCGGCGTAAAAGCATTTGAAATGGTCATTGAAGGAAAATTTGGCAAAATGGTTGCCTATAAAAATAACGATATTCAAAGTGTCCCAATCAAAGATGCCATCAACACCTATAATCTGGTCAATGTGCACTCCAATTTAGTACATACTGCACGGGGTATAGGGATCAGTTTTGGTGATTGAAAACCTATAACGGAGTACGCTGCATGACCGAGAAAAAAGACAGAATTGCAATTTTGACATCCGGGGGTATAGCCCCCTGCCTTTCCGCAGCCACAGGATGCCTTATCACCGAGTACACCCGGCTCGTACCGGACATGGAAATTATCGGATATCTCAACGGATACAAAGGACTGCTCGAGGGCAACAGCATTCTTATTTCGGAAGAAGTAAGGAAAAAAGCAAAATGTCTTCAAAAATATGGCGGAAGCGTGCTTGGCAACAGCCGCGTCAAACTCACCAATGTTGCGGATTGCGTGAAAAAGGGCTATATTCAGGAAGGCGAGAATCCCCTGCAAGTTGCCGCAGAACAACTGGTCAAAGATAACGTATCTATCCTTCATACTATAGGTGGTGACGACACAAATATCATGGCATCAGATCTTGCATCCTATTTGAAAATGAATGGCTATACCCTCACTGTGGTGGGACTTCCCAAAACAGTGGATAATGATGTGATCCCGATCTTTCAAACTCTCGGCGCTGCAACCGCCGCGGAACAGGGTGCGGTTTTCTTTGAGAATGTTGCTAATGAGAACACAACCAGCTCAAGGCAGCTCATTATTCATGAAGTCATGGGACGTCACAGCGGATGGCTCACTGCTGCCACAGCGAGAGAATACCGAAAACGCCTTCATAAGAAAAAATTCCTGCCAGATATCCTGCTTGCACGCGAGCGCTGGGATATTGATGCGATCTATATTCCGGAAATGGGTATTGATATCGATGAAGAGGAAAAGCGTCTGAACAAACTCATGGATGGAAAGGATTCCGTGAACATATTCCTCAGCGAGGGTGCAGGTTTGGAAACAATTGTGTCGGAAATGGAGTCAAAAGGGGAACCGGTCCAGCGTGATGCGTTCGGTCATGTTCGTCTTGACGAGCTCAATCCGGGACAGTGGTTTGCAAAACGCTTTAAAACCATG
>Ga0075124_10001119_pt1 | contig 12540 bp, 10 predicted proteins | sample AntAceMetag02UKS_FD_69809 | JGI IMG/M metagenome (GOLD analysis project Ga0075124, IMG submission 69809) | Saline lake microbial communities from Ace Lake, Antarctica - Antarctic Ace Lake Metagenome 02UKS | ecosystem: Environmental > Aquatic > Non-marine Saline and Alkaline > Saline | place... | reverse complement strand
ACTTTGGTTGTGTTATTGGCTTGTGTGGTTTGAAAATGTGCTGTTTTGTGTCTCGTCTTTCATCTGTTTAAAGAAATAAATTGTTCGGATAGCAGTCTCTTACACTTGTTTGTAACGGACAGTATAAAAAACGTAGGGCTTTCGCAGCTAATTTCTGTCAGATGAGAAGGATGTTTGTTTAGAGCAAAAAACTCTCTGAAACCCTTGACAGCCCTATGTTTTTTATACTTTGTTACCTGCATGTGCTTTTATCTGTCCGAAGTGATGTCGTGTCAAGTTAAGATGATTTTTTTTCAATGCTGTCCACCATTCAATGCTCGTCAGTATCAGGTTAGCACTGTGCGGTTGCGAAGTTTTATTTTTTTGAAGAGAGGGAATTTTTTTGTTTTTTAATTTTTCTTGGGTTGGAGAAAAAAATACTCTCTTGCAAGTTTTGGATTCAGTATTGGCTTGTGCGACTTGTAAGAGTGTATTTTTTTGCGTGTGGGCTTTTTTTGTCATGTAATGATTCCTAATTTGCTGCTATATTGTTTTTTTCTTTTTTTTCTGTTTTCCAAGTTTGCTATCAAGTATCATATTTAAAAAGGAAGTTGGTTGAAGAAAATAATTTGGGTTCTCATCAATTTTTTCTTTAATGAGAATAAAGCCACCGTTGGTATAAGATTCCATAGTTTGAATTAAAGATTTCACAACATCCTCTTCTTTAATATCACCTTTTTCGAGGGCAATAAAATCAATTTCAGATTTTCCTACAAGTGCAATAAATATATTCTCTTGAAGATTTGTAAAATCCTTTCGTACAGAGATAGTCGTTTTGCTGCCCCAATACTGAATATGATGACTGAAATCAGTTTTCTTTTCAGTTGCAGGTATAATTACAAATTCTTCGTTGTATAAGCCCAAAAAGAACGCATACATATACAACTCATAATTTGTACTGAAATGCTTTCCAAGATTTATTTTCTTTTCTCCTTCTGCTCCAAACTTTTGAGAGAGGAAATCAAATAAGTCCTTATGCTCTACGCTATATTTAGGAATTTTAGTTTTCCATTTGTCAAATAAGTTATCCATAGTTATAAAGTGATTACTTGAGTGTTTATTGTTTTAAGATTGTTTTTGTCAAATGGTCTTTCAAGTTTTATCCAAAATGCTTTCTTTCTGTTTACATGCTCAAATTCTTTTTTGATAGATAGTGCCTTTGTTTTTTTATCTGTAGAAAGGAAATCTTTAATCAAAAGAATTTTTTGATTCTCAGTTTCGTAAATCAGGTTAAGAAATTCAGCGGTTTTATTTTCACCAAATGAAGAAGTAGGTGCATCAAAAATCATTGGGAAATTTTCTTCTTTTATTTCAGATGCTAACTCCGAAATAGCAAACAATATTGAAATGTGCATTGAAGTAAGTAACGACTGATTGGGTTTGTAAAATGTTCTGCCGTCTTCTTGCAATTCAATATCTACAAATGATTTATCGGCTTTTATTCTTTTCGTGAATACAATAGTACCTGTGAATGATTCAATGTTTATTCTTCCAAAGAAATTGTTTGATTTGGTTTGTAGTTTTGCAATGAACTCATCAAACTTCATTTCCTTAGTATCATTAAAAATAATTTCAATGTCTCGGAGAATTGCTCTTGTCTTAATCAAGAAAGAATTTGCTGACTTCAAATCAATATTGTCTTTATCTTCACGTTTAGTTTTCAGTTCTGCCTCAACAACCTTCAATCTTGAATTGTAATCGACTTGTTCTTTGTTGCGTTGCTTTAAGTCGTTTTGCCATGCATTGTAGTTTTTCAGAACATCGACAAGTTTTTCTTCTGCAATATTTGAATTACCAAGTATTTTTTCTCTCTCCGCTTTTTCTTTTTCCAACTGTTCATTCAATTCTTCAATATCTTTTTTTCTTGCATTATTAAATTCGAATAACTCTTTTATCCTTGTTCTAACTCCCCTGAGATTTTTAAGATTGTCCTCATGACTCACACTTAAATTCACAAGACGATTTGTATAGTCATTTTTAAACAATGGTTCTTCGTTGATTGCTTCTTCTTCCTTATGAGCTTGACTTGTTAGATATTCTTCAAGTCGTTTCATCATGAATTTGTATGGCTCTGAACCTTCCGGGGATTTTGTATTGCAAACCTTGCAAATCTTGTCTTTCAACATTTCTTCCATGTGTGCCTTTGAAGGAATACCAGCAGGGAGAGGTATTGAATTATTTAAGAGTTCTGCTCTTGCTTTTCTTTCACCTTCTTTGATTCCTTTTTGCTTATCAAATTCAGATTGTAACATTCTTCTCTGAATACTTAGTTGTTTAACCTTATCAGCAAACTCATGATGAATAGGTTCAAAGTTTACTGCAATCCAATTCTCGTCAAACAATGATGTCGTGTAGTTCTCATCAATATTCCCATACAAGTCTGAAATCTTTTCATCGATGTTTTTAATGCGCTTGTTTATGGTATCAAGTGCATCAGCATTTTTTACATGGCTTTCTGCTGCTTGCAGATTGCCTTCAAGCTTTCTTATTTCTTCTTCTGTTGAGTTTAAGTGAACAGAAATTTTGTATTTTTCTTCAGCAAGCTGTTTTATGTCCCATTCAAGTTTTTCATACAGGCTTTTATTCTTCTGGTCATTCTTTGTTGAATCTTCAACTGCTTTTTCTGCCTTGTCTCGTAAAAATGCTCCTTTCTCAAAATACTTATCGTAGTATTTCGCATCAGAAAAAAGATTTATCAAATTCATCAACGCATCTTCATTATTGAAAATGTCAAGTTCCGCCTCACCTTTAAACATTGAATATCTTCTAATCTGAAAAGGGAAAATTCTATCGAGTAATTTCTTTCCATCAACCTGAATTCTTTCACCCGATTTGTTTTCTTCGGTACCTTCCAACATATAATTTGAAACGGAACATTCATTTGCCTTTTTCTTTTTAACAACAAATGATTTCCCGATTATTTTCTTTTCATCATACTGCTCAACAACAATTGAGACCTTCACCCTGAAACTGCTATCAACCTCTGCTTCTTCAAGTGCTTTGGCGGAAACCAATAATTCCAAATCACTATCGTCACCACTAAAAAGCCAGTCAAGTGCTTCAAAAAATTTTGTTTTACCTTCTCCATTTTCGCCAAGGATAATATTTAAACCGTCTGATAATTCAAATTCTTTTACTCCGTAATAACAAAGAAAATTTTCAATGGATATTTTTTTAATAATCATATTGTTTCGTTTAAAAACTGAATTATTTGATTTCTTAAAGCTGCATCAGTTATCGGTGTCGGATTTTCTAATCCGTCAACAATTAGAGCAATTGCTTTTACAATAGGTTTTGTTGAGCTAAGTCCTTCACGAACAGTTAAAGGATTATCAGATTTTTCTAACTCATATTTTGAAGTGAGTATTTCATGTTTCAGAAAGCTGCTAAGTATTTCGTCTTTTCTTGCCATGAGTAATATTATTTGTTTCTAAAAATCATTTAGGTTTAAATTGTAATGGTTCAGCACTTCTTTCAGTGATTCATAAGTATCCATTTTATTCATCGCCAAATTTGAAAAGTCAACAACTCTTTCCAATTCTTTTCTTACAAGATTTCTTTCCATATCGTAGCTGTTTTCTTCAATACTGATTTCTGGAACAACAACTAAATCGTGAATAACGGCATGAACTTTATTTTTATGCAAACGCAATACTCTTCCTCTCCTCTGAATAAATTGTCTTGGGTTACCAGTGCTTGAACAAAAGATTGCTAACTCTGACCTTGGAACATCAACACCTTCATCCAAACATTTCATTGAAGTAAGCACATGAACTTTCCCTTTCTCATATTCTTCCAAAATTTCTATTTTGTTTTTTGATTTAGAAGTGTATTGCTTAACCATCAATGAATCATCCGTTGCACTTACAACTTTTGTGTATTCATTTATCAATCTAATATCTTCTTCGGTTTCAGTATCAACATCTGTTACACTGTAATCAGGTTCTAATCCTTCAGGAACATAAATCAAAGTGTATTTCAAATTCCCTTTTCGTTTGAATTCACTTTTAAGTATTTTCTTAAATACATCAATCTTATTTGCTGCTTTATGAATAATTCTTTTCCGGGCCAAAAGAAGCATATTAACCACTTTTGATTTTTTATAGGTATGAGTTTTGGGGTCAAGATGCATTAAAAGTTGCCTTGATATTTTTATATATTCTTTAAGTTCATAATCATTCAATGTAACAATATGAGGATGATATGTATAGTGACATAGCCAATCTAAATCCAACGCTTGCTGCATTGAATAAGAAAAAACATAAGGTAATTTGTCGTTAAAGAATGTTGCAATTGCTTCATTTCCTTCCTCATCAAATTTCCTGTGGGGAGTAGCAGACAACCCGATTCGTTTTTCCAAATGTATATTAGGCAATAACTTCGAAATACTTGGTGAACCCATATTGTGAACTTCATCAGCAATAAGTAAAGTTTCTTTTGGTAGTTGTTTGAAATGACTTTGGAATTTTGGACGACCTAATGAGGCATAAGTAACAATTACAATAAATGATGTTTCAATAAATTTAGTTGCAGTATTAAAGAAAGCAAGATTGTCATTCCAATTTTCTTTGGAACTTACTGTTACAATATTTTTAAAATTAAATTTGTGACATTCCGTTTTCCATTGATCAATTAAAGCAATCGTTGGAACAATAATTATCGCTTTGTAAGTTTTCCCCTTTTTGTATTTATTGAGCAAGCAATTCAAAGAAGTAATTGTTTTTCCAGTGCCTGTTGCCATTGCAAAAATTCCTTTACAACCATTGTTAATCCAACTTTCATAAGCAGCAACTTGATATTCTCTTGCACCTGACGGATAAGGAAATCTTGGCTCCCTTATAATTTCCTCAATTCTTGTAACTGCTTTCTCAAAAGTTTTTCTAATTCCTTTGTTTTCTAAAACACGACTTTTCTTCTCAATTAATTCTTTCTGTCTTATCAGTAATTCATTAAGAGAAGCATTTCCAAATTCCTTTTTGATTGCAATCGTAACATCTTCCACTTCCAAGTATTCAACAATATCAGATCTACCCGAAAAAATATATTCAAAATCTTTATTTTGCCGGTTAATCATTTTACATGAACGGCTATTTTCCCAACTTAAAAACCCATCTAACTCTTCTAAATTTTCAAGCAATCCAAAAGCAGTAAAATTGCATGATGCCTTGAAACCAATAGTATCAGTTCCATCTGAAAACACACCTGATTTGTAATGAGCAATGCCTCTTCCACTTTTGGGTTTGATAATTCTTATCTGAATCTTTTCATTTGCAATTAACCATGCGAGGCACTCAAAAAAATGTTTGCCGTAATCATCAAGTGTTCTTTTCAACTGTTTAATATCAGTCAAATCAATTGAAGTGTTTTGAACATCACCTTCCCTGCCTGCTTTAATTGCATCTCTATCTTCTTGCGACAAAACATTATTTACAACCATTCTCACAGTTCCGCCATTGTAAAGAAAAGATGCAAAGCCAAGAGACAAAACATTGATTGCAGCCGAACTGAAATATCCCAACAATAAATCAAAATTTTTGCTATTGCATAGCCCGTCCATATAAAATTGAACAGGTTCATTTTCGCTTCCTGTTCTGTAAGACCTATCTTTTGACCAGTTAACTTCTTTAAGCATATTTTGCTGATAATTGAATAAGTAATTCACGAAATAATTTTACAACCGCTTGCACTTCGTTTTCATTATTAAACTTCCCAAGCGAAAATCTGATTGAAGCAAACGCATCATCATGATTCAAACCCATTGCAATTAAAACATGAGAAGGTTCAACAGTTGAAGAACTGCAAGCAGAGCCATTTGACACAGCAACATTTTTCATTCTGCCAATCATCACATTTGCATCAAACCCTCGGAAACAAATATTACTCACATTGAAAACTCTGCTTCCAATATTTCCATTCACAAATGTTCCAGAAATTTTCAGCAACTCGTTTTCTAAATCGTTTCTCAAAGTAGAAATTCTTTCGGCATCTTGTTTCATTTCTTGCTCTGCAATTTCACAAGCAACACCAAGAGCAACAATAGAAGGAACATTCAGCGTTCCGCTTCTCATTCCCTTCTCGTGACCACCACCATGCAAGAGTGCAGGTAACTTTATATGATTCATGCGTTGCCTTACATACAATGCACCCACGCCTTTCGGTGCATACATTTTGTGTCCACTCATGCACATCAAATCAAATCCAAGTGCATCAACATTCACGGGTATTTTCCCAATCGCTTGTGTTGCATCACACATAACCAATGCATCAACAGAATGAGAAAGTTCAGCAATTTTTTTTACCGATTGAATTACCCCCGTTTCATTATTCACATACATCACACACACAAGAATCGTATCGCTACGCAAAACATTTTTCAATCCCTTCAAGTCAATCAATCCGTCAGTACTCACAGACAAGTAAGTAATTTCATAACCTTTCGTTTCAAGATGCTTGCAGGTATCAAGAACAGCCGGATGTTCCGTTGTAACTGTTACAATGTGCTTTCCTTTTTCAGAATAATTTTCTGCAACTCCTTTAATTGCAAGATTGATTGCTTCTGTTGAGCCCGAAGTAAAGACTATTTCATTTTGTTCAGCACCAATTAAGTCAGCAATTTTCAAGCGGGAATTTTTCACCGATTCGTTTACTGAAATTCCAAACTGATGAATGCTACTTGCGTTTGCAAAATTGTTAGTGAGAAAAGGCAGCATTACATCCAACACCCTTTTGTCAACGGGAGTTGTAGCGTTATTGTCTAAATAAATTATTTGTCCTTTAGAACTCATTGGCAGAGTCAATTTTAATCTTATAGTGTTCTAATTTATTAAATAAAGCAAGCTGCACAACCTTCGCCTTCGGCTTCTTCCAAAACAATATCCTTCCAATCTTTTTTTGTGATACCTGATTTTGCTTGACGTTTAAGAAACTTCTCTTTAATTCTTTGCGCTCTCTCGGGCTTAATGAGGTCGGCTAATGTTTCATTTTGGCACCATGTGTAGCCGTCTTTTTCATACTTCATTGCCTTTGCAAATTTTTCAGGGTGCTGTTCATGCAACCAAATCCATTCTATTTTCTGTTGGAAGAAACAAAAGAAACAACCTGAACGACTTCTTGAATACTGTCCTGTTTTTCCGTTTACTTCAAAATCAACATTGTTGTAATATTGTGGCACTCCAACTCCGCTGTTTTTTAATATTCTAAAAATATCATCACGGACTAAAATGTCTTCATTGTCAGTGAGTGAAAAACTTTCTTCCTCTGCCAAAGTATAGTTAGTAGTTTTTAAAAATGAAAACACTAACTCGTTAAATTCTTTTATGCCTAAGTCAAGCAACAAGTTTAGTTTCTGTTGCTGTGTAAAACTTAGTGTAAGTGGTTGCTGCAACACTTCTTCAAATCTTTCTGATTTTTTTGTTATTGCAATGTTGCTGAACAAATTCAAAACTTGTTTTATGTTTGTATTGGCTAACATTTTTGTAATTACATCTTCACTCCAAATATTCTTCCTGAAAGGAAAAATACTTTGAATGTTTGACTTTCTTGAAATGTATCCTTCTCTTTCTTCATCCCCCCTAATACCTACATAAGAAACAACTGGATCGTCACCAACAAATTTTTCAAAGGGTTCAAGTTTTAATTTTTTAGTACACCAACGGGAATTTGAAGAAGGCAAAAACCCTCCATACATTTTTAAGAAGTGGTCAAATGGGTCTTGGTCACTTCCATCTGCTGCTTGAAGCATTGTAATTTTCTTTCCAAGATAAATTTCAAGGTTCTTGATTAACTGATATGTTTCTTCCAACTCTTTACCAGTGTCGCAAGTGTAATACTCAATATCCAAGTTAGTATATTTGTCCTCCATATATATTGCCAAGGCAGCACTGTCTTTGCCTCCCGATATTCCTAATACATGGCGTATCTTTTTCATTTTTGCAATTGGTCTTTTAATATATTGGCTAACGCTGCAATGTTAAGTGATTTGTCTTTTGACAATTTCATCTTGATTAAATCTTCAATCTTACTTACTTCCTTCCGTTTTGTTTTCGGCAAACGAATCAAACTCTTATTTATCCCGTCAACAAAGGAACTCATTTCAATGCCCAAAATATCTTCTTTTTCTTCGTCTGTGTCTACCTGTGAAATGTTTGTGAGATTATCTAACTCGTGAATGAGAGTTTTGAATTTATCGTAAAGCAAAATTTCTTCATCGTCTGTGATACTTTCTAAAGGTTTGCCAATTACGGCTTGTGCAATGGAACTTAACCATGCATTTTTATTATCCAATTGAGAATCTAAACGCTGAATAAAGGTTTTTTGATGTGGTAAACACAAATGCTTTTTCAATTTCTTAAAACGGTATTGTAATTTCAGTTTGTAATCTTCAAACTCCAATTTCTCACCTATGTATTCTTCCAAAATAAAATCTTCAAACCGATTGAGCAAGCCGTCATAACTGGTTCTCAACTCACGAATTGCATCCTGCAATTTTGTGATGTAACTCTGTAATTTATCTTTTGATTTTTGCAAACTGTAAACTGAATAACCCAATGCAAGCGGAAAATCTTCAAAAAAAGATTTTTCAGGGTCTTGTGAATTTACAATTGCGTTACGAATTGCAAGCGTTTCTTTTTTTAGTCGGGTTGTGTTCTTTGAATACTCTATAAGTCCTTTATAGAAAGTTAGAAACGGTTTTATTGTTTCAATAAAAGTTTGGTTGTCTAACTTTTGCTTTGAATTCTGATTTAAAAAAACTCGGTAGCTGTTGAAAATGTCCAACTTTACGCCTTCAATGTCAAAAGTTTTTATCTCATAATCTTTGGGATATTTGATGATGAGTTCCAAAACTTCGTCTGTAATGTAAGGGATATAACCGTTCTCACTAAACAAAGCAAAATCATCTCGTTTGATAAACAGAAAAGAAGGAATCCAAAAATCAATCAATCCTTGTTTTAGCTTGAAAGGTTTACTTGTGAGTGGTTCTGAGAATTCAGAAATTTTTCTTTTTGATTTCTTGGCACTGCTTAAAAAATCATTGGAGTATTTCCAAAGATATTTGAAAGAAGAATTACTTGAAACCTGTGTTGTGAAATTTATTTCATCAGCATAAAGAGAAATGCCTTGTTCCTTCAAAAGTGTGAGGTAAATAGTTTTCTCAGGTGGATATTTTTCTTTATCAAAACCCAAATCAGGTTTGTTCCAACTGTCAACTAATGCTCTTAAATATTTTCTCTTGGCGGTATGAATGGAACTGGAAATCTTATTCTTGTTTACCAATTCGTTTTTGAAAATAGGAGTTTTGTAATAAATCTCTAAACAAATTTGAGAAAGCAATTTGTTGAAATTTTTCTTGCTATTGATTTTTACTTCTGCTCCGTTGTAGATCCAAATCAGATCTGACTTTTTGGAGTAAAGATTATTAAGAATGTAATGGTTCAACAAATTTTGTTGGTGAAACAAAATGTTGTTCAACTCTTTTACGGCTGCTTTGTCGTGGTCGTTTTCTTCAATTACTTTCCTCGTCTTTTCAATTTCAAAAAGTAAATTCTTTATCGTCTTTGAGTTTTGATAGAAACCATAAATGATTGCTTCTTCTTCGTTAGCAGAATGTCTTTTTATTTCATTCAGAGAAAGTTCTTCATTGAAGATTAAATTTATGAACCCGTCAATTTCTTCCTGTGGAATTTCAGAAATAGGATGTCCTGAAATTATAAACTCAAACATTCTCGGTGTGCCGTTCAAATAGGAATATGATTTTGCAAACACGGGTGGTAACTGATAGTAGCGGTTTAGAAGTGTTGATATGTCACTAATCTCACTCACTTTATTTCCTGCTTCAATCAATGCAGAAGAAATATCCAAGTCCGTTCCTGCAAAAAGAATGAAACGTTTGTTATAAGTTCTGAAAAGAATTACTTTTCTGTTTTCCAAATTCTCAATCAACTTGTCTGCGTTTTTAATTCCCAAACAACTTGTTGCGTAACGCACCAAAAAATCTTTACCTAAGTCAGATCCTGTGGCTGCTGTAATGTTAAGCAAGCCAATTGTCTTTAAGATTTTTGCATAGTCAGGAAAATCTGTGTCAAATAATCTTTCGACCTCTTCCAATGAATTTTTAATTGCTGACCATGCTGCAAAGTCCGGATTATATCTTGAATTGATGTAAGAGTAAAAGTTGAAAGTCAAATAATCATACACACACGATGCATTGTAGAACGGATTTGTTCGCTTGTCAAAACTGTTTATTCCTGTGTGGTCGGTTGATTCAAGAAATGAAAAAAGTGACCTTTCATTTTGTCCATATTTCTGCAATGAAAGTGTGAGTATGTTTGCCGCAATCAAATCAAGCGGAAAAAGTTTTGCAGAAACTTCCGTTGCATAATCAGCATTGATATTAAACGCTTTTGATTTTTTGGCAATACCCAATGCTGATTTTATTTCTGTTTCTGTTTTTCTTTCAGCATTGTTTTTCTTTAAATGTTCCGCTGCAAGAAAAAGTAATTGTTCAACAGGTTCGTTAAAAGTGATTTCTCTGAAACGACCTTTCACCTTTGTCCACTCCTGTTTTTGCGCATTGCTTAAAGCAAAAGCATACGCATCAAAATTTTGGTGAATAGTTGTAAGCAAAATAATATTATGGTCAGGATTATTTGCAAATTCTGAAAGTTGCTGAATAAAATAGAGTTCTTTCTCGGGTGAATTTTGTGAAGCATATTCTAAAAATTTTCCGAATTCATCAATCATCAAAATAAGCAAGGGATCTTTTTTCCCTAACGAATGATAGCGATTGAAAATTTCTGAAAAAATATTTTCAGATTGATTTTTCTTTTGGGTTACATCAAAGTAGTCAGCAAAAACATTTGTGATTGATTTAAATTCACCAATAAAATTTATAATTTCAATTTTAGGTGTTTGTAGTAAGTTGAAATCGAAAAATCTTTTCTTAGCTTGCAAACTTTGCTGCAATGCCCAAAGAAATGAAGATTTTCCTGTACCGTATGAACCGATAATATTGAATGAACGAATGCCTTTCTTGAAATCATTAGCAATTTGATTCACTACCAGATTTGCGTTCGGGGTTTGGATATAATTTATTTCCCTTGTCGAATCTCGAATAATGTTTGTGGAAGTTGTGAATTTAGTTTGCATAGTATTTATCTAATATTGAATACGCTGTTGGTTTCTTTTTGAATTGTATTTCTTTCACTCCTGCATGGTCGTTAAAAATCATGTTCGGAAATTTTGAAGTGAGGTTTTCAATTTTACTTAGCAGTCCAGGTCTGTTGATTACGAATACAGTTCCTACACTGTTGTTGTTTTGTTCAATTCTGTTTAAGTTAAGAGATAAATCAAAATTCTCATTGTCAAGAATTGCGTAAAGAATTATTTCATCTGGAATTTCTGTTCTTTCTGAATTTTCAATGATGTAAAATTCTTCTTTGCCTTTATTAAAGCATTTTACCAAATCCAATTCAGTCAGTAAACCTGAAAAACTATCTTCTCTGTCTTTGTTCTGTATATCAGAACGCAAATACATTTTTGTTAGAACCGAAAAATCTACTTGCAAGGTTTTTTCATTTACAGGAAAAGATTTTTCTGTTTCCGATTTGCGTTTGATGTAAGAAATGAAGTTGTCTTTTGTGAATTCAATTTTTTCTCTGCGGAGTTCGTTGAATACAATGGAGTAGGTTGAAGCAAACCCTTTTTTCACTAACTGATAATGCAGTAACCAAAGTGTTCCTTCGTCTTCCACGTATGGGTCGTAACCATCATCAGAAAAAAGTTTGTGAGCAAAGTCTGTTAGTTCGTCATTTGTCGTTAGCAAGTTGAACGCTTTCATCCAAAAGCGAATGGAGTTGACCATGTTCTTGCCAACTCCCAGTTCCACAACTGCGTCCTCATCATTAAAGGACTTTTTCTTATTCACAAAGTCGTATCCCTTTTTGAGCCATAAATGCCGACACTGAAATGATTCGTGTCCTGAGAATGTGAATTTAATTGGTGTTTTACTTGTGGTGTTCATATAGTGTTTTTGATTGTATTACTGTCAATTTGTTGAATCGTAAAGTTAGTCCAATTTAGATAATGAATCTGAAAAAACAGGGAGATATTATTAACAAAAGCGTAACTCCATTGCCAGTAAATGATTTCAAACTTTTTCATTGAGATATTAACCATGCTATAGAGCAGAATAAAGCGTTGGAAAAAACACTCTTTCATTTTTTTTATGCGGTAGGTTTGTGGTTGGGGAAAAAATGAATGTGTGTTTTGTGCGGTAGTAATAAAATTAAAAAACAAAAAATGTGTGGTGGCAAAAAATAAAACTTCTTTGCGTTGACTGGTCGGTCTGGCAATCAGTCGTTGAAATATGTCGTTCCAAAAGTTTGGGTCCATGTCAGTCAGTTTAATGGTTGCACGGTCGTTAGCATTGCAGGTAACGTTTTTGCTATGCGCCGTTGCCGCTTTATTTAGATTACTTTTTATTTGAAAATTTCATGTCAAATT
>Ga0075124_10001117_pt1 | contig 12572 bp, 9 predicted proteins | sample AntAceMetag02UKS_FD_69809 | JGI IMG/M metagenome (GOLD analysis project Ga0075124, IMG submission 69809) | Saline lake microbial communities from Ace Lake, Antarctica - Antarctic Ace Lake Metagenome 02UKS | ecosystem: Environmental > Aquatic > Non-marine Saline and Alkaline > Saline | place... | reverse complement strand
TACTCCTTTTTATCATAGTTGGGGTAGACTACCTTATGTTTTCCATTTTCATTTGTCCAGAAATATCTTTTACCCTTGTTTCAATTACTTAAATTACCTATTCAACTGAACCAGTGCCGCATCCGCATAAGAATAAAAAACTAACAATAAACAACATTTTATTATGAAAACTAATATTCATGATAGGTCATTCCCATTGACTCATACACGAAACTGTTGTCAGATTTGTTCCGAAAAAAATGACTTTCTATGAAATTTTTATTGCTTCACCCCGTGATCGCTCACAACAAAACACCACATACTCGGTATTGGCCTTGATGAAACAGGCTCAATTAATAAGTGATTGCTTTGTTTTTAGGGCAAAAAAAGAATCCTGTATGTAAAGGAAACATACAGGATTCTTACAGGAGAAATGTGTCTCAAACGTGCCGTAAAATTATGTTCTAAAATCATTAAAAAGTTAATGATTTAAAATATTTGGTGGGCGATCGGGGATTTGAACCCCGGACTTCCACCGTGTGAGGATGGCACTCACGCGAAAACTATTATTTTCCTTTGAAAGCAGATACTTCTACAACCTTCTTTTTTCGATGTACCGGAAATGTACCGGAAGTTTTGTAGGCTTCGCGCAGCCGGGTTGCCAGGATTTCCGCGTAATTCTCTGTCATTTTGATGTCGCTGTGACCCATGGCCTTACTGGTTGTCCAAATGTCAACGCCGCTACCGACCATCCGCATCCCAAAGCTGTGCCTGGTCGCGTTCTTGAGTTGAATCCGCTTCACCCCGGCCGCCTTGCAGGCTCGGTTAAACGTATCCCTCAAATAGTCTTCAGTGTAAATCCGGCCCCAGCGGTTAATAAATGCCAGGCCGCCGATCCCTGTGACCTTTACGGCTTCCCTAAGACAGCTCTCGATTTCTTCTAGGTGTGGGACGATCCTGGGCTTTTTGTTCTTCACTTCCCCGATGGTTTTCCGATCCCGTTTCACCGTATGTTGGATAATGGTGTGTCCTTTGTTGAAATCAATATCAGAGCGCTGTAACCCAATCGCCTCCCCAACGCGGGCGCCGGTCAAAAATAGGAAGCGGAAGATAGGTCGGTCATGGGCAGGTAGTTCATCAAAGACGAGCTCCTGCTCTTCTCCTGTAAGGAACTCAATGGGCGGCTTCTTTGGTGCCTTAATAGTCTTTGGGAAATGGGGCACCTTTTCAATGATGTCGAGAGAGTATGCTTCCCGGAAGAACTTTAGTGCCCATTGGTGGATGTCGTTCATGTATTTGGCGCTGAGTTTCTTATTCTTCAACCCCTTCCACCACTCTTTGACATCATGCCCAACGATGTCGCGCATTTGCATATCCATGAAATAGGCTAAATGATGCTGACCGATTGTTTTAAGTTTGTCGCGGGTTGATGCCTGTTCTTCTCCGTCGTAATCACTGAGGAAGTTATCCCAAAACACTTTAAATGATGTGCTAGATTGTTTCTTGTAAATCTCAGGATCAAAGAATTTGCGTGTGCCGATCTCGCTCCGAATATGGCTGAGAAGCTGTTGGGCGTGGTGCCATGAGCGGATTGTCGCGCCCTTGCGATCCCGGCTGATCGCGTGGTCCTTTCCTTTATGATATATCTTAATAAGGTATTTGGTGGGTTGCGTTTTACATTTGGAGCAGACGATGGGGAAATCCCCTTTTGATCTCGGAAATCTCCCTCCACATCCCGGACATTTCTGCCTAGTGTAAATGGTCCCGGACATAATAATCCCCCCATCATATTGCGCTTGGGGTATTATATCATATGACGGGGCGGGAGATGTCAAGGGTTATTCCTTTTCCGTTCTTTTTTGCATTGCCCTGGCTTCACTCTAAAGTCTTTCAGGGCTTTGCGGTATTTTTGCCGAATGTAGGCTTAAGATAGTGGACATTATTTTTGAGTTCATTTTTCCAAACGAGATTCCGAATGGTACCGGGCGCCATTTTTATACGCTCGCTGAGCTCAACTGTGGTGAGATATTCTTCCATTACGATGCCTTTCAAAAAAACCCGGTGTGAGTAAAACCGGTAAATCATCTGCGTTATATCGGCCCTTTGCCATAAGGAATACGCTTTTTGCTTTCATTCCATTGTCTAACCGAGCAGCTTGTTTCACAAAAATACTCTATGGCTGCGCTGTTACAGCCATACCCAGAATAGGTATGATTATAGGCATATAATGCCTGGTCCAGGATCTCCGACTCTCTAATGACCTCTTTCCCATTGACTGGCCTGTTTTTCAATGCCCAGGTTTTGAGAGCTGCCACTGCCATATCGTAAGGAAGCCCCAGTCTTTTGAGATGGACCGCCAGCCGAAAACATACAACCCTCTGAAATTGAGAAACACCGTCCCGAAGCATCTTGATCGCACAGGGCGGAAGACCAAATGTGCTTTGGTCAACTTTTTTTGAGGAAGATACCGAAGGCTGATGCACCTTTTTGGGTGTAAGGTCATTCAACTCAATCATATCATCCAGGTCCTGTTCCTTGGTTTTGTTTACCGATTCAAGAAAGCTCCACTGGTCGGGGTATGGGATGAAACTTGTTGGTTCCACGAAAGCGGTTTTGCCTTCGAGGACGAGCGGACCAAACAGGGGAGCATTAATGAAATTGCCATAGCGCATATCACCGTCCAGTTGGTCCTGCTTGGGGAAAATTTCTGTTTGAGGGTGTTCGATTTCTTCGAGGATATGTTGAGCCACCATTCGTGCTTTGAGCGCCTGAATTCCATGATCATCAAAAAACATCCATACATGATATCCCTTCGATTTACTACGTTCGATATAGGCTGAAAGCCCGTAATGCCTAGCTCTGGCTACAAAATCCGATGGTGCGGTCTGGTCTTTTGTATCAAAATCAACGGCGACGGATCGAGTTCGATCCTTAACCAAAAGATACACACCGTACGGTCGTCTTCCGGTAAGATGGGCCAGAAGTACCTCGTTCGTAACCTGCTCTTTCACCTGTCTGGCTCGACCGGTCTTGAGGTCGTATGTCCCGTACGCGTTGCTAAGGCCCGAAAACAATGATCTGAAAATCGTGATTTTCTCGCCTGTGTTTCTCTCCGTTCGATGATCCATTTTTTGCACCCACCCTTTTGCAAAATAGAATATCCTCTCTCCATCGAGAACGTCACTTTTCCTTTCTTCTATCTGGAAAAGCGGCAGAATCGGCTTATCCATTTCAGGGGGGATCAGAAAAAATCGATGCCTGTGGCCATTCTTTTATTGATTATGATATGGTTCGAACTTATCAATTTGAGTAAATGTGGTATGGCATCAGCAAGGTGGGCAGGTTCACATGAACGAATCATAGGTGGAAGATATGGCGCCCATTGATTTGTCAAGATCTTTGCGATTAGGCATCTGGCCGGCCAATCAAGGGGGTCAATGCGACTTTGGTAAACCCATTGCATGTGGATTTTTCTGAGCCTGTTGATGATGAATTCCGTTATTCGGGCAAGGACGTTTGAAATGTCATGAATGCCATCCACTATTGCAGCGTCATAAGCCGGACTATCCTGATTTCGATACACTTTTTCGATGATGCTCAATGCCTCCGCGCAAGCCCCAGGATGCGACAGATCCTGTCTAATCCCCGGGCCCTTCAGGTAAAGCTTCTGGATAAAACCTGCTATAACATTCAGAAAATATTCATTGCTGAACCGAGCATTTCTATCAAAATCAAAACCAGAAAAAATTTCTTGAACAGGCTCATCTATAAGACGCTGAAGGTACTCTTCATCAATCAGTTCAAGAACATCCTTTATGATCGCGTTTGCTTTCTCCTTTTTCTTAGAATTCTTCATAGTCAAGTTCCTCAATGTCGCCGGTAGATGATTCAGAGAAGGACGGGTTGAGAGGCGCGTATGGTTCGCTCCACCGGTTACCGGCTTGCCTTAGCCACTTTTTTACTTCTGATGCGGGTTTACAGAATTTGCGCCTGGATTCTTCTATAATTCGTTCCCTAAAATGTGTTTCGGGAATTTTAAGAGGCTTACTGGTCTTTACTTTTACGATGTCCGCACCTATGCGGGCAAACGCCTCTCCCACACCAAGGGAAATAAGGTCGTCTGCTTTGACTTTCCCCTGCAAATCCTTTGCTAAATAATCCGCATCTCTCTTATCTACCTTGAAAATAATCGAGGTGCCTACAGTGGAGAGCGCATCCCTCTTTTTTGTATTGAACTGGCTCAAGTACTGATGGGCCAAAGTGAGGTTGACGCTGTATTTTCGTGTTTCTGCTATGACATTTTCAATGGATTCGGTAAAATTAGGTGCTTCATCACAGTAAATATGGAACGGCTTCCTTTTTTCAATGGGGATGTCGCTTCGGCTCAGAGCACTGAGGTGGAGGTTCGATAAGATAAAGCATCCGAGGACCTGCCGCACGGTCACGCCCATATTGGAGAGGTTTACCAGCAGGATATTTCCTTGATCCATAATATTTCTGAAATTAAAGCGGTTTTCAGGTTGGGAAAGCATTAAGGATACTGGCCCCGAAATGAGGAGTTTCGAAAGCTTATTGATGGGAGGGCTGAGGTCGCCTTTCCCATACCCTTTGTAGTCGTGCTCCCAGAACTGTCTTGCGGTCTGGTTGTCAATGACTTTCAGCATTTCACGGATCAACAATTCATTTTGTTTAGATTTGTTATGCAATAGGTTTGAGATATCCAGAAAAGTACCTCCCTCAAGATGAAGGAGTCCGTATATCATATTGCGCAATATGTTTTCCAAGCGGTCCCCCCACCCCCCGCTATCAACGAAACTCTTGATGGCCATCACCAGATCGTTTGCTACTCTGCCGATCTCCTGGCCTGGGATAAGTTTCAGAGGATTCCAAAGAGGAACCCAATAAGGGTCAGCTGGATTAAAATATATCGTCTTTTTTACATGCTCTTTCTTTATTAGGTAGAGCAACCGCTCAACCATGTCACCGTGTGGGTCAAGGACGGCTACTCCATGGCCTTCCTCGATATCTTCCAGTATCATATTTTCAATGGTCGTGGTTTTGCCAACACCGGAAGCGCCGATGACATGTAGGTGACGTCCTTGAAATTCTGGAGGAACGCAGACTTTTTGAGAAGACCCTGCATAATCGCAAGTGCCAATCTGCGTACCCGTAAACAGCTCGGAATTGCGGACAGGTAGCATTTCCAGTGATTTCATGGGCGCAGTAGGGTGATTGCCCCCTGGCAGAGCAGGGATATGGACCGGTCCGGTGAGTTCCTGGGAATTGACCAGGAACCCGGGCCTGTAGGTCAACCCCTGCAGGAACATGTTCCGGACTTGTCCTGCCGATAGAATCTCGGCATATTCTTTCTCGGTCAGATAGCCCAAAGGCCTACCCCCGTGCTGAAATAGACCCATAAAGGTCGAAAGGGCACTCAACAGAGCCTTCCTGCTTTTTCCACCACCTACCACCGCGAGGCGCAGGGCGGCAGTGTAGAAAGGCTTGTCATTGTGTGCCTTGTTCTCCAGCTCCCCTGCCATTTGGTGCAGGTCGCCTGAAGGGGATTGCTGGGAATATTTCCGGGGAAATTGTATCTCATTTTGAAGTTTTGCGGTGTATTCTACGTCTAAAAGGATCTCCACATTTCGATGCCAATTCTTGTTTGGAGAAACCGGTTGGAGAAGGGTCTGGTAGATCCCAAGTGCAGGAGCCTCGATGGTTGAAAGCGCGGTGATGAGGGTGGTTAGGGACGATATCTGTAGTTCCTGTGGTCGGGATAAGAGGTGACTGTAAGGGGGAGAAGGTAAATAGTCTCGGAAAAGGACATCTTGCCATTCCTGACCTGCCAAGGCATCGAGCGGGTTTTCCTCCATAGGGGTAAACTCACACAAATCGAATTCGCCATGGAAGGCCGTAGCAATAATGGGGAGATCCCGATGGTGAAGGAGAAACCCCAGGGTGATACCTGCCCCGTTACCGATCACCTCAAAGCCAATCCTATAGGAGACAGCCCGAAGTTGTTTGATAAAACGTTCTGAGTGGACCCAGTCAAAAACATGTTCAGGGGAGATCCACACCTGTAGACGCATCAGATCTTCTTTTGAGACAGGATTCTCAAGAGTCCATAAGTCTCCGCTATCAGTATTCAACCTGTTTCCTGATTTCCATAGGGGTTCAAAGTAGGGTTCGAGAGAGACCGTATTTTTTGACAGATCTGGACTGCAACCCTTGCGGGTTTCTTCACCGATAATGGAACGTATCCTTGCCTCAACCATATACGGTTGTGCCTGGGCTATTAACGCCTTCTCAATAGACATGTTACCCCCTTTCACCGTGAATTGTTTTGTTTAACCTAGAAGCGGCAGAAAGAGGGCGAATATTTCAAAGAAAAGGTTCTGGCGTTTGCTTTACCTTATTAGGATGGGAGGGACACTGATTTGAGATTTTACCGAAGAATTTGTGCGTCTTTATCAGACACGATGAATGGGTATAACAATTAGATATTTCAATGTTTCAAGAACTGTAATACTGTCAAGATATGTCAGTTTAACCCGCTCAAAAACCCTTCAATATATTCACATCCCTGTTCAATTTTCGGCAAAAATTCACGCAAATATTTTTCCGTCACATAATCGGCACCCGGCCAACTCTCCAATACCTTGGCTCCGTCAAAATCAACCCCTGCTACCCGCACGCTCAGACTCGTTGCCGGCATATAGAAATCCGAACCGGGCAGTACCGCAATACTGCTCTCCTCAAGAAGCGCATCGCTCATTGCCCCTGAGGTAATAATCCCTCGCTCACGAAGCTGTTTTTTAAAATTTTCAAAATCAGGAAACAGGTAAAAAGATCCTGCGGGTTTTGGGCAATTCAATCCCATGTCAACAAACCGCTTGTGTAAATAATTCATGACATATTCGTAAATATCAGTAGTTTTTTCCACAAAAGGCCGGACCTTTTCAAAGTCGCCATAAGCTTTTAATGCTGCATATTGCACAGGGGCGCTGACCGCGCTGAATGTTTCACTGACCACTGATTTTAATGCGGACATCATCAGTTCCAGAGAATCCGGTATGAGAACAACCCCAAGACGATAACCGCCGGCGGCGAATGATTTTGAAAGTCCGCCTGAAACAATGGTCCCTTCAGGGTAAAAAGTCGCGAGGCTACTCATGGGCCACTGATCAAAATCTATCATTGCATATATTTCGTCGGAAATGACAATCACTTGGTATGCGCGACAGATTTCAGCGAGCTCTTTAATTTCATTTTCGTGATAAAGGGCACCGGTGGGATTGTTCGGGTTGTTGAAGATCAAGAGTTTCTGTGATTGACCGGCACTGTAACAGGCCCGGTCCAGCAGTTCCGGCGTCAACCGGTATTTGTTCTCCCGTATTGTGGGTATGGGAATAATTTCTTTTCCCCTGAGCGCTGCCTGGGGACCATAGCTGACCCAACTCGGCACCGGTACCAAAAGGGGGCCTTCCATCAGGTAGATAATCTGAAAAATAAGTTCCTTGCTACCAGGACCGACGCACACATCCGAAGGCTTGAAGTCATACCCGAATTCATTTTTATAAAATTCGGAAACCGCCTCGCACAATTCCGGCAGGCCTTGGGTGGGAAGGTAATCCTTTTTGTCCGCGTTGTTCCGAAGTGCTGCCTGGATCATTTCCGGTACTGGAAAAGGAGATTGCCCAAACCCGAAGTGTACAATATCCTTCCCCTGCCGGCGAAGCTCCAGGGCCTTCAAGTTGATTGCCAGAGTTGCGGACTCTTTGAGGCTTAACACCAAGGGATTTAATGCGGGTCTCATAGTTACCCCCCCAACTTTTCAATGAATGATATTGTATTCTTGTCCTACTCAATAAGAAATCATACCAAAACCTCATATTAAATTCATTGTTTATTATTTCCGACGAGGAAGCATAATCCTTCCGGCAGCCAACTCCCGGCAGGTAGCCGCAACATACCAGAGGGCATGATCCAGTGAAAGATCGGCCAGGATCCTCATTGAAGGCCCAGCAACCTCCAGGAAGTATTCGACGCTCCGGCATAAATTCCTTCCATGGGTTTCGTAGCCTTCACCATTTCCCGTGCTATAGAGTCCGCAGGTTTTCCATTCAAACGGAAGTATTGATCTGGCAGTCTTGCGAATTTCTGACCACTATGCTACGGAAGTATGATACCCGTACTCTTCTGCTGTGACCGGATAAGCTCCAAATCGACTAACCCCACATCTTGTGCTTGTCAAAATCTCAATCTGATCCGGTATCTCGGTCACATTTCCCCATATTGAAAACCATACCTCTTGTTTTTGACATGTAAGGGCGTTTTAGATATTCCATGATATATCAGGTCGCGACAGGGTTGATAGATGAGCCATTTACATGACATCTTCAAGCTTTCTTTTTATGTGTTCGCTCCACAAAGAAAGCTGTCGTTCAACTGAGTTCCAGCAATCAGAATGGTGGCCATTGTCTCTTTTGGAGGAGCAAGGAAATGGTGTCGAAGTGCGTCCACTAAGGGGAGCCCCCCGAGTGTCTCTTCTTTTTAGGAGGAGAAGAGATGCAAGGAGGGCTCAACTGGTTTAACGGTCAAGCCGTTAAGTATTTCGATTAAAAAGCCATGGAAAGTGTGACACCGCCCAGAAGATGATTGGATTTTCCGTCCAGACTCAAAGCCGCCAACTCATTGCTGGCGGAGCTCGACAGGGGAAATGTCCAGGCAATGGATGGCGTTACCGTAAAATATTTATAGAAGGGGATGGCGAGGTTCATTGCCAGCGTGCCGTCATGAAATCCACTGAACCGATCACCGGTAGGCATATTGTTATCGTTGTAATCCACCATGTTGTCGTTATCGGATTTGTAGTAGGCAAAGATGCCTGCCAAGTCCAGGCTCATATCATAGGGCAGTTCAAATGAATGAGAAAGCCCCAGGTTGATATACCATCCCTGCAGTTTGCTGACCTCCCGATAGACTGTCAGGGTGGGTGATAGCAGGGTATCCACGCCGGCGCTGAGGTAGAATTCTTTGGAGTCGTCCAGTCCGTCCAGGGCGTAGTAAATAAACCCTGCTTCCAACCCTACGATACCGAAACTATGGCCGTAGGAAAAGGTTAAATCCGTCTCGTTCCATTTGGATCCATTGTAAGGTTCGTAGTCCGTATCCAGGTTCCCCCACAGGTTCAGGGCGAAGCCTTTAAAATCGGCGGTTATCGAAGGCTGAATCACGAGACTGTCTTTGCTCAGCCCGTAACCCCGCCAGACGTACTGGCTCAAAAATGCCACATCCGCTGAAAATTCAGGTTTTTCTTCATCCGCCACTTTGTCCAATTCGGCAGCCATTGTGCTTTCACCGGGAGCGAGTTTTCCTTGCTCGCCAAAGGCGTTCCAGGGAACAAAGGCGAGGGCCAGGAATAACAGGGCTGATAATAAGTTGGTCATTTTTCGTTTCATATCTCTCCTCCTCAAGTGCGGCTTATTCCAAGAATGGATTTTCCACTATTCCAGTTTTGATTCGGGCCTATATCAAAGCAAAGCCTATGCCATTCTGAAGGAATTACGCCGATATTAAAATGTAAATATATGAAATGTAAACAAAAAACTTGAATATTATTTTGGTCGGCGCTGAAGCCTGACGAATTTAAGATCCCATATGGAAATACAAAAACGTTTATGATAGTCTTTTCTTATACGTAATTGTATTTTCTTGATCGCCATGTCCGGGCAGCCGGAGAACAATCAAGATTCAAATGGCAGAATTTATTTGAAGGAGGGAGTTGTTTTTTACCGGAAATATGGTATCCTTTTTTACTGCGTGAACCATAAGGAGCGAAAAATGGGCGGCTGGATGGGCTTGTTCGGGACGTGGGTCGGGTTGTTGGGGAAGGTGCGGAAGCAGGTTTTGACCGGAAATCCGTGGGCAATTACAATTATCATGCTGATCTTTGTTTCGTCCGTGCATGTGGTTCATGCTCAGGGGGCGAAGGACCCATCCTTTCAAGAATGGCTCAAGGGAGTTCGCCAGGAAGCTCGGGCAGCGGGGGTTTCCTCCGAAGTTCTGGACCGGGCTTTTCGGCGTCTGAAGCCTATTCCCAGAGTGATCGAACTGGACCGCTCGCAACCGGAATTTAAACTGACCCTCAAACAGTACCTGGACCGTGTGGTTTCCAGGAAGACCGTCTGGGACGGTCGGCGTCTGTACCGGGAACACCGGGATCTTCTGAAAAAGATCGGGGACCGATACGGGGTTGAGACCCAGTATATTGTGGCCCTTTGGGGCATTGAAACCCGATATGGCCGGATTACGGGCGGATACCCGGTAATCGCCGCCCTGGCGACGTTGGCCTATGATGGTCGACGTAGCGCATTTTTCAGGAAAGAACTCTTAAGGGCCCTCAAAATTCTTGAGGAGGGTCATATTGCCGTGGAAAATATGGACGGGTCATGGGCCGGTGCCATGGGCCAGGTTCAGTTCATGCCGTCATCCTTTGTGACCTATGCCGTGGATTATGATGGTGATGGTCGAAGGGACATATGGGATAATGTGCCCGACGCGCTGGCGTCCGCCGCCAATTACCTGTCAAGATCGGGATGGAAGAAAAACCAGGGGTGGGGGGGCAAAGTTTCCCTGCCCGCGGGGTTCAGTAAAGATTTGGTGGGAGAAGGCATCAAGAAAACCATCAAAGAATGGCAGCAACTGGGTGTTACCGGGAAGGGCGTTGCGGGAAAGCCGGATCTGCCGGCATACCTGGTACAACCCAACAAAACCGGTGGGCCCGTATACCTGGCATATCCCAATTACCGCGTGATCCTGAAATGGAACCGCTCCAACTATTTTGCCATTGCGGTGGGCACCCTGGCGGATCGGATTGCAGCACCATAAAGGCGACCGCTTTTTAATTATATTCTCGCGTTTTCTTAAATTCCACTTCCGGCCATTGTTCCATCACATGCTCCAGCCGCCACTGGCTCGGGCCCAGGAAGGTCAATTCTTTTTCCGCATCCAGGGCTAGGTAGGCGTTATTTTCCTGCTGAAATTCCTTAAAGCGTTTTGGATTGTCGCAGCTCACCCAGCGTGCCACGGCCATGTCCATGGGTTCGTAAACCGTATCGGCCCCATATTCCTGTTTGAGGCGATTGGCCGTAACGTCAAACTGAAGGACCCCTACAGCCCCCAGAATGTAGTCGCTGGTGCCTAAAGGGCGAAATACCTGAGTGGCCCCCTCTTCCGCCAGTTGGTGCAGTCCCTTTTGCAATTGTTTGGTCTTCATGGGATTTTTAAGGCGTATCCGCCTGAAGTGTTCGGGGGCGAAGTTGGGGATTCCGGTAAACTTGAGGGGTTCTTTTTCCGTAAAGGTGTCCCCGATTTTGATGGTGCCGTGGTTGTGGATGCCGATGATGTCTCCGGGGTACGCTTCCTGAATATTTTCCCGGCTCTGGGCCATGAATATGGTGGCATTGGCAATGGCAATTTCCTTGCCGATGCGGTGATGAACCACCTTCATTCCCCGTCTGAATGTTCCGGAACAGACCCGCAGAAATGCGATGCGGTCCCGATGGGCCATGTCCATATTGGCCTGGATTTTAAAGACAAATCCTGAAAAAGTGGGTTCGTAGGGCGATACTTCCCGTGTCAAGGTGATGCGGGGCATGGGTGGCGGCGACATTTCAACAAACGCGTCCAGCAATTCCTTTACACCGAAGTTGTTAACGGCGCTGCCAAAGAAAACAGGTGTTTGATTTCCGTTCAGATAGTGCTTAAGGTCAAATGGATTGGCGGCGCCATCCAGCAATTCCACGTCTTCACGCAGATCATCGGCCTGGTGGCCGAGCAGTTCGTCGAGACGGGGATCGGTCAGATCCTCTATCATATGGCCTTCCCCGGAGACGGAAGATCGACCCGGCGTAAAAAGATGCAGGCCCCGGTGGTGCCGGTTGTATACCCCCTTAAAACGTTTTCCCATTCCGATGGGCCACGACAGGGGGACGCACTCGATTTGAAGCTTTTCCTCAATGTCGCTCAAGAGGTCCAGCGGTGGGAGTCCTTCCCGGTCCAGTTTGTTAATAAAGGTGATAATGGGTGTATTCCGCATCCGGCAGACTTCCATGAGTTTTTCGGTCTGGGGTTCTACGCCTTTAGCGCTGTCGATGACCATGAGGGCGCTGTCCACGGCGGTCAGTACGCGATAGGTATCCTCGGAAAAGTCCTGGTGCCCCGGTGTATCCAGCAGGTTTACCTCAAAATCCCGGTAATTGAATTTCATGGCGCTGGTGGTAACGGATATGCCCCTTTCCTGTTCGATGCGCATCCAGTCGCTGGTGGCATGGCGTGCGGCCTTTCGGGCTTTGATGGCGCCGGCCTGCTGAATGGCGCCGCCAAAAAGCAGCAGTTTTTCCGTAAGGGTTGTCTTGCCGGCGTCCGGATGGCTGATAATGCCGAAATTCCGCCGCCGATCTACTTCCTGTTTGTGCTGTTTGTTCATTTTCTGCCTCAATCACAACGTAAAAAAAACGGGCTCTGGGGGAGCCCGGTTAAACAACAATATAAGGCGTTAACACCAAAGGTCAATGGACATAATGGCCGAT
>Ga0075124_10001116_pt1 | contig 12575 bp, 9 predicted proteins | sample AntAceMetag02UKS_FD_69809 | JGI IMG/M metagenome (GOLD analysis project Ga0075124, IMG submission 69809) | Saline lake microbial communities from Ace Lake, Antarctica - Antarctic Ace Lake Metagenome 02UKS | ecosystem: Environmental > Aquatic > Non-marine Saline and Alkaline > Saline | place... | reverse complement strand
AAGATGCTGAAACAAGTTTACCCCGTTAGATAATTTTAAGTTAGAGTATTGATTATTATTATATAATCTTATATCTAACGGGGTGAAGCATGACAAATAAGTAAATATCTACTTTTCGGAGCGGACTCAAGTTTAAAGTTTAGTAACTGAGGGACAAATAGATACCAATGAATTCGGATACAAAAATTTTAAGAGTTATAAAAACAAAAAGAATATGGCATTAATCGGATATTGTATTGTTCTGTTAATATCTTTTTATCTTCTTGCTCAGGTATGTGACAGATATTTTATTGAGTCATTAGATAAGATAGCAGTAAGATTAAAAATAACATCTGATGCTGCCGGTGCAACATTAATGGCAGCCGGCTCAAGTGCGCCTGAACTGTTTATAGTAATTATATCTATACTTAAATCAGGAGAGCATCAGGCAATTGGTATAGGAACTATTGTTGGCTCTGCTATATTTAATATTCTAATAATTGTTGGTGCTGTAGCTGTTGTAAAAAAGACAGTTCTTAAATGGCAACCTATGCTCAGGGACTTTATCTTTTATGCCCTTTCAATTTTTTTGCTTATTGTGGTTCTTAAAAATGGACATATTACATTAATAGAAGCAGTATCTTTTATAATTTTATATTTTTTATATTTTGTAGCAGTTATAAAATGGAGAAAAATTTTCCCTTATAAAGATGAAACAAAGATTGCAAAAGAGAATCTGAAAAATACTAATAAAAATAAATGGAAAAAATTTTTCAGACCATTAGATTTTGTTTTAAGCAAATTATTTCCTTCGCTCAAATATTATTACCTGGTATTTTTTATTTCCCTTGCAGTTATTGCAATACTCAGTTGGTTATTAGTTGAAAGTGCTATTGGAATATCTCATATTTTAGATATTCCGGAATCAATTATTGCATTAACAGTTTTAGCTGCCGGCACATCTGTTCCGGATATAATATCTTCTGCTATTGTAGCAAAGCAAGGCAGAGGAAATATGGCTGTAAGCAATGCTATTGGCTCTAATATTTTTGATATATTACTGGGTTTGGGAATACCATGGCTTATAGTATTATCTTTTTCAAATAATAATATGATTGCTGTAAGCACAGTAGATTTATTGATTTCTATAAAACTTCTTTTTGCTACAATTTTAGTTGTATTTATTTTATTAATAGTTCGTAAATGGAAAATTGGATACTGGGAAGGCGTTTTTTTAATTATTTTTTATATTATGTATATAATATGGGAAATAGTCAGGCTCTAATTTCACACAAATATCTGCAATAATTTAATGCTGAAAAACAAAATGAATATTGACGAGAAATATCTTTGCCGTTGTATAGAACTTGCCCGAAATGGCATTGGCAATGTTGCACCAAATCCTATGGTTGGTTGTGTTATTGTAAATAAAGGCAAAATAATAGGAGAATCTTATCATATTTGTTTTGGCAAGCCACATGCCGAAGTTAATGCTATAAACTCTGTAAAAAATAAAAAATTACTTAATAGCTCTACGCTTTATGTTAATCTTGAGCCATGTTCTCATTATGGAAAAACGCCTCCATGCACTGACTTAATAATAAAGCATAAAATTCCAAATATTGTTATTGGTTGTATTGATACATTTTCAAAGGTCTCTGGCAATGGAATAAAACAACTTCGTGATGCAGGATGCAATGTTTTTGTTGGCGTTTTGGAAAAAGAAAGCAGAGAATTAAACAAACGTTTTTTTACTTATAATGAAAAAAAACGTCCTTATGTTATACTTAAATGGGCTCAGACCATTGACGGATTTATTGACATAAAAAGAGATAATACGGTAGAGGCAAATCCGACATGGATAACAGATAAAAATTTAAAAATGCTTGTCCATAAATGGCGAGCAGAAGAACCTGCTATATTAATTGGCACAAATACTGCTCAAAAAGACAATCCAAAATTAAATGTAAGAGAATGGACAGGAAAAAATCCTTTAAGAGTTGTTTTGGATAATAAACTTAAACTTAATAATGATTTACATATTTTTGACAAGACCTCCCCTACTCTTGTATTAACTTCTGTAAAACATAAATCAGAACATAATTTAGAATATGATATAATTGATTTTAAAAAAGATGTTGCATTGCAAATACTTAAAAAATTATATCAGAGAGAAATACAATCTGTTTTTGTTGAAGGTGGCAAAATGCTGTTAGATACATTTATTAAAGCTAATTTATGGGACGAGGCACGTGTATTTATTGGTAATAAGTTTTTTTATAATGGCATAAAAGCACCTGATATTTCAAGAGATAAGATGATTTCAAACCAACTTGCAGGGAATGACAGATTTTTGTTTTTTAGAAATTTGTAACTTCTTTTAGATAATATAAAGCAGGTTAATTCATTTTTAATTATAATTATTCACTATTGTCCGACTAAAAAATGAAATACAAGTTTAATTGTTAGAGATTCCTCGCTATCGCTCGGAATGACAGCATAATTCGAGTAAGGGATAGGGATGTATTTTCGCTTTGCGAAAATACATCCCTATCCCCAAAAAAATAATACCATTGTCATTCCGAATGGAGCACATTTACTGCGTTCAGTGTAAACTCCGCGAAATGAGGAATCTGCAATAAGGAAGCTCATATTTTGTTTTTAGTCGGACACTAATTATAATTATTAAAAAGGATTTAAACTTTAGACCCTAATATTATATTAATTTAGTTATGAAACATCCTATTGTTTTATGGCTATATGATTTTATGGTTAATTTTTTTGGCGGTCTTTGGAATTCTCCAAAGAATATGATGATATTGTTCATTTTTAATCTATAAATATTTATTTTGCATATTTTTAACCATAAAACCATAAAACCATTATATATCTGGGAATCATTCCATTCAGGCAACTGCCTGATCCAAATTTAAATTGTCAAGATACTAAACTTTACTTTTTTTACAAAAAATTATGCTCTGTCTTATTCTATCAATATTAGCTTCTACAGGTATTTTTGTTACTTTCAAAATTTTTGACAGGCAAAAAATCAATATATTACAGGCAATAACTATAAATTATCTTATAGCTCTGATTTTTGGATTTTCAATAAGTAGTAAAAACTTTACTTTTTCATCTATTCCTTACGAACCATGGTTTTTGTTTGCTCTGATAACAGGCATAACATTTATATTATTTTTTAACATTTTTGCATTATCTACTCAAAAAGTAGGTATTACAATAACATCTGTTTCAAGTAAAATGTCAGTTGTGATACCTGTTTTTGTAGGGTTTATATTATTTAGCGATAACATTAATTTTTTAAAATTAGCAGGCATAGCAACAGCATTATTAGCATTTTATTTAACATTAAAAAGAAAAGAAAAAATAAAACTTACAAGTAAGTATCTTATATTTCCCTTATTACTTTTTCTTGGCAATGGCATAAATGATTCTCTTTTAAAATATACACAACATAATTATATTGGTAATGATATTGTTTTGTTTCTTGCCACAGTATTTTCAGTATCTTTTATTTTAGGATTTATCATTCTTGTTGTTAAACGTTTATATACAAAAGACAGATTTGAGGTTAAAAATATTATTGCAGGAATTATACTTGGGTTACTCAACTGGGCTTCAACTTATTATTTTATAAAAGGTCTGTATTTTTTTCAGGTCTCTTGTTTTGTGCCAATTTTTAATCTTGGCATTGTTATTCTTTCAACTTTGTTCGGTTTTTTGATATTCAGAGAAAAGTTAAGACCTGTAAACTGGGCAGGGATAATATTATCTGTTTTGGCAATACTTGTTATTGCTTATTCTTGAATAGTATAGTTGTTATATGTTAAAGTATTTTTTTATGATTTAAGTCCTTTTTGTAGAAAGTCAGAAAAGTAAATTTTTATGCTATTTGTCAGCCACTATTATTTTACTTTATAAGTCAGTTTCATTGTGATTGAAGCTGTTTTCTTTTTTGAAGAAGTATTAAATGTTCCTCCCCATGAATAGTTCTCATTAGAATTTTGTCCTGTAATTTGAAATATTCCCATTTTAGCTGAGATTAGATTTCCTATTTTAGCATCTGAATTTTCTGCTATTTTTTCTGCTCTTATTCTTGCGTCTGCTGTTGCTTTTGAAATCATTTCAATTTTTAAGTCAGCAAGTTTTGTGTAGTAATATCTTGGTGGTTCTGAATAAAACTGAACGCCTTTGTTTAATAATTCAGTGATTTCTCTTGAAATTTTTTCTACTTTTTCTACTTCTTTAGATTCGATTTGAATAGACTGTGACAATATATAGCCAATAAATGTTTTACCTAAATATTTTCCTTTATCAGAATAATTTTGCTTGTTTTTTTCCCTTGTTCTTATTGCATTAATAACAATACTATTTGAGTTTATGCCTTTTAAATTCAGATACTCTAATATAATTATTTTGTCATTTTCTAAATCTAAATATGCTTTCTTTAAGTCCTTATTCTCTTTTTCAAATCTGCCTTGCCAAACTATTAAGTCGGAAGTAAAATCGGTTTTACCTAATCCTGTTACAGAAATTGTTCCACCTGATTTTGTTCTGCTTAAATAAGCATTTCCTAAAACAATAGCAGCAATTACAATTGCAATTGAAAATACTATTGAGTTTAAATTGTTTTTCATCTTTCGTTATTTTTTAAGGGATTATATCACTCTGTCAGATAAAAATAAATCTTACAGGATAAACTTTTTAGACCAAATCTTATTTATAAATTATTGCAAATATAATTTATTTTTCAATTGAAAAATAAGTATTAAAAAATTAGATTTTTAGACAATGGTTAGTATAAGGTGCATTTTAATTTACTTTATACAGTGTTAGCATTAGTTTTTATTTATTTCCTTTTGTATTTCGGTTAACCATTCAACCTTCTGTTTTTTCATATATGGACTCGCATATCGAAAGTTGGGCATTTTCCCATTTTTCAATCCTATGATTTTCTTGTCTAATTTTAATATTGCTTCAGCAGAATCTTTAAGTTCTGCAATATTTCCCCAAGCGGCAATAATTTTATCGTTCTTTGATTTTAAACATTCTAACAATTCCTTTTTACGGTCTATATGAGTCATACAGTGTGAATTGCTACTGTCAAGTTTCATTGCCTTTCTAAACTCGGTTTGAAATTTTCCGCTGTTTCCATTTCTCAGATCTGATAAGTTTAGAATTCTAACAAAATCCCACTTGTTAATTTCCATTAATCTCATTATTTGATATTGGGCATTATCAGGTCTAGTTGGGATTATTTCTTTTGTTTTAGTATTAATGTATTGCTCTTTTGAGAAAATCTTTGGCTCATATTTTTTATCCAAAGGAATTGAAGAACCTGGGTTCATCATTACCACAATAATGTCAGGTATTTGATTTGATTTATTTTTTCGTTTGATTTCTAAAACACTACGACACTTTATAACTGAATTTGATAGTTTCATATTATAGAAATGACCATAAATATCAAAAGTCTTTTTTAGTTCGTCTGCGTATATAAATTTCATTTTGTTCTTTCTAATTAATGCTAACCGTTGTTATGTGCTGTTTTTTTGTTTATAGATTATTCAGATTTTCTATTTTCAGCCAACCTTTAGTAATTTTTTTTCCGAAATAAGTACAAAAAGCCCATTCCTTCTCAATTTTTTCAATACAAATAAAGTCGCCTCTTATTAAATATGTTTTCATTTTTTTATCGGATGATTTGTCTTTGTAAAAATAAGCCTTGTCAACGTCTACATATTTAATTTGAACCCAATTTTCTTTTTTTTCTAGTCCAAATTTTTCAGGGTTGTCAGCAAAGTGTTGAACATTCCAGCATCCTCCGTGTTCTTTAAGTAATTTTATATTTACAGTCTTAGAGTCAATAATTTCAATTGTGCCTTCTATGATGTCGTCTCTTTTTTGTGTTGGGTAATAAGTATTTATATTAAATTTTTGTCCTAAAACAAGTCCTTGAATGTAAAATATACAAGAAAATTTGGGGCTTTGAGTTTCTTCGTCCCAACCAGTATAGTTTTCGAAATACCCAGTAAGTTTATTTGTCTTATTGTCATAAGAAAGCCTAAGTCCGTAACCATAATCACCCGAAATAATTTTTTGTCCAAATGAATTATTTAAAAAGAATACGACAATTAATAAAACTAAAATATTCTTCATTTCAGGTAGTTTTTTAAAATAGCACATAATAGTAAATTGTATGAGTGGTGGCAGATTGCGTGGTAATTTCCTATCAAACTGAGATTAAGCTGAAACGGGCTAAAACCGTTCAAATTAAGCACTTCTCCGCTTTTTGCTATATTGTGTGTTACCAAACGTTTTTGTTAAAATTCAGGTAAGTTCAGCAACTAATTCTTTTGTATATGAACGTCCATTTGTGGATATGGAATATTTAGTCCTTCTTCATTAAAAGTTTTATACACATTTTCATTCATTTCAAAGAACACACTCCAATAATCAGCTGCATTTACCCATGCTCTAACTACAAAATTCACAGAGCTGTCTGCCAACTCAGAAACTGCAATAAACAGCTCGGGATTTTTTAATATTCTAGAATCTTTATCACATAATGTTTTTAATACTTCTTTTGCTTTATCTATATCATCTCCGTACCCTATTCCAAATGTCCAATCAACTCTCCTTGTTTCTTCTGATGAATAATTTGTAACTGAAGAAGTTGATAAACCTGCATTAGGTATTATTATTGTTTTATTATCGGGAGTTTTTAATATTATATTAAAAATTTGAATTTCACTTACACTCCCAGTATAGCCTTGTGCATCAATATAATCACCAACTTTAAATGGTTTAAAAATTAAAATTATTACACCACCTGCAAAATTTTGCAATGTACCAGAAAGTGCCAATCCAATAGCTAATCCTGCTGCTCCCAGAATTGCAATAAAAGAAGTCATTTCAATACCCAACATTCCTAGTGCAGTAATAACTAGCATTACTTTTAATAAAGCATTTATTATTCCTTTAAGAAATGGTTTTAATGAATCACTTGTTTTTCGTTTATCTAACATTTTCCCAAATGTCTTAGTTAGCAATTTAATAATCCATATACCTACAAACCATATTGCAATTGCACCAATTAATTTTGGACCATACGAAACAGCTATCTCAACTATTTGATCTATTATTTTTTCTGTATTCATAATTTTATATTTTTAGTTAATATTTAATTAAAATTTATAAGAAAAACCTACTCCAAGAACTTCTTTAAACTGAGTTCTAGGGCCTAGTTTATCTGTAATCCCATCATTATTGGTGTCAACTGCTATATCAATATCATCGTCATATAATAAATGTGTTGATAATGTTGCTGAAATATATTTATTAACTTTCATTGATATTAATACTTCCCAACTTATATCTATATTTAACGGATTTTCTATATAGTTAGAAAATAAATCTAGTTTTGTTTGAATACCAATATTTTCCATTATATCTTTTTTATAAAAAAATCGCATATAACCACCAAATTCAGTCCTAACATTTTTCCCAGATGCTAATATATTTCCCAAGGAGTCATATTCAGCAGCTTCAACACCAAATGCTCCTGCATCTGCAAGGGTTTGGTTGTTTACCATTGTAATTTTTGAAGTTATTGGTGCTATAAAAGCAGTAAAATTATCATTTGGCATATAATCCATACCTATCGCTCCTAATAAATATCCAGGAGCCAATAAACCAGAAATTACCGTGCTATCATCTGGATAATTATATCCATCTGTCATTTGAGTTTTAAAGTTTAATAAACCTGCATAATACCAGTTATAAAATGCTTTTTTACCATATTTAGATGTAAAATCAATTTTATCATCAGTTTTCCACCAGTTTGCATTTTTTCCTTGCTTAATAGTTCCATAAGCTAAATCAAGATAGTTTTCCCATATATTATTTCCTTTTTGGTAATGTGCAAAAAGACTTAATAATCCATTTGCTGAAATTGAATTTTGACCTCCGGCAGCCCAGTTAGTTAAAGAAACTTGTGTTAGATTTAGAGATACAGTTCCACCTGTTTTCCATCCATCTGTAGAATCGGCTACTTGTGTTTTTAATTTTTTTTCAGCATCGGTTACTTGAGAAAATCCTGCGAATATACAAGATGCAAGAATAATTGTTAATACTGTTTTTTTCACTTTTTTAAGTTATATGTGTGAAATGTTTGGTAACGTTCAGTATAAGAATAGTAGCCGACTGCGTGGCACTTTCCTGTCAATTTACAAGAAAGTTGAAGCGGGCTACAGCCCAATATTCACAATAGTTTCGCTGCCATTTTGATATACCGGTTACATCAGTTTAAATTGCGAAATCAGTTTGCCACAAAAACCGTTACTCAAATAAATACAGTTCAACTTTTTCGGTCATATTATTGTCTGAAAACTTTAAATGGCATTGTCAAAGTAAACTATAATCAATTAATTTCCTAATGCTGGTTGAAAACCATCAAAAAATACTGCCAGATGAACAAGAATCGATATTAATATGAAGTAAATAAACGCAAATAAACCTTTGATGGATTGTTTCTTCTCATCAGCTTCAGAAAAAGCATCAATAAACATTAAGGTACTGGATATCAGCAGAATGATATGTGAAGCAATCAGTAATATTTGACCTCCAGGCCAGTGCTGTACCTTAAATGTAAACCCTGTAAAAATAATGATCATTGTAATTGCAGCAATAATACCATTTGTTTTTTCCATGCCGCTTTTCAAGAGCTTTGTTCCATTTATCAGGTACATAATTAAAAATACTATGCCAACTATAGCTCCAAGTATTAGTAATATTCCAGCACCCGGCCAGTGGAACTTTTTAAAAACGACCCCTACAAAAAATAGTAATGCAGAAATCAAACTAGTAGATAATACTCCTTTTTTCATAATTTTGTGTGTTTAGTTAATATTAATATTTGAGTTAATAATAATTGCATTAATAGTGCTTTTATGTGATGTATTGTTGGCATATCTCAATATCTATCTGATTTGACACATTTTTAATCAAATTCTGATTTCAGTTAAAGGGTTTTTTTATTATTAATATTTTATACTTTTGATAAGTCGTCTTATATTTTGCTTTATCACCCGCAAGGTGCTTCATTTTAAATTCATTATGTCATATTGATTTTATTTTGTTGGCCTTACAAATTTACATATTATTCTTCTTATTCATTTATTTTGTTATCAATATTTTGTTGTCAGCCGAAATGCAAATATTCCCGTTTTTTTATCGGGATTTTTCATTTGTAGTTCGGTCTCCTCCAATGAACGCCCAACTTGTTTATACTTATACAACTTGTCCACTTTATATTTATAAATCATCAAATGGACTTTTAACATTTTTTATGCTTTTTGTACTTACGTGTGTGTAAATTTCAGTTGTTTTACTACTCTTACTCTATAAGATTAAATGGAATGCACAAAAATTATCAGTCAACTATCATTTTTCTGACTAATTGTTTGCCATCAAACTTTAAAGAATAATAATATAATCCTTTGGAAAAATCTTTAACATTAATAATTATCTGATGTTTGCCGGCATTTGATATTTTATTAACAGAAAAAACTTTTTCACCCAGTATGTTCACTATATCAAATTTTATCTTACCTGAATTAGGAATAATATAATTTATAATTGTTGTGCCTTTTGTCGGGTTAGGAATATTTTGTCCTAAAGCAAGTTCTCCATATTTAAGTTCATCTATTCCTACTGATATAGATTCGCATGTTTCATCATTGGTATTATCAGCATCTCCTGACAATACAGTTCTTGCACATATACTATATTGTGATACAGGTGCTGTAAATGTTTGTGTAAAAGTATAGTTTGCCAAAGCATTTGGTGCTAATGTTCCTGTCCATATTTCCGTAGCATGTGTCAATCCATTAATATCATATTGCACATCAATACTTGTTAAAGTGTCTGTGCCATAATTTTTTACAGCTATTATTACTGTTGTTTCTACATTAGGGACTAACATATTAGGTTCTATTATAGCAGTTACTCCTGCATCAACAGGTGCAGGTTTTGTTGGCACATTTATACATATGGTATCATTATAAGTATAAGTATCATTTGCTAAATCTGTATATGAACACAAAGCATAAACACCTGAAGGTGAGATATATGTATTTGTAAAATTATAATCTGCAGTATCTCCGGGTGCTAATGTATTAGTATATGTTTCAGAAATCAGGTTTGCACCGTTTATAGTATAATTAACAGGAATGCTGTAAAGGGTATCTGTGCCAAAATTTCTTATTTTTACGTTTACATTTACAGAGTTTCCTGTTTGAGTAGAATCTGTCGGTTCATTTATAGCTATTATTCCTGCATCTTCAGAAATTTGAGGGTTAATAATAACAAAATCATCAATAGAGAAACCATCATATTGAGAAGAACCATCAGAAGTAAAAACAATTCTAAAGATAACAGAAGGAGTGCCATTTAATGCTGAGAGAGTGTATTCTGATTTTTTCCAGCCATTTGAATTACCAGACCATCCTACACTACCACTTGAATAGATAGAACTATTATACCAATTTACGCCATTAGGGTCACTAATACTTCCTAAAGTATGCCAGATCATACTACTATCAGTAGTATATTCTATGCGAGTTCCATCATAACCTGATTCAGTATTATAATTTAGCCAGAACGAAAGTTGTGCATTAAAAGCATTTGAAAAATCAAATATCTGAGTATATAATACTGAAACATCACTAGCCCCATAAGCTGTTGAAAGATTGATATCCCATGCATTAGGTGCAGAATGTGCTCCTGTTGTTTCTCCATAATCAGGTGTGCCTAATTCCCAGTTAGTACCTATTGATGGATTATTATACCATGCAACAAATAATTCATTATCAAAATCATTAGAATAAGATAATGTACTGGTAAATACTCCATAATATGATTCGCATAATGTATCATTTGCATGGTCTCCGTCTGTGTTAAGAGATGTAGTTGCACAAATTTTATATGTTGCTTCAGGAACAACAAAACTTTGTGAAAACAGCAAAGTATCAGTAGCATCCGGGGCTAATGTCCCTGACCAAGGTTGTGAAATAAAAATTCCGCTATTAATATTATATTTTATATAAAACATATATAATGTATCAGTCCCAAAATTTTTGACTACAACCTCAGCATTTTGATTCATTCCTGACATATATGCCTGATCTGGTTGTAAAAACTGAACTATTCCTGCATCAAACTCTGCATGTCCGTAAAATGTATTATATATTGTATCGTTAAAAGTATTGCTGTCATTAGCCAAAGTGGTATAAGCATATATAATATTATTACCGGAAGGTATTACAATATTTGTAGTAAAGAAAACAGTATCTGTATTATTTGGCATTAAAATACCGTTCCATGATTGACTTACAGGAGCAAGTGCGTTTAATTTATATGCTACATTGATTGAAAATAATGTATCAGTCCCAAAGTTTTTGATAATAACATTAACAGGCACTATTTCATCTTCAGCATATATGGCAGAATTGACAGGTTGTAATATTTGTGTTACACCGGCATCTTTTTGTATTTGTTCAGCAATGATAACACTGTAATCTTCTGTTTCGCCCCAAGTATATGTTCCGCATTGAGGTGCTACATCAGATTCGTCCAATACAACTCTCATTCTTGTAAGTCCGGCAAAGGTAGATGTTGGGACAATAATATTTCCTGTAACTTTAGGTTGAGAAGCGTTTAGTGTTTGCTCGCTAAATACTTTTTCATTAATAGAATTAAACTCACCGTCTCTGTCATAATCAATATATATATTTACTAAAGCAGAATAAAAAGAAGAACCCTGTTCTATCTGACTCACAGAAACAGGATATGTATTTCCTTTAAGCAATTGCACAGGAGGTAAATCAGTAAAATTACTGTATGTATTAACAGAAGCAGGATTACTTACAACAGGCGTGTCTATACCATTATTAAGATTACTTATTGTAACATTTCCTATATCATTATCATAAATACTTGTTGCACCAGAGGCACAATAATTTGTTTTTTCAACTGTTGCAAAAGCAGTATCATTTTCCGGTATATTATCGCCTGTTAAAAAAGTATATGCTTTGAACTGATAGTCACCATAATCAGATAAATCAGCCGTAGTATTAAAATTATAAATTAATGTATCTCCATTATTAAGAGTATAACTAATTAATTCTGTAACAGGAGATAAAGCATCTATAATATAGCTGACAGAATAATCAGTAACAGGATTTATTCCATAATTTTTAATTTTTACAGTAACTATCTCAGAATTAGTAAGATATGTTCCATCAACAGGAGAAATTACAGAAACAACACCTATATCTGTATCAGGGAACCCGGTTACTACTGCTACAACAGGAATTCTGTTACTTGCACAGCCACTTCCGCATCCTACATTCCAATTGTATAAATAATAATAATAGCCAGGGTTAAAGGTATTGCCTGTAATTGTAATTTCATCAGGAATAGTATATGGATAAGCGGCACCTGTAGTATTTCGCATCATTCCAGGATTTACTAAAAATCCAATTTCATAACCAGTTCCAACAGGAATATTAAAA
>Ga0075124_10001115_pt1 | contig 12575 bp, 12 predicted proteins | sample AntAceMetag02UKS_FD_69809 | JGI IMG/M metagenome (GOLD analysis project Ga0075124, IMG submission 69809) | Saline lake microbial communities from Ace Lake, Antarctica - Antarctic Ace Lake Metagenome 02UKS | ecosystem: Environmental > Aquatic > Non-marine Saline and Alkaline > Saline | place... | reverse complement strand
CTTGCAGAGTTCGCGGATGGCCTTTCGGTGGAATTCGTCCGGCAGTGCCGCAATATCTGCGACAACCCGGCCGAAGACCTCGTCGAGGACATCCTTCTGGGCGTTGAGGGTCGCACGCTTAACGGTCAGATTGGCGGCGGCAATCTCCTGGGCCATGATATAGCCCTCCTGGCGATTTGCCACCTCCTCTACTGCCATCTTCATAGCGACGACCTTCTCCTGTGCCTCTGCAAGAATTGCGCTAACTTCTGTCTTGGCTTCGCTCTTGATTGCCTCAGACTCCCTGATGCCCTTGTCCCTGATTTCACTGACTACAGCATCCAATGCCATATTGTCAGTCCTCAGAATAAGAGCAGGAGTGCGACAACAAGGCCAAAGATAACGATTGTCTCCGGAATAACCGTTAGGATCAATACGAGACCGAACGTCTCTTTGTTCTCTGCGGTTGCCCCGACAGCGGCGGGACCGATTGCGAACTGTGCAATAGCGGTAGCCATACCGGTAATGCCTACTGCGAGACCTGCACCAATTGCCTTAAATCCTTCTGCCGATGCCTGTGCGACCTCAAGGGTCATAGTTTCAACTACCATATTTTAATCCTCCGTAAATTTGCGTAATTTTCCAAATGGTTCGTATTTTTTGCCTCCACCTTTGTAGAATTTGGTGAAGAATTCGACATAGTGTAAACGAATTGAGTGTAAACCGCCACCCAGAACACCCAGTGCGATATTGAGTGTGTGGCCAATCAGGAATACCACAATTCCAACTAAGATGATAATAACTCCGAAAATGCTCAGGTTTGCAAGCTGCGGGTCGATGATAAGCTCGATTGCGATGTAGTTTGTGACCATTGCAATCGCAACAGACGACAGGCCCACTGCAGCAAGACGTGCATAGGAGAGCACGTGACTGATAATCATCGGAAGTTCCATAAGTTCAAACGGGGACTCCCGCCCGATCAAGATAATGCCCACAAGGACAAGAATCGCACCGGCAACCCCAAATCCATTGATTCCTGCATAGACTGCAGGATATCCTGCGAGGACCGGCATAAGAGGCATCTCAAAGAGAGACCACATCATCAGAAGTAGACCCCACATAACAAGAATCCAGCCAAGCTGGCCGAAGACAACTTTACTCCGGTGATGGCCTGGCTTAATCATTTTTGATGCATTGTACATGTGGATCATTCTGCCAAATGTGATGTGAAGAATGCCTATCCAGACGGTTAGAACAAGCATCAGCACGACATCCGGGCCGTGCCCGCTTGCATGACTGCCGATAAGTAAGTGACGATTAATACCGATGGGGTCCCACGGAAGGGCGAACCCAAAGAACTCACTATAAAGGAGACCAAAAATAATACTCGAAATACTTACGTTTCTAAACACAACAAGGAGCTGTTGTCCTGCACCATCTTTCAGGTATCTCCGGAGATAATACCCAAGAGCGAGGAGAATAATACCGTATCCGACGTCACCAAGGATGAAACCAAAGAATATCGGGAAAACGATAGATATCAGAATTGTCGGATCTAATTCTTTGTAATGTGGACGCGAATAGAGGTCCACCAGAATTTCGGTCGGCTTCGAGAAATCGGGGTTGTGATACTCGATCGGGACTGCCTCTTCAATGGGGTCGAATTCGACCTCAGAAATGAAACTTTTGCCACCGGTTGCTAATTGCAGATCTGACATGAATTTTGCTACCGTGTCGGCAGGAACCCACCCTTCTGCTACAAACGTCTCTTCTGTGGTGGCGAACCGAAGCGGTGCTTCCGCACGCTCCACTTCTGCCGTGAGAAGCTCGTCGCACGCCACCAGAAACGCTGCGTTTTTCTCTTTCTGGGCGAAAATACGCCCGGAAACCCCCTCTAGTTCTTTTTCGAGGCGGGTAATCTCATGAGTATACCATACCGTCCGTTCCCCTGCGGTTCCATTCTCGTCCGGAATCGAAATAGCCTGGAACCCTGCTTCGAAGAGTTCACACTCAGCCTCTCCGGCATCTCCACGGGGAACAACGGCAATCAGCAGATTGCTCTTATCATATGCACTGATGAACGTCTCATTCGGAACACCGAGACTGACATGTGCAGGAACACGCCCTGCAAGAACCACAAAATTCTCAAAACCCTTCAGGTCGGCAAGGTTTGCCGGAAATACGGTGAAAGGTTTCAGTTCTGTAATCCGTGTCTCGTATTCACGAATCGTGTTCTCGAGCGTTATCTTCTCCTCAGAGAATGCTGCCGCGTCCTTTTCAATGGTCTTCAGCTCACGCTCAATGCGCTGCCTGACCTGGGATGTCAGCATCTTCTTTTCGTCTGAATCCATGCTCCTGGGAGAGACACCATAGGTGTTCTCAATTGACCGGATACGGACGAGATCTGATGATGATTCACTCGCTCCAGGGAGAGGCATGCCGATTGTACATCCCTCAAGACCCTTTGCATCTGATTCCACAAATTCTTCGATATGGAAGAGATTGTGACGGTACAACTCACGTACTACGACTTCAAGCTGGTCTTTCGATGCTGCAATAAGCAGCTTGCTCATTGTCTGTGGTTCAAACATTGAGCTTCACCTTGAAATGGTTCACGAGCTGGTCAACCGCTTCTTCAAGGTTCTTTTTCGAATCTGCCCGCACCTTTGCTGCCTTTGTTTCACCATCTGCGATGATAACAGCGCTCTTCTTCTCAGCTTCAGTGTGCGCATCAGAAATCCGCTTGGCTTTGTACTCTTCAACACCTTCAGTCTCTTTGGCAATCAGATTTTCAGCTTCGACGCGCGCATCGGCCAACATTTTGACCTTTTGCTCACGTGCAGCCTGAATCAAGGATCTGCCTTCTTCTTCTGTCTTTTTGATGCTCTGTAAGACCTCAGTCTTCATCCATCCCTCCTCTCATGGCAATACAATAACTCATGAAAAGGAAATGTATTAATGGTTGTTATTTTCAGTCAATCCCCGTGACAAACGGGCCCTTCAGAGAATAGAATGTCCGGCATTGGTTTGTAAAATAAAAGGAGAATCCGGACAATATTTTCGAATCTACAGACAGGTGTGTGTTATACCTGAAGGGATCGGTTCCGCTCTGTTTCGTATCAGGGCCGACATGCTGCTGTCATCATGTATGATACCAGATATTCACCGAGGTCGTCACCGGCTTTTTCCCCTCATTCAGAAGAGCGATCGTGATATCATCGTCACCCACCTGATGGAAGGTGCCGGACGTCACATCATCATACCGGCCAACAGCATAATAATCCCCCCTGTTTATCATTATTTTGGTCTTAAAGTTCACCAGCTCGTCAGGCGTTAAGAATAACAGGGTAACGGGGTCCGATGCATCCACCTCAACACGCAGATTACGGAAATACTCGCCGTTTTTATTCGGTTTATACGTCTGGAACTCCCCCAGTCTCCCGATTGTCACGCTGCCCTCACGCCAGACAATCCACCCGTCGTCCCCCTGTGTGATGTCAGGCGTCGGTGTCGGTTCTGTAGCCACCACGACCAACGACATCCCTGTACTACTATCCCCGGAATCAGTACAGCCGCAGACAACACAGAAGGTGCACAGGACAGCTGCAACGCAGACAGCAGAAATGCTCACATTCATCAGTTTACCTCTTCTGTCAACTGCGTTGATGCCGGTATGGGATAATCATTCCCTTGGATGCAAGACATACCCCTGCAGACCTCAGGGAACCTTGTTTTCGCCAAAAAAAGAGATAAAAGCCTTTTTTTCGGGTATTTTGACTCAGACAGAAATGGGCCCGGGTGGAAAGAGGGCATACTCCATTCGCTTTGGATCAAACCCCGAGAGTCTGACATACTCCCCGTCTGCTGCCATCCCCAGACCCGAGAGTTCCCCTGATGAGCAGATCACATCCTGCTCCGGATGAGTGCCCCGCAGGATATCCGTCCGTGGCATAATCGCAGGAGCAACCGAGAGCACCATCCGCAGACGCGGCGATCCCGGATGCCCTTTCGGCAGCACCACCAGCGGCTGGCGATAGGTACGCACCAGCTCACAGAGCATCCGGGCCTGTTCAGGGTCCCCGCCCTCCGGTGCCGATACCACAATCAGATCACCACAGTGCACGCCCTGGAATACCTCTGCATCTGTTGTCTCAATGGGCAGGGCAAAGGTCTCCGGTGACCGGGCGATCAAAAAAAAAGAAGCACCTCCCCGGATGAGAAGGTACCCCGAAGAGAGAGGAACGTTCATACTTCAGTCACATTCTCAGACTGGCATGACGGGCAGACCGGGTGGCGGCCGACTGCCTCAAATATTGCCCCACAGTCATTACATCGATATTTTTTTCCTTTGAGTCCGGTATCTAATTCGACGTCAATTGGACCACCTGTTGAACACATCTGGTATCACCAGATTCTCTTACGACATCCCCGGATATAAGCCTGATGATCCCCTTTTCAGACGCGGTATATCAGTGAAGGATCATCACCGGGTCGGTCTTGGACGGGGCCACACCGGCAAACCGCCATGTGCCACTTTCAGGCAGGATGAACGTGAGCACAAATTCGCCCTTCACCGGAACTTCCTGTCCTGTCGGGAGGGAGACTTCAATCGTGAACCGTTCATTATCTTCCAGAAAGAGATCCCCCTCTGCGGCCACAGGCACCCGGCGGATGATCCCCCAGGTGCCGGCAGCAGGCGAGGCGGTCACAAGCGGGTCAGCCGCAGATATGCCGGAGATATTCCCCGGTGTCACCACATTCACCTGCATCGCTGAGAAGTCAATCATATCACTCCCCGCAGGGATGGCAAAGGTCACCCGGAAGGCACCCAGACTGTCTCCCCGTTCCACCCCGTGTATGTCGCCCACCGTCATCACGGTTGTCCCCACCCGGCCAAGACCCTCCTCTGCCACCGACCGTGTCTTCTCTGCAGAAAAATACCCGACGTTCAGAATGGCCATGACAAGGACTGATGCTGCCACAATGGCGGTAATAAGGATGATGGCTGCCTCTATTCCCACCATGCCGTCTTCATTCATTTTGGATCGTCGTTTCATTCTCTTTGCCTCAGAATGCCAGATTAAATATGATTAATGAGATGATGAGCATGATCACCGTATGCTTCACTCCTGCATTTATCGAGCCCTCACTCATCTGTCCTGCAATCAGGCCGGAAAAGAAGGCACTGATGAGACAGGCATGGAAGAGCAGACGCGAGATAATAACAAGCGTGCCCCCCTGAGCAATAGACATTAAGGAGGGGGGGACAGTATCCAGGCTCCCCCCTGTCGCCATATCCCTCAGAATGGAAAGGAAGTTCCAGTCAAGGACGACCACCACAAAGACAAAGACGGCAAAGGCGAGGTAGATGACGATGACATAGATGATCATGTCACTGAGACGTTCACGTTTCAGTGTCTCAGACATCCTCGCATCGTTGGCTGCAATAGAGAGAATCTCTGCAATATCTCCAGTCATCTCACTCGCCTTGGTTATCAGCGTCACATCCCATGCGATGGCAGCCGTCTGCACCCGGTGTTCAAACCGGATGAGCGCATCTGAAAAAAGGCCTCCCCAGTCAAGATCGCGTTTAATCCGGTTAATTTCATCGGAAATAACCCCCAGATTGGTCTTTTCAAGGACAGCAATGGCACGTGCCGGTGTCAGCCCGACCCGGTTGATGCCGGAGAGGCGGGAGAGGAATTCCGGAACGCTCGCCTCTATCCCGCGGACCTTCCGTTTCCAGTATTCAAAGAGGAGAGCATACGGCAGCAGAACGATCAGAAGGGCGATGATCAGGTGATCGTCGACCACATTCAGGTAGAGTTCAAAGTCCTGGTACTGCGGCACCACCAGGTAGACGAACGCAAGATAGCAGAGCATCAGGGGAACGGTGACAATAAATGTCCGTTTCACATCGATGAGAAACCAGTCAAGCGGATGGCGGAGAAATTCCCGGTAATTCCTCCACCGGTCACTTTGGTGAAGAAGAGCGAAGAGACCTTCATCACTCTCCCGCCTTACCACCTGCACATCCCGGAATTCACGGAGCACGACCCGCCGGGTTACCCGGCGCACATCATCCGTGTGCAGGGACATCATATCCACAAAGACGATGAAGATCAGTGACCCGATGGGAATAAGCCCGTAAATAATCGCAGACATCCGGACAATGGAGGTCGTCCCCATAAGGCCCATCATCACCATGATAATGATGAGAAAGAGCGGGCCTGCCACAAAGAGAGTCACATAGGACTCTGCCACGAGCTGGAGGGTGGAGAGAAACTGCTTCTGCTGGAACCGTGCATCGTCCTGGTACACCCGCACACGGGATCCGAGGAAGTTTGCCACATTTCCGCCGGACTCAATGATAGAGACCATGTCTTCGAGAAAGTCCTTCAGTTTATCAGATGGTGTCGTAAGAGAGAGGTTCCGGATAGCGCTGACCACATCAATGCCGAAATACTCGGTGTCCCGCACCACCTGCCGGCACTCATATGCCACCTCACCATAGATATCAGCATGTTCAGAGAGGGATTTGAATATCGGGAGTATTTCCGCACCGCCACGGCGCATCGCATACATATAGCTGACCGCATTGTGCAGGGTCAGATTAATCCGGACAGCTCGGCTCTCCTTCATCATCCCCGGATACCGGAGCAGCAGCTGATAGATACAGAGTGTCGCTATGAAAAAAAAGAGGACGGCAACGAGACTGCGCTGCAGCATCTCCGGCAGAGTGGGCTGGGTGATGGTGACCTCAGGTATCACCGTGCCAAAGACATTGAAGAGGCTGGTATGCACTTCAGGGAAGAAGAGCAGCATCGCAATCAGATAGCCCAGTATGCCGATGACCGCTCCAAAGATGACAGAGACCAGCAGACAGTAGGTGAGATACTGTTCGATTGTCAGCCCCGTCCGTGCAGAGAGGAGTGCCTGACGCACCGACTGATACTTCGCCGGCCGCCGCCCGATGGCCCAGTGTGCATACCGGTCGATGATCATATCAGCGCCTGATTAAGGTCGTCAATCGAGGCCATCACAGAGTCAGCATCGATATCATAGGCCCGGAGAATACGTGAAACAAGAATATAGTCCGTAATATTCTGCTCCTTCATCCCATTCAGAACCGCGATGCGACGGTTCACCTCACGGGTGAGGGCATCATGCGTCCATCCCCGCTGTTCCATGATTGCCGCATAGACAACCGACCGTCCGCTGTAGCTGAATACATCCGTCACCGGGTTATACTCAAAGACCGTATTCACCCGCAGGTTGCCGGTGCCCGGATCAATACCGGCGATCTCCACAATCTCGGTTGCACGGCGGACCCGTTCCCGTCCGATGTAGGTGAGTGCCTGAATGCTCACAATGTCCAGCGCCTGCACCATATTCCGCGGCACATTGAGCGGCTGGTTCTCAAGCCGGTGGATGGCAGCGTCCACATCATTCGCATGCATCGTCGAGAAGGTGGTATGGCCGGTGTTCATTGCCTGGAAGAGCGTCTGTGCTTCATTGCCACGAACCTCACCCACAATGATATACTCCGGCCGCTGGCGCATCGCCGCCTTCAGGAGATCAAACATATCGATTTTGGACGAGGAAGAGTCTGTTATCGCATCCCGGGTGACAGACGCAATCCAGTTCTCGTGGTAAAGGGTAATCTCACGGGTATCTTCAATGGAGACAACCTTTGAGAGCTGGGGAAGAAAGAGGGAGACTGCATTCAGGGACGTTGTCTTCCCGGATGCGGTCCCGCCCACAAAGAGAAGATTCTTGTTATTTTCGATACTCAACCAGAAGTAGGCCAGTGCTTCTGCGGGGAAGGTGCCCCGGATTAACAGCTCGACCGGGGAGAAGGGCTCTTCACGGAATTTGCGTATGGTAAACGATGTCCCGCGGGTCGTCACCTCACTGCCATAGGTGAGCTGCAGACGGGACCCGTCCGGGAGAGTTGCGTCTAAGACCGGGTTTGAGATGGACACATGCTTTCCCGACCGCCGGGAGAGACGGATGGCAAGCGAGTTTAAGGACTCCTCATCAAACCGGACATTGGTCTTCACATTCCGGTAGAGACGATGGTAGAGAAATACCGGGATCCCGATACCATCACAGGAGATATCCTCGAGGTTCGGGTCCATCATCAGCGGTTCAAGGCGGGCCCAGCCGAGGAAGTTGCGGTTCATGTAGTACATGACCCGGTAATAGGACGGAAGGGACAACGTGACCCCGTAGTCGTCCAATAGGCCGATGGTTTTTGAACGGAGCACATCCTCACGATCCTTCGTCACCTCCTCATCGGTGAGAATCAGCACATCGCGAAGGTCGGCATGCAGGCGTTCAACAATTTCATACTCAAATTCACTCAGCACCGGTTCATTGAGATGATATTCATGCTGCCGGGTCACCTCATTGAGAATGATCATTACTTCAGAACAGCCGGGCACGACCCAGTACTGTTCCACAAGGGTGTACCCGTCCGGGACACCCGCATCCACGAGCGACCCGTGAATCTCCATATCATAGGGATCAGCGCTCTTATCCCTGCGGTGCAACAGACCGGCGAGAAAACCGGTTCGCTTCTTTTTTTGCCTTGGTTCAGAGCTCGCATCGGCGATTACCGCGTCTACACCAACCGCAACCCCCACCAGTACCGGCACGTCTCCGGTCTCCGGTGAATCTCCCCCCCGGGGGATGACAGGGACGTCAGGGACAACTGACATCTCCGGCTGTAGAGATGCAGGTGAACCCGCATTCTCCGGGGATACCGGGTTCACGGGTGCTTTTGTCCCTTCTGTAACCTCTGTCGGTGCAGTATCCTCATCTGCACCCTTTGCCAGTATTGTATTCTCTTCAGCCATATCTCCTCCATCCCCCGGCCAATCACAGCAAAAAACGCGACAGATGTTCGTATCAAAACAATGGGCCTTCCGTGATATAAAAATGTCCTAAAGGGAGCATAACGCTCATTAATGGAATAATATTATTGCATCTGGGGAGAGAGCAAATGTATGCAGGATTCTCGAATGAAGCACATGCCAACAGGAATCCCTTCTCTCGATCCGGTCCTCAACGGGGGGGTTCCACTCGGGTCAGTGATTCTTCTTTCCGGTGGTCCCGGCGGCGGCAATGTGGAGTTTGCCTATAGCTCAGTCCTCTCTCACGCCCGGACAAAGAAAACAGGACAGCAGACCCCCACTGACCATATCGTCTATCCGGAGGAGATCGTCTACTTTACGTTCACCAAGCTTGAGTCCTCCATCCGCCGTGAAATTGAACTCTCCTTCCGGGCGGACAATACGATCTTTGACGGGATCATACGGTTCGTTGACCTCTCCAGGATCTACTTTGACGCCTCGGTCGTCCCGCGGGAATGGTATACGAACGTCGATCTCGTGGAGACCCTCCGGGCCAGACGCCACGAACCGGAGAGTCTTATCGGTGAACTCACAGAACAACTGGGAACGATCGCCGCAGGCAGCCTGATTGTCTTTGATTCCCTTACTGATATCGCCACACAGGCCTTCACTGAGAAAGAATGGTACCAGTTCATCAGTTTCCTGCGGGGGCTCCAGCGGGTCTCAAAGGAATGGAATACGACATATTATCTCCTCATCTCGGATTCCATATTTGAATCACGGAAAATGGCGGAGATAAAAGACTGCTGTGATGCAGCAATCACCTTTGAATGGGAGGATACCGGCGGCAGGCGGCGGCAGCGGGTGATGTTCATCGAGAAGTTCCGCATTGTGATGCCTGCACTTGAAGAACAGGACTTCGTGAAGTTTGCCGTCAGAATCACTGCAGAAGGCGGGTTTGAAGTGAGTAATATCAGGATGGTGATATAGGACATGGAACGCATACAGTTCGGCATCAGCGGTCTGGACGAGATGTTCGGGGGAGGGCTCATAAAAAAGAGTATCTGTGCTTTAATCGGGACATACGGAACCGGTAAGACGACATTTGCCCTCCAGTTCATCTACGAAGGACTGCGCCAGGGTGAAAAGGTAATTTACATCAGTCTGGAAGAACGCGAAGACCGCATTTATGACGTAATGGCAGACAGGCGCTACCGGATTGACAAATACCGTGATGAATCGCTCTTTGTGATTAAACTCGACCCCACCGACTTCAATCTCTCAATTAACTCCATCAAAAAGGACCTGCCGGACCTGATCACAAAAATCGGGGCCACCCGGGTAGTTTTTGACCCCATATCACTCTTTGAAGGACTCTTCGACGACCCGTCCGAGCGGCGCAAAGAGATGATTCATTTCACCGAACTCCTCCGCGATCTGGACGCCAATTTTCTTCTGACAAGCGAGAGCAGCAGCACTGACTCCCATGCAAGCAAATACGGCCTCATTGAATATCTCTCAGACACCGTGGTCATCCTCCGCTATATCCGGCCGAAAGATCTGACCGAGGTGCACACGGCAATCGAGGTGGTCAAGATGCGGCGAAGCAACCACTCCCGTGAAATCAAGCCGTATGAAATTTTCCAGGACCGCATAAACGTCTACAACGAAGCAAGTGTCTTTTAAAAACGATTGGTTCTTCGCTCCATTGTATGCGTATACTACCAATTATGCTCATACTGATTCATCTCCATTTTTCAATCCCTTACAACCTCAATCTTTTTTTGGATACCATTGCAGAATAGACGGAAAACCACTACAAACAAAACAGGAGGGGGCCCGCCTGCCCTTCCCTATCGTCTGTCGCATATGGGGGAGAGCTGCAGGGAGGGGGAATCATCCTCCCTTGCTCTGGAAATCAGATGAAAGAAATCGTGGAGTCCGGTATCATTTCAGGACAATCTGGCTCATGGGAGAAACTACATTCGGCTCCTGTTTACGTAAATACCTTACAACAGCAAGGAACCGAAAAAACGCAACAGCCTGTGTTTTTTAAAAAAATACGGGAATCTTTCGGGCTTTCCCCAGCCAGACTCCCATTTCCTGTCCGATAGCCATTTTTTGCTGCCGGATAGTATGCTTATACCGTTATCCCCACAGCGTTGAGCAGCAGCAGGATGACAAATCCCGGAATACCCCCGAGTGCACAGATAAGAACGGATGCAAGGGAGAGAGGAATGTCCCCCATCCCGAAGATATTGAAGAAATTGAATGCCAGCAGCAGGACGATACCCACCACTGAGTTGATGATCAGTTTGGTGACATTCTTCAGGAAGTACCACAGTACCACTGCTATCACAATGGCGATGCCCAGAGTAAGGATGGTTTCGATCATTCCTATTTACCAATGACATGAAGGTTCTTGAACCTTACTTCGGGCAGCGTCATTCTGCCGATTTCCCTTCGTTCTTCGCCGGCACCGGCGATATCAGCGAGCATCGTAAAGAGATTCCCTGAGAGCATGGCAGAGCGGATAGGTGCACCGTATTCTCCGTCCTCAACACAGGCGGCATTGGAGAGTTCAACCGAGAAGTCGCCGGTGATGGTGTTTGCCGTGTGGGCGCCGATGAGGCCTTTGGTTAGAATTGCCTTCTCTTCACGGACATCATCGCGGCGGGCATCGAGTTTCAGGCAGTGCACACCAATCGCCGGGGCACCCCCGGCACCACTGCGGACAGCACTGCCGGTTGAGGTCTCCCCATAGCGGTATGCCGTCCGGAGGTCATAGGCAAAGGACTGTACCGTGCCCTCACCGATGAAGTCAAGCCTGCGGGTGGCCACCCCGTCTGCATCCCAGCGGGTTGCCCCTACACCCGCATACGGGTCATCATACAACACAAGAGAGGGGTCCATACAGGGAACACCCTTTTTGTCGGCTAAAAATGACCGGCCTGCATGGACCGTTCTGCCCGACAGAGCAGGCATGAGAATGCCGCCGATAAGCTGGGACAGTGCAGTCGGTGCGAGGACGATATCAGATGCACATGAGTCGATATCACCGGCACCAGCCCAGTAGTCTGCCTGAAAGACCGCCTCTTTTGCCACCTTGTCGGTGTCCAGATCGCTGAGGTGACTCACATGATCGAACTCATAGCCGGTCGAGGTCCCGTTTATCATCTCAAGTGAGGCTGAAGCAGATGTGGCATCATGGGTGTAGAAGACACCATTCGTGTTTGCAATCAGAGATGAGCCCCTTCCAAGGGATACACCACCACCGGCAATCTCTGCTTCACCGCTCTCTGCTGCATCGCAGAGAGAGGTGATCAGATCAGTTGCCGTGCCGGCATCCGGTGTGAGCAACGGGTCATACACGTCAATGTCGCGGGAGAATGACACCGGCTCCGGCAGACCGCCCCATGCCTGCGGGTCGGATATCCGTCCGGAAGCAATGGCAGCGGTGAGACAATCCTCCCAGCGGGCAGGGGACATCGTCATCGAGGCACCGATATGCCCGTCGGTGATGGTCCGGATGGCCATTGCCCAGCTGGATGCCTTCTCTGCCTCTCCCACCTGCCGGCGGCGCAGTTCAAGGGAGACATGGTCTCCGACGCTGAGATAAACCTCCGCCTCGTCTGCCTCACGCACGGCCTTTGCAAGAACGGTCTCCACGAGATCCGAATAGTCTGTTACATTATGCATGGCGACCACCTACCACAGCGTTTCTAAGAAGAATATGCG
>Ga0075124_10001112_pt1 | contig 12586 bp, 11 predicted proteins | sample AntAceMetag02UKS_FD_69809 | JGI IMG/M metagenome (GOLD analysis project Ga0075124, IMG submission 69809) | Saline lake microbial communities from Ace Lake, Antarctica - Antarctic Ace Lake Metagenome 02UKS | ecosystem: Environmental > Aquatic > Non-marine Saline and Alkaline > Saline | place... | reverse complement strand
TTGGTTCATTAAAATAAAATTAAATTAGGAGAAATTTATGGAACATAAAATCGGGATTGTAGTATCGGAAACCTATGCTGATATTACAGAATCTATGTTAATAGTAGCTAAGAAACAGGCAGACTTATTAAACTTAAAGGTTAAAAAAATTATCCATGTCCCAGGTTGTTATGATATGCCCTTGATTATCAAAAAAATGCTGCAGAACCCTGAGATAGAAGCTATAGTAACTTTAGGTGCAATAATAGAAGGAGAAACGGATCATGATGTTATAGTCGCACAAAATGTTGCTCGTAAGATTATTGATCTGAGTGTAGAATATGGAAAACCCGTTACATTAGGAATATCCGGCCCCAAAATGACACGTATGGATGCCTTCAACCGAATCGATAGAATGGCGAAGAATGCCGTTGATAGCTGTGCAAAATTACTAAAAGTTCAATTATAAAATATGTTCGATACTATTGAAGAAGCAATAAAGGATTTTAGAGAGGGAAAATTTGTTATTATTGTTGATGATGAGAAACGTGAAAACGAAGGTGATCTTGTAATAGCTGCTGAAAAAGCAACTCCTGAGAAGATAAACTTCATGATAACTCACGCCAAGGGTTTGGTGTGTCTTCCAATTGTCAAGCAAAGATTGGATGAATTGAATATACATCCTATGGTCTCTGATCATGAGAATAGTGAAGTAAACAAATGTAATTTTACAATATCAATTGATTCAAAAGAAGGAATAACAACAGGTATATCTGCTTTTGATCGAGCAAAAACAATAAATGATGTGTTGGATTATAATAAAAGTGCAAAAGATTTCAGCCGTCCTGGTCACATATTTCCTTTGCAGTATGAAGAAGGTGGTGTACTAAAAAGAGCCGGTCATACTGAAGCTAGCGTAGATATAGCCAAAGCTGCCGGTATGTTCCCTGCTGCAGTAATATGTGAAATGATCAATCCCGACGGAACCATGTCCCGGGTTCCACAGCTGAAAGAATTTTCTCAAAAATACAACATCAAGTTCATTAATATTCAGGATTTTATTAAATACAGACTTAAAACAGAACGCCTTGTGAAAAATGTGGCTCATGCAATGTTGCCTACTAAATTTGGTGAGTTCCGTATATACATATTTCTCGATGCATTACAGGGGCAGGAACATATAGCTATTATCAAAGGTCATATTGCCGATCAGAAAAATATTTTGGTTAGAGTTCATTCTCAATGTATTACCGGTGATATTTTCCACAGTATCCGTTGTGATTGTAATGAACAACTACATAATTCGTTGAGAATGATCGAACAGGAAGGGCGTGGTGTTTTAGTTTATATGAGACAGGAAGGCAGAGGTATTGGTTTGACTAATAAAATCAAAGCGTATAAATTGCAGGAACAGGGTTTAGATACCGTAGAAGCTAATATAAACTTGGGCTTCGCTCCCGATCTGCGAGATTACGGCATTGGCGCTCAAATTCTTAAAGAATTAGGACTATCAACCATTCGTTTAATTACTAATAATCCTAAAAAGATCGTTGGGCTTACAGGATACGGATTGCAGATAGTAGAGAGAATCCCCATCCAGGTGAAACCTAATATAAAAAATCGAAAATATCTGGAAACAAAAAAGATAAAATTAGGACACATGCTCGATTTATAATGAATATTCAATCTGAAAAATATATGCAGCTTGCTTTACAATTAGCTGCTCTGGGAAATCCATCTCCTAATCCATATGTTGGTTGTGTGATTGTTAAAAATGACGAGATAATAGGCAAGGGATATCATAGACAAGCTGGTGCTCCGCATGCAGAAGTAGAGGCAATAAAGGATGCGGAAAATAATGGTTATACAACCAAGGAATCAAATCTCTATATTAATCTGGAACCATGTGTACACCAAGGTAAAACTCCTCCATGTGTCGATCTTATCATCAGTAAAGGTATTCAGAAAGTGTATATGTCAATGGAGGATCCGAATCCTCTCGTATCTGGTCTAGGAATAAAAAAATTAGAAGATGCCGGCATTAAGATCGATGTCGGATTATTGCATGAACAGGCATACCGGTTAAATGAAAGATTTATTTTCTTCATGAGAAATAATCGTCCCTTTGTTTTACTTAAATCAGCACTTAGTTTAGATGGCAAGATTACGTATGGTGATGGAATGGGAAAACAAATTACAGGAATGGAATCTCAGAAGTATATGCATCAATTAAGGAACAGTTATGACTCGATTTTAGTTGGAATTAATACAGTATTAAAAGATGATCCACAATTAAATTGTCGTTTTCCCAAAGGAAGAGATCCCATAAAAATAATTTTAGATTCCAAATTGCGCATTCCCCTATCTGCCCGAGTAATAAAGCAAAATCCTCATAAATTAATAATTTGTACTAATATAAACCATAATCACAAAAAGGATCAATTAATAAAGAAAGGGGTAGAAATAATAGAATTTTCCCATACTCCTATAAATGTTGATTTGCTTTTATATGAATTAGCAAATCGCCAAATATCTTCAATATTGATCGAGGGTGGGCACTCGGTAAATTATTCATTTTTAAGTTCAGGAAATGTTAATAAGATAATGTTCTTTTATGCACCTTCAATTATTGGTGAAGATAAAAGTATCGTATCAGGCAACTATTTAGGTATAAAACTGAAAAATTTACACATCCAAAAATTAGGTGCTGATTTACTTATAACAGGATATATTAACTAATGAATAAAATTGAAAAAGATATTATCAGTTTAGCATTATTAGAAGACCTTGGGGATGAAGGTGATATAACAAGTCATTCTATATTTACTACTCAAAAAGCTCGATATAAATTGATTTCAAGGGAAAATGGCATTTTGTGTGGCTCAGAATATTTCACAGCTGTATTCAAGCAATTGGATCCGGATTGCAACATCGAATTTTTGGTAAATGATCGTAACAAAATCAATAGAGAGCAAGAAATAGCACTGGTATATGGAAATATAAAAAATATTCTCACTGCTGAAAGAGTGGCTATTAATTTTTTATCCCATCTTAGTGCGATTGCTACTAAAACCAATCAATTTTGTCAATTGACTAAGGGGAATACAAAGGTTCTAGATACCCGTAAAACAATACCAGGTTTACGTAAAGCCGAAAAATATGCCGTCAGATGCGGTGGAGGGTATAATCATCGTATGGGTTTATTTGATATGGTTTTGATCAAAGACAATCATATTGATGGAATTGGCTCGATTGGAACTGCTGTAAAAAAAGTTAGAGAAAAATTGGGAAACAAATACAAGATTGAAGTTGAAACAAGAAACCTGGAAGAGGTTAAAGAAGCTTTAACATGTGAAGTTGACTTAATTATGCTTGATAATATGAGTATAAAAATGATGAAAGAAGCAATATGTATCATTAACGGTAAAGCCAAAACAGAAGCTTCCGGAAATATAAACTTAGAAAAATTTAAACAACTTGCAGAAATTGGCTTTGATTATATATCTATCGGTGAATTAACTCACACTGTTAAAGCATTTGACTTTTCACTATTAAAATTGAACGAATGAAATGAAAACCGACCTTAAATCATTATCTAAAATTGAATTAAAACAATACATCCTCAGAAATAAGAAACTACTTGGAAGTTCATTAATCATCCCTGCTCATCATTATCAAAGATCTGAAGTAGTAGACATATCTGATTTTGTTGGTGATTCCTATAAACTTGCAGTTGATTGTAAAAAAAATGATGCGGAATTTATAGTATTTTGTGGTGTGAAGTTCATGGCAGAAGGTGTATTTCTTCTATCTCAACATCATCAGAAAATTCTAATGCCGGATATCAATGCCTGTTGTCCAATGGCAAACATGATTAATTCTAAAATTGCCGATCGAATCTATAAAAAACTTAACTCCCTTTGTGTAAAAGATATTATTCCTGTCGTTTACATAAATTCTCACACTGACATGAAATGTTTTTCCGGTAAGTATAATGGCTCGGTTTGCACCAGTTCTAATGCAAAAAAAGTGATGGAATATTATTTGAATCAGGATAAAGCAATTTTCTTCTCACCGGATTATAATCTTGGAGTAAATACGGCTTTTGAACTTGGTATTCAAAAGTATGAAATTGCTAAAATTAATGAAGATTTGACCATTGAACCCCCAGGAAATATAAACGATGTTAGATTATTTATTTGGGATGGGTTTTGTTATGTTCATACGGTTTTTAATATTGAACATATCAAAGCATTAAAAAAAAAATATCCCAAAATAAAAATAATTGTTCATCCCGAATGCAATGAAGACATTATCCGTCTTTCCGACATAACCGGCTCCACACAAAAAATTTATAGTACGATTGCAAATGCCCCAAATGATTCAGTCTGGGGAGTAGGCACTGAGTATAATTTCGTAAAGAGATTAGATAGGGAATTTCCAAATAAGAAAGTGTTACCATTATTTGAATCTTATTGTCATAATATGGAAAAGATCAATATTTTAAATGTCGCGGAATCTATTCAATCAGTAAAGCATTTTAAAAAAGGAAATTCGGATCTAATAAATCAAATTTCTGTTCCTGAAAAGCTTGTTAAAAATTCAAAAAAAGCACTTGAAAAAATGATACAAATCTCAGGCGATTAATTGTGAGAAAGATTCATGATGTAATAATAGCAGGTAGCGGTATTGCCGGTCTTTCTGCAGCAATCTTTCTTAAAGAAGCTGGACTTGATGTTGTCGTTATTTCCAAAGAAGATGAGATTTTTAATACGAGCACAAACCTGGCTCAAGGTGGAATTGTCGCTTGGAAACAGGGAGATACACCCGAACAAATCACTAAGGATATACTTCATGCCGGGTGCAATTACAATAATGATCTTGCAGTTAAACAATTTTCCGGTGAAGGTCCTGATATGGTTTTTGATTTTTTAATCAATAAAATTGGGATTGAATTCACAAAAACCTCTCAAGGTAACCTGGATTACACCGAAGAAGCTGCTCATTCCAAAAGAAGAATTTTACATTTCAAAGATCAAACCGGATATATAATTCAAAACGGGCTTATTGAATATGCTCGAAAAATCAATATTCCAATTTTAACTTCTCACACAGCAATCGACCTGATAACCAATAACCATCATTCTGGGGATTGCCAGGAAATTTACAAACATCGAGAAGTGATGGGGATTTATCTCCTCAATAATCAGGATCATATAGTTAAGACATTTTTTTCCCATAAGGTAATTTTAGCAACCGGTGGAATAGGAAATTTATATCAGTTAACAACGAACCCCTCTTCTTCAACCGGTGATGGTATGAGCATGGCTTACAGGGCTGGTGCAGAAATCATAAATGCGGAATTTATTCAATTCCATCCAACATCTCTTTATCATAAAGACATCAGGCGTTTTTTAATTTCAGAATCTCTTCGTGGTGAAGGTGCAAGATTGCTCGATCATGATCATCAAACCTTCATGGAAAGATATTCTCATCTATGTGATCTTGCTCCAAGAGATGTGGTAGCTAGAGCAATTTATCAAGAGATGGAAATGTCTGGTGCTGAATATATGCTATTGGATATTGCATCTTATTATAATGGGAAAATACCTCTTAAAGAAAGATTTTCAAAAGTTTATTCAACTTGCTTGGATGGTGGTATAGATATTACTATGGAACCAATTCCAATAGTTCCAGCTGCTCATTACTTTTGCGGTGGCATAAAAGTTGATCTTGTAGGACAAAGTTCAATTAAGAATCTCTTTGCAGTTGGGGAAGTAAGCTGTACGGGTTTGCATGGTGCAAATCGGCTTGCATCGACTTCACTCCTGGAAGGACTTTTATGGGCAAAGAAAGCATCGGAAAATATTATAACAAATTTTTCAAGAATAGGATCAGACAGATTCTATACTATTCCCGATTGGGCAGAACCAAAGTATAGTGAAGAATTTGATCCCCTATTACTTAGACAGGACTGGAAATCTATTCAAATGACAATGTGGAATTATGCGGGGATTGTAAAAACAAGGAAAGGGTTAGAAAGAGCTAAATCAGATCTGAATTATTACTCTCACAGAATTTTAAAATTCTATAAATGCTCAAAGTTAAATAAAGATATAATTGAACTTAGAAATGCGATTGTAAATGCTTCCATTATTGTCAATGCAGCATATTATAATACCAAATCAATTGGTTGTCATTATATTTTGTAGAATATCAGAAGATGTGATTTTAATATCATTATGGATATATGAAATTCAATATCTACTGCTGTTGAAAAACTATTTGACAAAAAAAATATACCAAAAGAAATCTCCGAAAAATATTTTTGGGAGAAACTTTATGTCTGAACTCGTTGCTTCGTTCAACAACAGTTGTATGATGGCTAAAGCAACATACAAACTGCTTATTATGTGGTCCGAAATTCCTTCGGAGTTTCAGGGGGTATAATATGAATACTCCATATATGATTGATTGGGCAATTACAAATAGATGCAATCTTGACTGTTTGCATTGCAGGGGAATAACTAAAGAGGAACTTGATAGTAGAACTATTTTGAGAGTAGCTGAAGAAATACCATCTCTTAAACCGGGGTGGGTCATCATTGAGGGAGGAGAACCTCTTTTACGCAAGGAATTATTTGAAATCATGGAGATAATTCACAAGAGTAACATTAAAATTTATCTTATCAGTAATGGCATGTTGTTCAATGAGGATTTCGCTATAAGATTTGCAGAGTTAAATATAAATCTTATGATAAGCATAGATGGAGCAGACAAGGAAAGCTACGAAAAAATAAGAAGAGGAGCAAGCTTTGAAATACTAAAAAAATCTATAGCAATTGCAAATGAATATGGCATTCTTGATTCCTGTCCCCTTACTATAGGAAAACACAACTATCATCAAATTGGCAAACTATTCCAATTTGCAAAAAAGTTAGGATATAAGAAAATTACATTCTTAGGATTGAAACCATGCAAAGATTATGAGAAATATGTTTTGAATGGAGAAGAGTATGGGGATTTCTTCTTTTCTGTTATTAGGAATCAAAAGGATTACCAGATGGATGTGTATGTTGATGAGCCGTTCTTTAAGCCATTCTTAAAGGAACATCATATAGATTATTCCTCAAACCCCGAGAATGGTATTATAGTTCCCGATGTTTCTCATTGTATTTTTGGCGAGTATATGTTCATTGAAACAAATGGAGACATAAAACCATGCACATTTGCCCCTGTTGCAATGGGCAATGTAAATGAAAATTGTCTTAACGAAATATGGAAAGACATGCAAAACTCAGAATTAATTAAAAAGATAAAGGATTTCTCAACGAGAGAAGTCCCTTGCAGGGAATGTAAGTATCTATATGAATGCGGAGGTTGTAGATCAAGAACCTTTGATTTGATTGGAAATTGGAGTGGAACAGACCCTTCTTGTCCACTAAAGGAGAGAGTGGTATGAGAGTTGTAGGAATAGATCCAGGAACATACAGTTTTAACCTTTTTGGAATGGAGAATGATAAGAAAATCATAGTAGATAAATCAATAAAATCAGAGGATATTTTCCGAAATCCTCATTTGCTCATTGATGAACTTGAGTTATTAATGCCCTTAGATATGATCGTTGGCCCGTCAGGATACGGAATACCCACAAAAAGCATAAAGGATATGACCGAAGATGATATTGGAAGAATGATACCCTTAAACACAAAAGTAGCCGTAAATGAAGGGATAAAAAACATACTTGTAGAGATGAAGCAAAGGAAGATGCCCGTTTACTTTACTCCTGGTGTTATTCACCTTACGACCGTTCTCTCTTACAGGAAATGGAACAAATTCGATATGGGGACAGCAGATAAAGTGTGTTGTGTGGCTTTAGGTATAAAGGATCAATCGGAGCGCTTAAACATACCTTTTAATAAAACGTCATTTATATACGCAGAAATAGGGTATGGATTTACAGTCGTTATAGCTGTCGAAAACGGAAGAATCATTGATGGGATAGGGGGAACAAACGGGAGTTTAGGATTCCTTGGAGGCGGTGGAATGGATGTCGAGATCGCGATCAGATTAAAACCACCACTAACCCAGGAGATTGTCTTTCAAGGAGGGATAAAAGACTTTGTAGGGATAGATATTGAACCTAAAGATTTGATAAACTTTAAAGAAGCTACACTCCTTTTAGGAGAAAGCGTAGAAAAGGATGTTGCCTCAATACTCGTTTCTATGCATAATACAAAAGAGATGATTTTATCCGGTAGACTCACAGCCCACGATTTCATAAAGGCTGAACTTACACGCAGGCTAAATAAATATGCTCCTGTAGTAAAAGTGAATAAGTTATCAGAGATTGCAAAAGAGGCGGCCTGTGGTGCCTACATTATTGGAGAAGGAATGCTTGGTGGGAAATATCACAGGATCGTAGAAAATATGGGTATATTAAATGGCGTGCACATAAATTAGAAATCATGAAGAAACTTCGGACAACAAAGCGTATATGGCTTTACTATGTTCTGCCCAAATCGTGCTTCGCAGGACTTCAGATACACTTGGAACATTATATGAAATTGTGAAAATCTCCAAAAGGAATGCATAGATGAAGAAAGCAGGAATTCAACTTTTATTAATCGCTGGATTATTTTTGTTAATTGGACAGGTCTTTGCTAATGAACCATCACAAGCAGCAATTAAGCAAATACGTTCCTCAAATGGATCCTATTCTACTACTATGAATTCTGATAGGAAGACCACCATTATGAGTTCTGATGGGAAAATCATAGCTGAAGAAATATACTCACAAAATAAAAGATTTTATGCGTTCGCGGATCTCGATAAGAGAATTACCACTATATACGAGGTGATCCAGCAAGGGAATATCGGCAGAAGGAAAAACTTCTGGGCAATGGATGGTTGTTTTGAAATGCTTAAAACAAAAGATTATGGATGTATTGAAATTTTTTTTTAATGAAAAAGCAAGAGCTGTAAGAGATAGATATAATCGATATTTGTATCCCGGTTGTTTAAGCCATTATTGAGAGAGAACATAATGTTGATACTGAAATTTTAGTTCAGACAAGATGGAAACCCGAGATAGATCCAGAGTATTCTGGAGCATTAGAAATACCTGCAGGTTGGATCGATAGATATGAGAATGTGTATGATGCAGTTAAAAGAGAAGTTTTTGAAGAAACCGGATTAAATGTTTTATAAATATTTCCCGATATCAAAACTAAAAAATATTCTCCAAAAGATGATGGCTCTTTTACATTCCATGCATTTTGCTCTCAACAACAGATTAAAGATGGCAAACCCTGGATCGGTTTTGTCTTTATTTTCAGAGTTGAGGATAAAGAACCCAAAGCTCAACAGGTAGAATGCAAAGATATCAGATGGATTAAAAAGTCTGAACTCAAAAAAAATACTTGAAGAATCACCTGAAAAAATATTTACTTTGCAGTTGGGAGTTCTGGATTATTACTTTAATAACAAACGGCACCAAAAATAAACTCGGTGAACGCTGCGTTTCTCACTTCATCCTTACCCTCATATAGAATTGGTTAAAAAGGGAATTGCTCAGGTCGCAATTTCGCCAAAATTTTCTACGTGGAATTTTTCACACATAGATGCGGGAATTTTTAAAATAAGAAGAGATGCCCGCCAGTGGATAGGATTTAGTCACTTAATTCTAAAATCCTTGCATTTTTTGGCAAAAGAATTTTTAGCAACTAACTCCAGTTGAATAGAAAAAAAGATTCAACGGAGCAGGCAAACACTAACAACAACGAACTTTTTTTATTTTTTGTTAGATTTTGTTCGTTTTGCCTGCCGTGGCGTAGTGTAACGAAGACAGGTTCGTTGCTAATTCTTTGGTTTCGGTTTACCCCATTGGATACTACTTATATCCGAGGATACAGAACAGAAAAAGGGAGTTATCCTACGGGGTTTATCCTAGTTAGGATTTAGTGCAGAGTGGGATGGAAAAGATGAAAACGGCAATCGGGTTAGCCCAGGAATTTATTTCTATAAAATGGGTACAAGTAATTATTCTCAAACAAAGAAAATGATCCTGATGAAATAATAGAAAATTTCTTTTGCAGGATTCAGATTTTTTTAGGATTTACCATTTTCACCTTTAAGCTTATTTATTTTATTGGAACAAAGATATACATTTCTGATTTACTGCTTTGCGGATCGAAATTCTTGCCGTAAAGCTCTAATCCATCTTCCATTCCCATATCATATCCGCTTTGGGGAAACCAAACATTGTAGATGTAAGTATAGGTTTCTGAAAGCTTGTCCAGAGAACCGTAATGAGTAAATTTTGCATATTTTGAAGCAGGTGCCACATAAACGATCATGCCATCCGGAATGTTTTCTGTATTTGAGACTTCCATGCCCACGAAATAGGTAAACTCTCCGGGCTGTACTGAGTAATCCATATCATAGGAAACACCCCATGCTTCAGTCGGTTTGACTTTGTTCTGTATAGCTTCTTCAAGTGGCATGAAGTCCATCCATAGCATAGGGATTTCAGAGAGGGTGTCAAAAGTGAAACGTTTCTCGATGCCTACAAAAGTAATTGCATCCATCGAAACTATTATTGGTTGAGGAGAAACGAATTTTGGTGCTTCAGGCATTTCAGGCTTAGGTGGCGCAACGTTTTTCATACTTGCACATGAAACCATTAAACCTAAAGTAATGATTACACATAGAATAATACTGATCTTTTTCATTGTATCCTCCTGGGATCATTATGCTTAATTTTCATGCTTGGATAATATCCTTTTATTTTTTAAAGCTACACTCTTTATTGTCTTCTCTTTAGTTCTAGTGAGGTAGGACGTTATATAGCCTCTGAATTATCAACTTTTGCTTGGATTTGAGGTGCAGGCTTTTCCCACTTTTTTAAGTATTGAACAATTCCCTGATAGTAATCAATTAGCATATTTTCAATTATCTTAACAAACACCTTCCTACCCTCAAATTTTTTACCTAAATCCTTTATAAGTAGAATACTAAAACTTTTAATTTCTTTAGTACCAACTTTATCATATGCATATTCAAGTTCAACCAAAGGGATTCTTATTGGTTTACTTATAAACTTGATATTTATATCAATCATCAAATCGTTTTTAAGATTTTTAAAAAGTTCAGGGTTTTTCTTTTCACAAATTTTAATTTGATTTTTCATCCAAGTAATTTGAGGTCGTGTTTTTCTGTCTTGTGGAGCAATAAGTGTAACTGCCATTTCAATATTTCTTCTATCAAAACTTGGTCGTACTACTATATTTGAAGCAGCACCATCAATCTTAAGAATGGATTCTAAACTCTTTTTAGAAATTAATTGTCTTTTTTCATGATTAATCCTTGCTATAAGGTCATTCTCATATTTATTATGACCTGAAAGAACAAGTAATCCCAATTCGCGGCTTAACATTAATGCCATATCTCGCTCTTCTTCTAACCAACTTGAAACTGTCTCATCAGCTGAATTATCATCCATCTTTATAGGTGCAAGAGCATTTATTTTTTGGACGACCTCTGTCCAGCCCGGTTTCATTTGCGTGAAACCAACAACACCGGAATTTGGTGATTCAAAGTAGTTTACGACTTCTTTCATAATTTCAACTTGGTCTTCATCTGCAATATTATTTTCATTTTCAATCAATAATATGTAGGCGATAGTCAAAATATATGACCACGAGAGATGATATAAAGAAACGGACTTAGGAATTTTAACCGATATAGGAGATTGGGTAGGGAAAGAAACAAATTGATTTGAAATCGTAAATAAAGTTGGAATGCTATATTCTTTAGAAATTGTAAGATAGTCGGAGATTTGTTTTTCATCTAATTCGTTATGTTTATTTTTTACTTCAATTAATGCGGCATCAACAATTTTTTTACCGCGTACAACTACAATAAGTCCGTCAACACGTTTTTTATCAAAAAGCAGGAATTCAACTTCTGTATAAATATGTATTTTTCCACTTGTAGTGAGACCAATAGCTTGAAAAATATTTTTTCTAAATTCCTTTATCAACCGCAAGGCTGACATAAGAATTGAAGCCAGTGCCATTTCGTCACCGGGTTTATAAAATGGGATTAATCGAGCAGGATGAAGATGAATTTCTTGGCCTTCCTCAATTAATGCATTAAAATCAGTGAAAGGTAATCCAGATAATTTTGTAGGTTTTTTATTCATTTTTCATATCCTCAATGTCTATTTTCTACGTCTTCTCTTTCTTTGCTTTCTGTCTTTGTTATGTATCCTATTTTTTCGATTTTATCGGTGTCAAGTTTTTCTTTTTTTATGAAAAAATATGGGAAAACCTCTTTTTATCAATCATGATTATTATCTTTTTCATATCTTGCATACCCAAAATTCATAAACATGGTACTTCCATTAGATTGCGAAATGTAGAATGCAATTGCAAAGTGCAAAATGTTTCAGACTCATAATAGGTTATAAATGGACTACACTTTAATGTATCCTACATTTTACCTTGCAATATGCCAATTATTATCGCATTTTGCGTCGAATATTTCTTGATCTGTTAAGTAATCAATTATAAGATTTCGGAGGTCGGTTTCTGAAGAATATAAA
>Ga0075124_10001105_pt1 | contig 12608 bp, 9 predicted proteins | sample AntAceMetag02UKS_FD_69809 | JGI IMG/M metagenome (GOLD analysis project Ga0075124, IMG submission 69809) | Saline lake microbial communities from Ace Lake, Antarctica - Antarctic Ace Lake Metagenome 02UKS | ecosystem: Environmental > Aquatic > Non-marine Saline and Alkaline > Saline | place... | reverse complement strand
ATTAAGGGACCGATGAACCGGTACTGGCTCTCACGGTCAGGAGGTATTTCGATATTATAACGGCTCACGGTCGCCGGCGGGGCAAAGTCGGGAATGATGACTTTGTCCGGCAGGGTGAGGTACCAGGAGACCAGCCGGCCGAGGGTAGCCCATCCGTTCTCTCCACCGCCCGCAAGCGTGGAGAAGCTGTTCTGGTTGGTGATAAAAAGCACCGGCACCCCATCTCGCCGGGCGGCCTCAACGGGCGCATACATGGTGTCTGCGATGACGATGTCCGGCTTTATATCTGCAATAAGGGCCCGTGCCTGTCGGTATGACCGGGCAAGGTCACGGGGGACGCCTTTTGAATTCCAGAGGGTCTTTCTGATACAGAAAAGGCCCATGTCTCCTGCAAGTGTCACTTCCCGGGGAATGGTGCGCAGGCGGGGCCACCCGGATTTGGTGAGGAAGGTATGGGACTGGCCGTATGCAGCGAGATGGCAGACGGCGCCCTGTGTCTCACAATATTGTGCCGCCTTCAGGCAGCGTGAGGTGTGCCCCAGTCCTTCCCCGCAGATAAAAAAGAGGATGACCGGGTAGCCTGGCTGATCCCCCGGCGGGTCTGTTGAGGGGGTTGCTGAATGATCAGATGGATGTGGATGATATTTCTCTGGCATATGGAAACGCCGCACTCCTGTATAATTGTGTTAGTTACCGAATAACAAAATACGAATGGTATGGTGTTGCCGGATCGAATACGATGAATACTGGTATGAGGTGGCAATGGGAATGTACTGGTGTGGATTTGTCGTTCAAACGCTGTTAAGCCGTTCTGAAGTACGGGAGGGCGGCCTGATGGCATGAACAGTACCGATACATTAAATGGGCAACACGTTTGATTTATCGTATTCAGGATATGGGTGTGTTCAGGCTCGTAATTATCCTGGAGGGACATGAAAGATGTTTGAGAATACGTTGATTCCGGTTGCTTATGGAGAGAGGCCTGATGAGCTGAAAAATATCGGAGTGACCCTGAAGAATTTTGGAGCCCGTTCTGTCTGCCTGTATCATGTGCATGAATCCGGTTCATTCTTCCGGGCGTCTGACATCTCGTGGCTCATGCTCCTGCAGGAGGCACTTGAAGAGGTGGGGCTCTCAATAGAGGTAAAGAGGGGGGAGGGCCATATTGCCTCATCCATCGCAGAAGCTGCCTTGTTCCAGGGGTGTGATGAAATTTATCTGAAGGCAAAACGCCGCTGGCATATCGGACAGATGCTCCTCGGGAGTGTATCACAGGATCTTCTTCGTCTCTCAGATGTTCCGGTCTTTGTCCAAAAAATCAGGCCGCACCTCCCGGATTGCGGTGACGGGCTCAGGCATGAAGACCTGATTGTGCTGTATGCAACCGATCTTGGTGCAGTGTCTGCACGCCCTCTTCCCTATATTAAAGAGTTTCATGGTGCCCGATGCCACATCCTCCACGTCAGGGACAGGATGGCTGATCCTTCCACGGAACGCAGGAGGAGGGATGCAGTTGCTGAAAAGCTACACAGCGTGGAGGAGGAGCTCACCCCATATTTTGGCCAGGTCACGTCAGAACAGAGAATTGGAGATCCCGCCACCCAGATGCTGCATGTCTCTGATTGGCTGAAGGCTGATGTCGTCGTCCTTGGGCGAAAAAAGCAGACTTCTTTCTCAGCTCCGATGGGGGATACGGCAGAACGGGTTGTGAACGAGTCGAAGGCATCGATCTTCCTGGTACCATAACGGGATCATTTCATGATCCGTGATTTTCTGAAAAATGAGAGGGTATTTTTCCTCTCGTTTGCAATAATTCTCCTCTTCATTATTTTTGGGTATATCCGGCCGGATCTGCTGGAGGTGGTATCCTCTTCTGTTCACTCTGCGATACTGGATTACTTCAGCTGGCTGTATCTCTTGTCAGCCTCCTTTTTCCTTATCTTCTCTTTATATCTGGCATTATCGGAATATGGGACGATCAAACTGGGCCGTGATGCTGAACGACCTCAGTACAGCTTCTTTGGCTGGGTGGCAATGCTCTTTGCTGCCGGGATGGGGATTGGTCTTCTCTTCTGGGGGGTATCCGAGCCTCTTGTTCACTTTCTTCAGCCTCCCCCGTTTCTGGGTGCAGCTTCCTCTGAGGCCGCTTCCTTTGGAATGTTGTATTCATTTTTCCATTGGGGCATTCACCCATGGGCGATATACACAATTGTTAGTCTCTCTATTGCCTACTTTTCGTTCCGACGGGGAATGCCTGCCTTGATCAGTTCCTGTCTCTACCCAATCCTTGGTGAGCGGATATACGGGCTGGCCGGAAATGTTGTTGACGTCCTGGCAGTATTTGCAACAATCTTCGGAACCGCAACATCGCTGGGGTTTGGTGCTATCCAGATTCATGCCGGGTTCACGTATCTCTATGGTGTTTCATCTGCTGTCTCTATAACCATCGGAATCATTGTCATTGCAACAGCCCTCTTTATGGCGTCTGCGATTCTGGGAGTGGAAAAAGGGGTGCAGACTCTCTCGAAAATCAACCTGACTTTGGCTGTTTCCCTCCTCATCTTTATCCTCGCACTGGGAGAGACATCCCACATTCTGGACATCTTCACCTCCACCCTTGGGGGGTATGTCAACAATATCATTGATCTGAGCTTCCAGTCTTATCCGTTTGCAGCAAATGGCTGGAGCAGGGACTGGACAATCTTTTACTGGGCATGGTGGATCTCATGGTCCCCGTTTGTGGGACTCTTCATCGCCAAGATCTCCCGTGGGCGGACAATTCGGGAATTTGTTTTGACCGTCCTTACCGTTCCGACCCTCTTTACCTTTTTCTGGTTCTCGGTATTCGGGGGGTCGGCGCTCTCTCTCGAACAGAGTCAGGGAGTTGATCTGGGTGTGGTTGCAGGTGAAGATGTGTCACTGGTTCTCTTTGCGTTTCTCGAAAACTTTCCGTTCTCCTCTCTTCTCTCTCTTATCGCGATACTCCTCTTACTCATCTTTTTTGTGACCTCTGCGGATTCTGCGACGCTGGTCCTCGGCTCACTCACATCCGGGGGTAGCCCGTTTGTTCCGACATACAAGAAGGCAATCTGGGGTTTATCCCTCTCTGGCGTTGCAATTATATTGTTGGTCAGTGGAGGGCTCCACTCTCTTCAGATGATGGCGATCACCGCGGCGTTTCCGTTTATGATTGTGATGATTTTGTTGTGCTATACGCTGTACATCGGGCTGTCGCAGGAGAAAGCGGGGAAGTGAGAAGGGAGGGGTAAAGCAGGATTGTGTGTGTTCCGGGACATGGATTGTCTGGTGATGGACGGTGTGCAATTATTCCTATTGGATTCGGGGCTGTTTTCCTCCTTACCGGAGAATACAGAAATCGTCTGAAAAATGATTGGCACTTTATATTTCAGGTAATGAGATCAAATCGCTGTTATTCCCTGATAACCCGAAAGTCTCTCGCAAAAGGAATAACAAAAGAAAAAGTATGGGCCCGCTGAGATTCGAACTCAGGACCTCCGCCATGTCAAGGCGACGTCAGAAATGAATCCGAAAAACAATCGTCCATATTGAACAACCTGCATATAAATTCGTTCAAAAAATAGAATGAATAAAATATGCATATATACTCTCTTTCAAATCATATGTTATGCAGAAGCTGTTATTGACCATTTCATTTATTTTTGCGGTAGTTTTGATCTCGGGTTGTACAGACACTACAGAAACGACGTATGTCCCAGTTGCTGAAAATGGCATAGGGTATGGGACGTCTTATGGAAGCGGCATGTCAGAATTACCACTTGATGAAATTATAAATGTGCCCTATGATTATATGGACGGCTATGAGCTATGGGGTGATAAAGGGGCTCGGTTTACCTTTTTTGTTAAGACAGATGGGGCGCCTGTCGACCTTCTCCTCCTCGATGCTGTAAACTACCAAAAATATGACGGCGCATTTTGTTATGAGGGTTCTGGAACCTGGAATGGGTATACGTACCGCGATATTGTCCAAAAGAAATTCTCCTATGTCCTTCCAGAGACAGGAACCTATTATCTGGTGATTGAGAATAGTGATTTCATCGATAATGGTGCTGATGCAAAACGGGCAGTGAATGTTGCTGTTAAAATAGATTAATTAAATATTCAATCTTTTTTCCTTTGTTTGAATACACTGAAATATTCGCTCCCTGCCTATGCCTATCAACTTCATGAGTGTCCAGGCAAACGCTATGCGGACTCTTCAGTATTGCTAAAGTGGCACTGGTTAATCTGACCTTCTGAAAACAGTTGGGTGTTATAGAATTATGAAAAATGGTATGACAGAGCATTGCTCTTTCTCAAACAATCATTGAAAATCCCAAACCACACGAAACAAAAGAAAAAGTATGGGCCCGCTGAGATTCGAACTCAGGACCTCCGCCATGTCAAGGCGACGTCATAACCAACTAGACCACGAGCCCTTGTGCCTACATACCTTAGTTGAGGGATTATAAAAAATATTTGTTTTGTTTTGAGCATCGGCGGTTTATCGGGAGCCTGATGCCGGAATTCTGTGTTTAATTTCAGATGTGTGCGTAGCGTGCGGTGGAGACGCCGTCAATTTTGACGATCTCGTCCATCGCTTCCTGTGGAACTTCCGCATCCACGTTCAGGACCATGATGGCTTCCTGTCCGGGTTTGTTACGGCCGACCTGCATACCTGCAATATTGACATCATACCGGCCGATGATGGTTGCAAACTGTCCGATGACACCCGGCACATCACGGTGGCGTGAGATGACCACGTCGCCGCCCGGCGTCATGTCAGTCATGTACTCGCCGATAGCGACGATACGGATCTTGTCTGCCGAAGAGACATTGCCGGATACGGACTCTTCCATCGTATCGGTCTTCATCGTAATGGTCATGATGTTGGTGAATCCCTTTGACTCTGTGGTGATGCTCTCACTCACGCGGATGCCACGTTCTGTTGCGGCAAATTCGGCATTCACGATGTTGACCGGTTCCTGCAGGATTGGGTCAAGCATGCCCTTGAGTGCGAGGCGGGTGATATACTTGGTATTCCGTCCGAAGTCTGCTGCCTTACCACCGTACTCGATCTCAATGGACTCGATTCTGCCGTCGATGAGCTGAATTAAGAGTTTGCCCATCTTCTGTGCCAGCCGCGCATACGGTTCGATTCTCTCCTGCTGGTCAAGAGGTACCATCGGCGCGTTCACCACAAAGCGTGCGCAGCCGCCTTCAAGGACGTCAATGCACTGCTTTGCAACCGAGACAGCAACATTCTGCTGTGCCTCGACCGTGGAGGCTCCGAGGTGCGGGGTGGTGATGACCTGCGGGAGTGCGACGATGCGCTGGCCCTCAGGCGGTTCGTTCTCGTAGACATCGAGGGCTGCTCCAGCTATTTTTCCTGCTTCGATGGCATCGGCGAGTGCCTCTTCATCAATGATACCGCCGCGGGCACAGTTGATGATGCGCACGCCGGTCTTCATCTGCGCGATCGTGTCTTTATTGATGAGGTGGCGCGTCTCCTTTACCAGCGGCGTGTGGACGGTGATGAAGTCTGCCTGAGGGAAGAGTTCGTCCAGAGTGCATACCTCAACACCGAGTTCCTTGGCGCGTTCCCGGTTGATGTACGGGTCGTACGCGACACAGCGCATCTCAAGAGCATTTGCGCGCTTTGCAAGTTCCTGTCCGATTCTTCCGAATCCGACAATGCCAAGCACCTTGTTGTTGAGCTCGACGCCCATGAACTGTGAGCGTTTCCACTCCCCTGCCTTGACCGATGCGGTCGCCTGTGGAATATTGCGCGACAGGGACATCATCATGGCAAGTGTGTGTTCACATGCGGCAAGCGTGTTGCCGGAGGGTGCGTTTGCGACGATGATTCCCCTCTCGGTCGCCGCATCAAGGTTGATATTGTCGACACCTGCACCGGCCCGTCCGATGAACTTCAGCCGATCTGCTGCTGCAAGCACGTTGGCGGTGACCTGGGTCCCGCTGCGCACAAGGAGCCCGTCATACGTTCCGATAATCGCAATGAGTTCTTCTTCGGTGAGGCCTGTCTTCACATCGACGTTGCAATATTCACGAAGTATGTCTACCCCTTCGTCCGCCAGTGTGTCACTGACCAGTACTGTAAAATCCGTCACTATTGTTCCCCCTTACTTTTTATTCTCTGCTCATATTGATGGTTTCCCCGCATCTTCCCGGTGATCAAAGAGCGGAAGCATATGATCTGCGTTGTCAGGAGAAAACACGCAGTACACATGTGCACTTCCGGACGATGTAGCGGGGTATTAGTCGTTAACTTGAATAGCTCTCCGGGGGGACACATATTAATCATCGTGGTAATTACCACAGTGGTAGTAAAAAAGATTCAGGTGACCCATGAGCATGACAAAAGTTCCCAATATTCTGTGGCTGGCTGAAATTCGGAAGGAGGACATTCCTTCCGTCGGTGGAAAAGGCGCATCTCTTGGAGAAATGACCGCAGTCGGTCTTCCGGTGCCAAACGCATTTGTTGTGACCGCACAGGCATTCCGTCGGTATATCGAAGATGCAAAGATTGACACCGGGATATTCTCCCGCCTCTCCGGCCTTGATGTCGAAAATTCGGACCTCCTTGAAAAGACGGCCAAGGATGTTATCGGCATCATCATGAAGACGCCGGTGCCAGACGAAATCAGGGAAGATATCATCCGATCATACGCGAAGATGGGCGATGATGTTGTGGTTGCTGTTCGTTCCAGTGCAACGGCAGAAGACCTTCCTGACGCCAGTTTTGCCGGCCAGCAGGACACCTTCCTGAACATTAAGGGTGTAGATGCTCTCGTTGAGGCGGTCCAGAAATGCTGGGCATCCCTCTACGGAGCACGGGCGATTTACTACCGCGCCAAACAGGGATTTGACGATTCCATCGTTGACATCGCTGTGGTTGTGCAGATACTGGTCCGTTCCGAGAAGGCCGGTGTGCTCTTCTCGTCCCATCCGGTCACCGGTGAACCGACCTCTATCATCGAAGGTTCATGGGGTCTGGGAGAGGCGGTCGTTTCCGGAACCGTTTCCCCTGACAACTATGTCATTGACCAGCGGTCCGGACGGGTTCTGGACCGGTATATTGCGACCAAAAAGGTTGAAATTCTGCCTGACGGGGATCACGGGACAAAGGAAGTGCCTGTTTCTCCGGAGCGGCAGAATGCGCCTGTTCTCTCTGATGACCAGATTGTAGCTCTGGCGAAGTATGGACGGGTATCTGAATTACATTACGGTGTCCCGCAGGATGTGGAGTGGAGCATTGTCGGCGACACCATCTATATTCTCCAGTCACGCCCTATCACCACGATTGCCGGAAATGCCGGCGTATCAAAGGGCATTGAAAGCAGCAGCGGAAAGATACTCCTTGAGGGTCAGGGTGCATCACCAGGTGTTGCAACCGGACACGTCGTCATTGTCAGTGGCGTAAAAGACCTTGGACGAATCAATGACGGTGACATCATGGTTGCAAAGATGACCAATCCCGACATGGTTCCCGGTATGCGCAAGGTAAATGCCATCATCACCGATGAAGGTGGCATGACCTGCCATGCAGCGATTGTCTCTCGTGAACTTGGAACTCCTGCTGTCGTCGGGACAAAGGAGGCCACCCATGTCCTCAAAGAAGGGGACCTCGTTACCGTGGACGGCGAGAAAGGTTTTGTCTATGAAGGCGCTGTCGTTTCTGCACAGGATGCTGCACCCGCTGTTGCCGCATCTGCATTTGCAGCGGCACCCATTATCACCGCGACTTCCATTAAGGTGAATGTCTCTCTTGCTGAGGCTGCCGCACGGGCTGCTGCCACCGGGGCAGACGGTGTGGGCCTGCTGAGAATTGAGCACATGATCCTGGGTCTTGGAAAGACGCCCGGATGGTACATCCGCAACAACCGGGAAGAAGAGTTCATCACTGAACTCTACGATGGCATTAAAGTGGTCCTGGATGCATTCCCCGGCAAACCAGTCTGGGTTCGCACTCTGGACGCCCCGACTGATGAGTTCCGGAACATGCAGGGCGGAGAGGATGAACCTGAAGAGCACAACCCGATGCTTGGATGGCGGGGCATCCGCCGCGATCTGCAACAGACCGAGCAGTTCCGTATGCAGGTCGAGGTATTCAAGCGCTTCTGGAGTCAGGGGTACAGCAATATGGGACTGATGTTCCCGCTCGTTGGCCACCCTGACGAGTTTATCCGTGCAAAGCAGATGCTTGCAGACTGGGGTGTGGATGTGGAGAACACCACCCTTGGTATCATGATTGAGATACCGTCCAGTGCGCTCATGGTTGACGAGTTCATTGCAGCAGGTATCAACTTTGCATCATTCGGCACCAATGACCTCATACAGTACACGCTGGCCATCGACCGCAATAACCAGAATGTTGCGGACATGTATTTCCCGAAACACCCGGCTGTCCTGAAGCTCATTAAGTACGCAATTGAAAGGTGCCGTGAAGGCGGTGTCGAGTGTTCCATCTGCGGGCAGGCAGGATCTGACCCCGAGATGGTTGAATGGCTCATTAAAACCGGCATTACCAGTGTCTCTGCAAATATTGACGCAGTGTCGAAGATCCGCGTTACGGCCGCCCGGACCGAGCAGCGGATGATCCTTGAAATGGCGAGACGATAGATGCGTAGCCGGGGTTTAGCAGAAGACGAACTCTTCTCTTTTCTTTTATCGGTCAAAGAGAATGACCGGCGGTACCGACATGTGCTCAGTTCAATGTGCACGCTGCCTCATCCGGTAGCCGTGCGTGCAATGAACCTCTTTATTGAGTCAAATCTCGGTGACCCGGGTCTCTTTGAAGGGACTGCCTCCCTTGAGGCACTCCTTGTTGAACGACTGGGGTCCCTGATGCACCTCCCGGAGGCCTGCGGGTATGCCACCTCAGGCGGCACGGAATCAAACCTGCAGGCATTCCGGATGGCACGCAGGAGCGCAGGTGTGCGTTCCCCCAATGTCGTTGTACCGGAATCCGCACACTTCTCGTTTGAGAAGGCGTGTGACATCCTTTCCCTTGAGATGCGGATTGCATCATCTGATGACGGATACCGGATGGACGCAGAGGCAGCAGCCGACCTCACCGACAAGAATACCATTGCTCTCGTAGGAGTGGCCGGTACCACCGAGTACGGCGTGGTTGATCCGATTGCAGCACTGTCAGACCTCGCATCAGACCGTGGCACGGCGTTTCACGTCGATGCGGCATTTGGGGGGCTTGTCCTGCCGTTTCTGCCGGATACTCCGCTCTTTGACTTTCAGCTGGAGGGCGTCACCAGCATTTCGGTCGATCCCCATAAGATGGGGATGTCCACGATCCCCGTTGGCTGTCTTCTGACACGTGACTCCTCAATGCTCTGCTCCCTGAATGTTGATACTCCGTATCTGACAGTAAAACAGGAGTTTACGCTTGCAGGCACCCGCTCCGGCGGTGCAGTGGCAGGCGCTCTGGCCGTCATTGAACACCTTGGACGTGACGGGTTTACCGCTGTTGTGGAAGAGTGCATGGCAAACCACCATCGCCTGATAGATGGCATGACGGCCCTGGGATATCCGGTCATCACAGAGCCAGAGGTGAATGTTGCGGCATTTGACTGTCCTGTAACCCCTGAAGGGTGGCAGGTTTCACACACCCGGTGCGGCCATATGAGAATTGTCTGTATGCCGCACATCACTACCACCATAATCGAAGAATTTCTGAAGGATATTGGCGATATGCATGTTTAAAAAACTGGTTTCTTCCCTTGAATCATGTCCGATTGTACAGCGCGGCGACTACCACTACTTCATCCATCCGGTGAGTGACGGGGTGCCGCTTGTCGAACCGGCCCTCCTGCGGGAAATCGCCGTTGAGATGGTGCGGGTGCTGGACTTCACCGGGGTAAATAAGATCGTGGTGGCAGAAGCGATGGGTATTCATATCGGTGTGGCGCTCTCGCTTTTCACCGATATCCCCCTCTGTATCGTCCGGAAACGGAATTATGATCTGCCGGGTGAGGTGGCCCTGCACCAGTCCACCGGCTACTCAAAAGGTGAACTCTACCTGAATGGCATTGATGCCGGTGACCGGGTCATCATCGTTGACGATGTGCTCTCCACCGGCGGCACGATGAAGGCCCTTCTCAAAGGCCTTGCGATTGCCGGTGCTGAGGTGCAGGACGTACTTGTGGTCATTAAACGCGGCGAATGCGATATCGGCCGGCCTTACAAGGCGCTCGTGGAAATTGAGGTCGATGAGAACGGGGTGCATGTCAAAGATACTTTCTTCTGAAACGTGGGAACGGCTTCGTTCATCGGGTGCCCGGACGGTGGCCCTCCAGTTCCCGGAAGGGCTGAAACGGCGGGCCCCTGAGACGGCCGCCGCCCTGAAAGAGGCGGGATATGCAGTCATTATCAGCGGAGACCCGTGTTATGGTGCCTGCGATCTCGCAACAGATGCACTGGCACTGGCCGATGTGCTCATCCATTTCGGGCATGCCCCGGTGGATGACTATCCGGGTGTCATCTATGAATTTGTGCAGTTTGACTTTGACCCGGAAACGGCAGAGAAAGCCATCGCTCTTTTAGACCCCGGCCAGCCGGTGGGGCTCGTTACCACTGTTCAGCATGCACACCTCACGGATGCGGTTGCAGCAGTTCTTGAGGCACGTGGGTTTACCGTTGTTGTAGGTGATGGTAACACACGCACTCCCTGCCGTGGTCAGGTGCTGGGGTGCTCCTATGCCTCAGCCCGTGCGGCAGCGACCAGCCAGTATCTCTATGTGGGAACAGGTGTCTTCCATGCGATTGGTGTCGGGCTTGCAACCGGGGCACGGGTAGTGGCCATTGATCCCTATACCGGGATTGTGGAAGAGACCGATTCTTCCCGCCTCCTGCGCCGCCGGTTTGCACAGATCGAGAAGGCACGGCAGGCAAAAACGGTGGGTATCATTCTCAGCACCAAGACCGGTCAGCGAAGGGAGGACCTTGCCTACCATCTGGCTTCTCTTTCGCCTGTGGCAGATATCATCTGTATGCAGGAGGTAACACCAGATTCTCTCCTGAACCTCGGGTATGACTGCTACGTTAACACCGCCTGTCCACGCCTTGCCTATGATGACCAGGTGCGGTTTCCGGTGCCGGTCCTTTCACCGCCGGAGTATGAGATCGTGCGGGGTGTCCGTGACTGGGACGACTACATCATAGACGAGATATAATCATGCGTATTCGCCAAATAGAGATTTTGCTGGAGGGATGCGCCGGGTTTCCGAACCCGGATGCGAAAAGCGAACAGTATGCCACACCTGCAGTAGTGGCCGCCCGCTTCCTGCATGAGGCGGACCGCATGGGCGACATCAGGGGCATGCGGGTGATTGACCTTGGTTGTGGGACCGGTATTCTTGCCTGCGGCGCAGCGCTCCTTGGTGCAGGAGAAGTCATTGCAATCGACTGGGACGAGGGAGCCCTTGCCGTGGCCCGGGAGAATGCGGCGTCACTTGGGTGTGATGTCACTTTTCTTGATGCAGATATCTCCCACTCCGGTGCGGATATTCCTCCTGCCGATACGGTCATCATGAATCCCCCCTTCGGTGCCCAGCGTGCCCATGCAGACCGGCCGTTCATTGACGCCGGGCTTGCCTCCGCAGATGTGGTGTGGGGTATCTTCAACAGTGGTTCCCGCACATTTGTGGAGTCTTATATTCGCGGGCGGGCAGCTGTTGATACCGTGATTCCTGCCACATTTCCCATCCGCAGGACGTTTGCCCATCATACCCGGGACATAATGGCAATTCCGGTTGATTTTATACGCCTGGTACGCAATGAAGAAGGAGAATTATGACGAATCTGCGGGCCATTCTGGGTCTTTCAGCGGCACATATGGTGACAGACATCTATTCACCTGTTCTCTCGGCCATCCTGCCGCTTCTGATACTTCAATATGGATATTCCTACTTCTTCGCGGGGCTTATCGTTACCGTGTGGAATCTCACGTCGTCTTTTACCCAGCCGCTCTTTGGCTGGCTGAGTGATCGCCGGAATTTTGGGGTGCCCGTCAAGTATACCATTCTTATCTGTGCGTTTTTTATCTCCTGTATCGGGTTCATTACCAATTACTGGCTGACACTTCTCTTTGCTGTCTGTGCAGCCCTTGGACACGCACTCTTCCATCCGAGTGCCCTGTCCCTGGTCTCCCGTCTCGCCTCCGGTCCGAACCGGGGCCGTCTGACCACATTTTTCGTTGTCGGGGGCAACATCGGGTTTGCCATCGGGCCCCTGATTGCCGGTGTCCTTGTTACCCTGTGGGGACTGCCCGGTCTTGTTCTGATGATCATCCCCGGTATCTGCATGGCGGTTGTCCTGCATGTGATCATTCCCCGGGGGAGCTATAAACCACCGGCAGTCCCTGCCTCCGCTCCCGCTACCGCCTCTGCACCTTCATCCGGCGCACCACTACAGACTGGTTTCCGGCAATATCGTGGCCTCTCCCTGTTGATCACCGGCTCGGCCTTTCGTGCATGGGGAATATTCGGGTCCGTTGCCTTTCTGCCGGCATACCTCAGCATGGTGCGGGGTTTTGATCTTGCTGTTGCAAACAT
>Ga0075124_10001097_pt1 | contig 12682 bp, 23 predicted proteins | sample AntAceMetag02UKS_FD_69809 | JGI IMG/M metagenome (GOLD analysis project Ga0075124, IMG submission 69809) | Saline lake microbial communities from Ace Lake, Antarctica - Antarctic Ace Lake Metagenome 02UKS | ecosystem: Environmental > Aquatic > Non-marine Saline and Alkaline > Saline | place... | reverse complement strand
AGTGGCTGCTCTTGTTCCTGCAGATAAATTTGTTGATACATTCGTGTCCTTTAGACTATTGGCAACGACTTCATCGAATTTAGCTTTAGTAAGTAGTCCAGCCCTTGATGTGCTTGCGGAAACTAAAGTTGCATCTGTTCCGTCAGAAGAAGCTACCTTGACAGTCGTCGCTGTGGCTGTTCCTTCTGACAAATCCGTATCAACATTTGTTTCTTTTAAAGTATTTAAAACAACATCAGCATGATTTTTACCGTCAGAAGCTCTATGTGTATCATTCAATACTACATTAGCATGGTCTGTTCCATTAGAACTAATGTGAGTTGTGTTTGTAGAAATAGCTGTTCTTTCCGCTAGGGTTAATACCTTTGCATCAGCAGACTCGGCCATATTAACCATATTAAAAGCGTCACCACCAACATCTGTTGGGTCATAAGTTTCCGCTCTCATATCACCATCGGCTTCATTGAAATGACTGAAATCAATAACTTTCTTCGTTCCATCGCTTTTTTCTATGGCGATTAAATCTGTATCATCTAATGTTGTTACAACTGTATTGTCAAATATATCATCTTGTACCTGTTTAGATAGAATAAGATATGTTATTGACTTAGTAGCTTCTGTTGTTGACGGAGTGAGAACCTCACTGTCAACCATAGGTATTGTGTCGGTAGCGACAATAGTAATTTTTGGTGTTAGCTCATTAGTTCTCATCTATAATATCTCCTGATGTTCCATATAACATATCGCCAGTTGTAACATAAATAATATCACCAGTTGTACCCATTAATAATACATCACTGTGTTCAACAAAGCAATTAAAATTTAAAGAGAATAATTCTCTATTTTTTTCATCCCTACCAAGAGCGTCAACTCCTGTGTACATTGGGAAAACCAACGAATAAAAATGTCCGTTGATTGTAAAAGAGTACTGTAAGCACTCTGGAAAATTCATTAGAAAGTCAAGAATATCTTGAGCTTTCGTTCTACCAGTATCATAATCGTCAGACCGAATCAAAATTTGAAAGTTTGGTCTTTGAAACTGGTTTGTCATTGTGGAAATTCCACCGTATGCATTGACCGTAATGAAGTCGTCTTCATCTCCATTATTACTATCTGGCATAAGACTATAGCCAGAACTAAATCCAGTCATATATCCCTTTGCTGTTAGTAACTCGTAGACATCTTTTTCTACGATTATCGGATTGCCAATTGCCATTGAAATCTCACATTGCTGTCATCGACACATTCCAAACTCTCTTTGATTACGTATGTTCTACTATCGTAAACCACAACATCATTCGTAGTTGGTTCTGCATCTGGGTGTATAAGCATAATATGCATAGATACTGTTTCACGAATATCCATATCATATTTTTGTATAATATCTTGTAAAAAGCGACCTTTGAAATCAGTCCCTGCGTCAAACTCAATGTCTCCGCTAGGCTTTCTTCCTGTCTTTTTTTTCAACGTCACCGTGTGGGGCATCGCCCTTGTCTGTAATAGGTTTAACATCTACTCTCGCTTTTGGTTTGACGTTTATTTTCAGTGGGGCATAGCCACCACTTTTCAGTTCATCTTTCGTAATCTCAACCGTATCACCGAATTCTTTACGTACTCCACCTTCCATTCTGGAAATGCCACATTTTATAATTCTTGCTTTCATGTTGTCTCCTTATCCTTTAAAGCTTTTCATTCTCATTGCCACTCTTTCAGTCATGCCACCCAAGGCGGCTAAAAATGGTAATTCAAGAAACTTAGGCTTCCTTTTATTCATTTCATGCTGGTATCTAGCGTATTTCTTCGTTGCCGTCTTTGTTATTGGATTAACATTGTTAGCACCGTACCCAATAGCTATCTCATATGTTGATGGGTCTCCAGAGGTAGACTCTCCATCTACAATCTTTCCAGACTCTTTTAAAGCACCAGTCATAACAGGAACTTTTTTCTGAGAGCTGTTATAGATTCCACGCCCTTCATCATACATTACCCTGTTAAACAATTCTCTTTGACCAATGGATATAACCAAAAGTCTTTCTTGGGTCACATTTTCACCAGTCATAATCATGGTGAAATTCTTACCTCTTACTGTTTTCATCTATCTACATCTGCATATGTCGTAGGATATTCAACTGGATATGCTGTAATAGATGTAGTTTGCAATCTAAGCGACAAACCCTCCAGTGTTCCAGTAGAATCCAAAGCCATAGCTCTCTGACCATAATCAGTAGAGAAGAACGACTCTTTAAACTCACCTTGGAATTTAGCCTTTGTAATACCAATAGATTGATATTGTATGCGTTGGTCTTTAGCGGAGGCATAATGAGCCGCCAGCCATAGTTCAATTTCAAATAGTATAGTATCTGAAAGTTCTAACATATCTGTATATGAATTTATAAGAGTATTAGAAGCACGGATGAACGGGTTAAGGTCATCTGCAACCATTTCGGTCACGAATATTTCTTTTACTTCTGCTCCAGTTACTCTATAGGCCATGTATTACACTTTCTCCACTTTATATTTTCCGACTAGTTCTCTGTCGGATTTAAACGTATCTTTATCAGTGCCAGCCTTATAGCGACCACCACCAATTGTTAAACTTCCAGATGTTACTCTGTAAGTATATTTATCTCCAGTTGCTTTAACCTTTTGAGCCTCGGCTACTTGTGTTCTAAATTGATTGGGCTTTTGTCCGTTAATAACAAACTCAGCCTCTTTCTGTTCTTCTGGGTCAAGTTCAGCTTTCTTATCTTCTGGTTTAGCATCTACGATTTCTGGAATCTCGTAAAGTTCCTTTTCACGTTCAGCTATCTTAACCTTAAGATTTTCTTCTTTCATGTTGTGCCAGTTTCTAATGCCTAGCTTCTTTGCATGTTCTCGTAATTTTTCTAAAGTCATCTTGTTGTACTCCTACCTTAATGGAAGGGGGCTGGAAAACCAACCCCCATTATATTAAACTAATGTTTAGCTAAATGTACCATGTGTAATTGAGGTATATCCATTAGCATCAGCACGGAGCTGAGGTTCTTGGATTGAAAGCAATGTCAGTTTATCTGTCATGCCTGCATTATCATACCACATTACTGGAACGATTCCCTGCGTACCTTGAATGATACGTACAGAGCGACCATCCATACGAACCATAATTACTTCGTTCTTTGACGGTACTTTAGAAGAAACACGAATGTCATCTAAGCCATCAAGGTCAAGTAATCTAGCACGTAAAGTTTTGCCCGTATAACTATTATAGTCATCTACAAAACGGTCTGCAACATCAGGATGGATATACATGATACCCTTGCTTAGTTGTTGCAGGTTCTCAATGAAAGTTTCTTTCCACATAGACTTAACATCAGCATAAATTTCGGCTGAGGTCGTTGCGGCTAAAGACCAATCATAAGTTAAATCAACTTCGTTACGACTACCAAAATTTGCATAGCCATATACATAGTTACCAGCATAAGGAACAGCATAGCCATCAAAAATGACTTCTTCATTCATTAAACTAATCTTATCAAGACCTTCTTCCATCATTGTGGAATCCCAGTCAATACCAAGATTTCCTTGGTCATAAGTTCCAGCACCAAAAGCACCTTTGTTTCTCCATGAGATTTCAAAATCTTTATGGGTAACAAATAATGGAACGGAATCATCTGTAAATGTCGGAGAATCAACTCTACGACCAGACAAGCCATCCATATCTTTTACAGCCGCTTCTGTTCCACCAAGTTTTTGCGAGGTAAACAGTTTAGTGTAAGCACTTACGGAATGGGTAAGACCAGCGTTTAATACATCGTTAAATGCAGAACGGTAATATTTTTGATAGCCCATAACTTGTTTGTCAATAGCTTTCCAAGATTCAAGAGGTAAACCAGTTGCGTTAGCAAGCATGGGAATACCAAGAGATTTAGCAGGGACTTCTCTGAAACCACCGTCACCATTACTTATAGTAACATATGTAACCTTGTGATTATCAGCCTGTTTGGTGTAGGGTCTAAGTCCACCAATTTCACCACCAATATTTTTGAGCATTGTATTAATATTCATCAATTAAGCTCCTTTTCGTACTAAAACACGTGAAACAACAGTAGTTGTCGTAACAGCTACTTCTGCAAAACCAAACACTTCGTCAGCCTGTAAAACTGCTTCATCTGCTAGGATAGCGGCAGTACCGCCAACAGTACCAACAGTAACAAGACTGTCATATCCGTCTACAGCTTCTATAGCTGTTTTAATCAAAGCAGGTGTTGATGTAATAACACCACTACCATCAGTGGCTAAAGCAACCTTAATAAAATTACCATCAATAGTAACAGCAAGAGCTTGCGTATTAGCTGATGGGTCAACAAATGAAACAGATACTACGTTGTTGCCAACTGGAGTAAGTGGAACATAATTTGTTGCATTACCAAGATTTTGAACGCCCGTAACTGCTACTTTAAGATAGCCGTCACCATTAGACGTAAGTTTTGCACCTTTTGCAACTGTTTGCTGAATAGCTAATGGCATATTTACCAAATCACCAGCGGCAATAGCAAGATACGGAAGAAACTCAGTACTTAGAAATGAATCTGCAATACTTTCTTCCATGAGATAGTCTGCGATATAATTGGAGCTTCCACCAGCGACAGCGTGAACTACCCAATTTGAACCAGACGGTTGAATAAGAGCACCAGCAGGTATAGTCCCACCAGCAATCCCTTCGAGCGGTTTGCGATACCGTACATCTACGGCAATTACTTTATAGCTCATTCTGTCTCCTTGTTTTTGAACATAGTGCTAGGGATAAGCATACCTTCATTATCTTTAATTTCAGGATGTGGAATTTCAATCCCTGTATTTTCTGCCTTAGCCATATTTTCCAAGACTTCATCTGATGTCTCGTTTAATACTTCAACGGATAAACCAGAATTCTTTGCCACTTTCTTAACCAAAGCTTCACGGGCTTCGTTTTTAGCAGGTTCTTCCACTACCTCTTCTACTTCTTCTACTACAACGGGTTCTACAACTACTTCTACAGGTTTTGCCTGTTCAGCCATTTTGTCCAACCTATCAGTGACGCCACCAATTAGCTCTGTGAGTGCATTTTTTGTGGGGACATCAGCGAGCCGTTCATCAATGAGTTCATTGAATATTGTAGCGATTTCTTTCTTTTCGCCATCTTTGAACATAAGCTCTCCTTTGTTTTTGCGATTAGCACCCCCACCATCAAGAATACTCATTGCGCCAACAGCGTTGGGCAAAAGGGCTAGGTGGTTGGGAGTTATACTCTGTTGTTGGGCAACATAATCTACGCCTCGGAAACTACCTTCTTGCCACAGCCAATCTGTAACAAAGTAGCCCGTAGACATTTCCATTATCTCACCACTATCGAATGTTTGTATGATAAACTCTCCGTCGTCATGCATTTTCAGCACTTCGACATCTAATCTTAGCATACACTTTATTCTTATATGTGTTGGGTCTTCATCATAGCCAATTATCTCAGCATTGTAGATAAATCCAACTTTCTCTTCTTCTAAATTTTCAATTGACGTTGCAGAACCATCTGTGTGATTTATAGTCACAGTTACATTGTTCCAAGAGCTTGCAGAATTAACCAGAGCCTTCTCTGTCATTAACTCAGCTCCGTATTCATAGCCACCAGCACCATATAGAACTTGCTGTCCTAGGATGATTGCTGGAACTTCAATATGTTCTCTACCCGTCTTGTCTATATATCTAGTCGCTTGATTGCCACTCATGGAATCCCTCATGGAATTCTGAGCAAGTTCTACAGCCTTTACATCTGTTTCATTTTTATATAATTCACAAACACGCCATTCAGGCTTTGAATAATATTTCATTAATTACCCTTTATCAATTCTAACATTTTTTCTTGAACGGCTATAGCAATAGGGGAATCACCTAATAATGAGTCGTTTAACGACTTTAATGACGTCGCATAAAAGCGTACAGCTTCTGAAACATCCTTCTCACTAAGTGCGGAAAGCTTTTGCCAAGTCACATCATAATCAGAAAACTCTAAGTCACTGAAAACCATACACTTATCAATGAAAGTATTAATTATATTTGGTGTAACGTGATTAGTTTGTCTTGATTCAATTCGTTCATAATATGTAGACTGGTCTTGCGTTGAAGCAAGCTCACCCATTTCAGAACCAAATAGAACACGTCTTGGAATAGCACTGGTAGACGATATGAATTTTTCCATAACATCCCAAGAATCTTTAGGACTTGTAATGTCTGGAGCGATGTTTTCAACCTCAAAACCGTTGGTAATGAGAAAGCCTTTCATCTTATTCACAACTTCAAGCAAGCCATCCTGTAGCTCTGTTGCGTCACCCTTATTAACCTTAAAGCCATCCATTGCCTTTGCATTAAGCAATAAAGATGCCGAGATATAATAAAGCTCCGCTGTTGAACCTGAAATTTTCCACATGTCCATTAGCTGATTATAGATAGGGGCTAAACGGGATTGACCCTGAACGCCATTATCTGAATTTTCAGCAACATGTATAACACGTGATGGATGTACTTCTACCATGCCAATTTTGTAAGCCTTAATCCCATAACGAGATTTTGTCTTTTCATCCAAGTATGGAATAATCTGAACTTCATGGTCTGCATAAACAGAAACACTTGTCAAATTTTTCATCTGGAAACTACGAAGCTTACTCTTATATGATTGGTTCTTAATATTTAAAACTATAATACTATAAAAACTGACGCCCGATAAGCGGTCAGCTTTTTTGAGTGTATCAAAAAGTTTGATACGTTTATTTAACAATCCCATAGAGGTCTCAAATGAGCTAGACCCTTTTACAGTTGGATAGTATCGCCAAGTTGTAGTGACGGGTGTGTCGTTAACAGCTTTTGCAATTCCATGCGCTTTGTAAATAGAGTATAACAAACTAGAGGAAATATTACTTTCCCAGCCGAATACCTGATAGAAATCTCTATTGTTTTTAAATTGCGTTCCAAGTGAAGCCGCAATATAGCGTGGAGCTAAAGTATTGAACTCGCTAAACGCATTTTGTAGTATATCTGTTTTTGTTTTTTCTGCCATGCCCCTAATATACTAAAAATAATCATATATTCATACCTATTTATAAATAGGGTAAACTATGCCCTCAATAGTCTTTAAAGATAGCATATATGTAGTTGCAAGTATATTTAAAGCCTCATAAGACGTGACACCAAATGACTTCATTGTTCTAAATGAGACCACTATTTCATAATCCCTAAGCTGTGTTTCCGTAAGTATAAATATAGATTCCTTTTGTTCTGGAGCTTTGAAGTATTTTGTTTGCATATTAATCCCACTCAGCTACTGTTTGTTTTCTATTCTCAACTCCACATACAACCGCTTTTGCAACATCACAATGATAATTTCTTATTTTACCATCAATAACCATACATGTATTTCCCATCATAACATCATTAAATTTATCCACATTAATATTCGGATAAGCTGTTAATAATTTATCAATTTCTTCACTTGTAAATCCCCATTCACTTTCTGTCGGATAGTTAAAAACTGTATCATATAAATTCATCTTATCTCCCTTAAAGTTTATTTTGAAAAATATTCTACAGTCTCACGTAAATTGGCTTTTTTCAACCTTCTAATCTTATCTTTCATTACGTTATATATAAACATCAACTTTTCTCTATCTTTTTCTTTTGGTACAGATTTAATATCTTTCTCAAGTGAGTATTCCATTTTTGTTCTCCCTTTTAATGTTATCATATTCCCAGTTATCACATTTATCACAACAAAATTCTATTTCCTCGATTTTGCAATATTCTTCACCATAACTCATACCTCTATGAATACAATTACCACAGCATTTTAGATTGTCTATTTGTGGTAATTTTTTATCCAAATAATCACTAATTAGTTTGTTTAAATCTTCACAAATTTTATCTGCGTTGTGTTGTTCTTCAAATGCATATTTTGCTCTTATAAAATACCTATCTTCTGGTCTTATGGCTTTATCGACATAGAACATATTTCTTACTTCATCGTCAAGCAATATGGCATATTTAATTAAGTTCAAATCATTCATCTTGTTCTCCTACATTATAAATGCTGTTGATGTGTTCATTACCTCTCTAAGTATCGACGCACAGCTATCAGGAGCATCATCTGGCTCAAAGGTAGGCACGTAGTCAATAATCTGAGTTAGGTACTCTGGGTCGGTCTCTGGATGCCAATACATATCCAGCCAAGCGGCATATAGATAAGTGGAAATCTTAACATCCTTATTTTGGTTTTCGTGATAGGGCTTAGTCCACATTCCATGCATATCCATTTCACTTGAGACATATCCCTTATCTGCATTGTCTTCAAGATAGATAATATCAACCTTGAAGTCTTTACAAACTCGTTTAATCTCTCCATAACATTTCTGAACATGCTTGTGCCAAACCCAGCCGATAGCATAGTATTTTGTATTACCCTTCTCGTCATCATGCTCTTGCATAATCGTAAGTGCAGTATAATTATCACCACCAAATGCACAATCCACATGTGCACTTCCATATAGAAATTTAGACATGTCATCACAGTATTTCGGGTCTTTAAACAATTGACCTTCGTTACTAACATGCTTTAGCTCATAGTTTGCGGCAAATAGAGACGGTGTAAGCATCTTTTTCTGTCTTGCAATCTTTTCATCAGACAAAATACTAGTATCATGGTATGTATAAACAATTGGCTCTGGCATAAGTTGATATACATCATCCCTGTGCCAAGGCGTTCCAGTATTACACATCACGCCAACATACGGGTTACCAGCTATCCTATCATTCAGGATATTACCAAGCTCTCCATATGCGGCTTTTGTAGCCTCACGTTCTGCTTTTGAGATTCTATCCTTCTGATTGCAAATGTCATCTGTAAACATCTTGTCATAATGCTTTCCAACAATAGAGCTTCCTAAGCCAATACCAGTAAGCTGGGCACAACCACGTGTATCTAAAAATAGATTCGTAGTAAGCTCTGTCATGCTTTCTTTAGTCAGTGATAGCTCTGTTTCGTATAGATTCCATGCTATGCCTATTGCTATATCTGTTTCAAGACATTTTCTAACAGACCCGATAACTTCCTTAATATCAGCGTCTGTTTTGCGAAAAAATGCAACTGTCATAGATTTATATATAAGCATTTGTATAGCAAGTGCGACAATAACACAGGTTGTCTTGTATGACTCCCTGTGCGCCTGTAATAGATAGTCTTTAGTGGAGAACAGCATCTTCTTAATCCACTCATTATGAAGACTATATCCAATTTCGTTGATAGGTTGTAGTTTTGTAAATCCAAAAGCAATACCAATATCAACAGGTCTTTCCCGTATGAGATACATTGTTGCATCAAAATTAGTTATCATGGCTTACAGTTTAATCCTTCCAATACTTCACTAACCATTTCAGTTCCAACCATTTGCTGTATTTCGATTACTCCAGCAGAAACTTTGACGGCACGTTTAAAGAACAAATATGAGATAACCGTATTAACAGCTATCACGCCAATCACGATTAATATAATTGCTAGTATCATACTACAATCCTTATGATTGTTTCTTCTTTAGCTATTTTCTTATATGATTTTGTATTATAAGCTTCAAGATTTGTATCAAACTTATAGTAATCTCCATCTGCATTTTGTAGGTCTATCTTCATAGCGTGTACAGTTTTGTCTTTAGTAATAAAGATATTCTGTGAAGCACGGCTGTATAAATTCATACCCTTGTCTGAAAATACGTTTCCACCAACAAGTGAAGAGGAACGTGCATATAAGTCGCCTATGTTTGCAGAATGATAGTGACCACATAAGGCATAGTCAAACGGCTTGCCCTTATAGTACTGTTTGCCGTTAATTCCTTGTATTATCTTCTGTTTGTCTCCCTTGACGTTCATGCCGTGGAATAGATAGAACTTAGTACCAAAGAATTCAACAACGTCTCCAGCAGGGTTTAGGTCAACGAAGCTGATTCCAGCCTTATCTTTAAACATCTGCTTAAGACCCTGAAAAATCATATAGTCCCAATTCTCTGTGAGTTTAAATTCTACAAACGAGAACTCAAAGTCAAATCTACTCTCATTGCCAGAGACGGAGGCAATATGTATATTAAATCCATTCTGGTTCAAGTCTAGCACGACCTGAGAAATCAGGTCAAGTGCAATAAAATATGCATCAGCCTTGCTTGCTGATTTCTGTAATAGTTCATCTGTACGCCTATCCGAATTCATCATATCACCAGTCATGGCTAATAATATATCGGTAACACCAAATGCTTTAAACATAACTACAGACTTTTGTATATATTCATATAAGCGTTGTGAAGCAATAGTAAAGTCGTATTCATTACCAACTTCGTCGATTGCCCTTACTAATTCGTTAAGATGGAGGTCAGAAAGCTGTAAAACACCACCGAATTTTTCAGCACTCTTATGTGCAATAGTTGGTGTATGTAAATGACTCTTCTTAAAGCTTGCCACGATAGATTCGCCTATGGCTTCCATCGCATTGTACACACGGTCTGATTCTCTGGTTATTTTTTTGGTGATTCGTAATAAGTCACGTGTCTTCTGTAGTGACTTAGACTGTTGGGCAATAAACTCTAGGTCTGGAGTATCTATCTTGCCATCTTTAATTTTTTCCCACAATTCATATTCTTTTTCATTCATTCGAGGTCTGTGCATTATTGTCCTTTTCGTTTAGGTTTGGTGCGTTTAATTGTTTTAAAGCATTACGCAATAGCCTTGCACCGAATTCTGGATTGTATGTCCCAACACTCCTCGCTACATCTTGTAATAGCGAAGTCGATGTAATCACTTGTTTCTCCCAAGTATATTCCATTAATCTATATCGTTATAATATTTGTGTCCACCTATTACAGCACATGGTACTTTACCAACAGCCCAGTATGGTGTTACATAATCAGCATGATAGTGTGTAGCTCCACGTGTAATGTCTTCGCCAGCCACCCACCAATTGATAGCAAGTTTAAATGCGCTGTTCAGTTCATAATTTTCAGCATCTTCCCATGTCAGGTCTATTACTTTTTTATAATTGGGGTCACGTTCACTCCAACATGAAAACTGTTCTTTCTTCAAGAATACGTCATGTAAGTTATGACCATACCAAGATTCTCTTGAAACCCTGTTCAGCCCTACCTGTACTATGGCTATTTTACCAAAGAACTTTTCACCACGGGCTTCACCCCACATGGTTTGTATGGTAGTCATAGAATCCTGCATTGTAATTGAATATATCAGTTCTTTTTTAGTCATCTGCCCCCAATGCTTCTTTGAGTTTTGTACATTTAATCCAATCACCCCGACGATTAGTGCCAGAGCCAATATTATGCTTACAAAAGAATTTACATGTAACATGCCCAATAAACGTGCCATCTTTCCTTTTACGGCATGACAGGCTGTCTTGACCGTACATTTTGTGTTTACAATTTTCATCATAATCCTTAAATGGAAAATACTTCCTTGTTAGAAATTTAAACATAGTTACTCCTTTGTTTCTATAAATTTTCTTATCCTCTATGAGTGGTCTTACCCTACCGTCTTTGCGATTGTGAAAGTACTCCATAAATTCATCATGTTCTTTCTTCCAATCATACTTATATCCGCTATAATCATACATTTCATTTTTCATAACTCTTCGTCCAAATAATCGTTTAATACATCTATGGCGTGAAAATCAAAGCAACCTTGTTTGTGCTTCAACATACCATATTCATCACGTTCTTCGTCACTGTATAGCTCACCAAAGAATCCGTCTTTAAGCAAATTGTCTACAATGACACAGCTAGCTCCAGTAATTTCACATAACTCGTCAAAGCTAATGCCAGCGATGTCTTCCACATTGCCCACTTCCATATACGGGCAAATATCATGTCCGCCACAATGAAAATATAGCTCACATGCTCTACAATCCACTTTAAGCCTCCTTCACTACATAATCTTGTTTTTTTGTAGTATAGCCATTTGATTCTTTACTGCCATGTATCAAAAACATTGTTGTTCCAAATTGACGTTTCATTACTTCGCCACACTCACAGAGCTGTTCAGAGTCTAATTCTGAGATGGATTTAAATTCTGTTGTTTCTATTCCACACTTTGGACATTTATACAGATAACTCGGCATCTTCCACTCTTAGTTCATAAGATATTTTAATGTCATCGAATGTTGCTGTTATAGTTCCAAAAACTGGTGTTGACACAATCCAACCAGTAGCTTCGTCGACAGTCTCTTTGGCGTGGACTATTTTAGACACGCTGAAATCGTTGCCCTTAAGAAGACCAGTAAGATGGTCTCGTATTTTTTCTTTTTGTTTTTTTCTTGTCATATTAGCCCTTAATTGGGGAGCACCCGACTACTGATAACTCCCCATGTCGGTTTAATTCGGTTTATCCGCTTTGTGGTAGTCCACAACAGTAAATTATTTCTGTTTCGTAATAACCCAAGTCAATGCGTCAATCTGTGCACTAATGCCAAAGCGCATAGTAGAGGCTTTAGCCGCATCTTCTACCTTGCCTTGTGAAGTAGCACGATATTCAACGTCTGAGAAATACTGGATTCCAGTCTTAAGCTCTTCAATACGTTTTTTAATGTCTGCACGAGGAAGTGTAAAACCTTCTACATCTTCTACAGGCAGGGGTG
>Ga0075124_10001095_pt1 | contig 12691 bp, 14 predicted proteins | sample AntAceMetag02UKS_FD_69809 | JGI IMG/M metagenome (GOLD analysis project Ga0075124, IMG submission 69809) | Saline lake microbial communities from Ace Lake, Antarctica - Antarctic Ace Lake Metagenome 02UKS | ecosystem: Environmental > Aquatic > Non-marine Saline and Alkaline > Saline | place... | reverse complement strand
CGGACAAGGCGTTACCGTCTTCGTCATTGGTAGTCTTAGTCGGTTGGGTTGTAATGCTTCCACTCTCTAGCAGCCAAGATTCTACAAAATCAACGCCATCTCTGGTAAAGTTCTCCTTTAGAGAACCGTTGAAAATCGTAATGGGTGATTGCCGTAGAGCATTGTTTAAAAAAGTGTCTGACCCGCTTAGCCTTTGAACTCTTACGGTGAGATCATAAACGCCCCGATCTGTGCGCTCGTTTATGTTTACTCCACCGCCAGAGCTATTAATATGAGACGTCACAGGATTAACAGGCACAAGCGTAATTACATCCCCTGTTATTAGGTCACTCACGGCCGTGCCATTAAGGACGAGCGTGGTGCTATCTGCTGAAACGCTAATGATTGACATAATTTACTCCATAATCTTTAAAAGTTTTTCTTTCCGCGCCATTTCATAAGCTGCGCTGGCTTCTTCTGCTGTGGCGAAGCATCCAAGATATTTCCATCCACCATTTATGCCTATACCACTGATAAACCTTTTACTCTTTTTAATCTCGATAACACCAGTAAATCCAGTTTTATTCACAACACTGGAACGGTCAGCATTATTCATATTTACAGTTCTTGTTACCCATCGGCAATTTTCAGGCTCATAATCCCCATCATTGTCGACCCTATCAAGCTGAAGTCCTTTCCTATATCCATTTAACAAAGACCAATTATAAAAAAACTCAAAATTCTTTTCCCAAGTTTCACAGACCTTTATTCCTCGTCCGCCATAACGTTTATAACCATAATGGTTCTTGTTGCTGCACCTCGCCTTCATCCCTGCCCAAACATCATATAACGGATGTCCTCTAAGACCATGGGGTCTATTATATATGCTTTTAGGTCTTAATCCTGAAGCGCATTTACAACAAGACTTTAGGTTCTTAAAATACCTAGCCTGTGACTCAAACTCTTTACCGCAATGCAAACATTTGCCACGATAATATCTATACTTTTTAGGACTGTTCTCATTAGCTTTTCTCATTCCCAAATCAGCTATAAATTCTACGCCCTTTTTCATCAACCTATCTCCTTATGTTAGAAATAAGGTTGATTGTAACATGGCGCGAACCATTCCGTCTACTTATTAAACATTATGACCACATCAACGCTATGAACCGCACCCGCATTTTTCACAGCACCCATTAACACAGGAGATTTTCTCGCAGCTCTATCTGCTGCCGATTGGTCTGCAAGAGATCCAGCCTTCCAATAAAAGCCGTTGTCTTCAATATTCCTATTGAACGTATCAAGATCTCCGAAGAAGTCGGGGCTTGTCCATGTTCCTGGTGCTAACATCCCTGCTCGTACAAATTCCCTCGAGGTCCTCTCTGCAGCGTCTACTAGACGGTTTACACCCTGCAAGGTCTGAGGGATCTTCGTCCCTGAACTTCTCAACAGGTTGTACATGTCAGTTTGTAGAGCATCTATGAAGGCTATTAGGTTGTAACGGTCGTCTACATAATCATTAGCCCCACTCGTCATAACGACAGCTGTATTTTTAATAGTGGTGTAAAGATCAAGACCGACCGTTTTTGCGTTTGTTATTTGTGTCTGCGTGTATTCTTCAGCCGCTACCGCCAACTCTTTAAGGTGCATCGTAAAGGTCGAATTTTCCGCAGCAAAATTGACACTGTGAACCCTAGCCATATAAGAAGCAGCGAGCTTCCTATTTCCTGACTTGCTGTACAACATACGATAATTAGTATAACCCGACAGCTTCGTTGACCATACTATATTTGTCGTGTCTACAAGCAAATTATCCGTGTCATTAAAAACATCATAGATAAGGACATCATTAGCTTGCCCCCAAGTGGCTAACAGCGTGACATCCGCATCACTAGGTTTATCAATAAACATTCCGCCTTTAATCCCAATCGCCGCTTTTACTGCTGTTATCCCTGCGGTTTTAGTTTCTACGCTTAAGACAACAATCGCAACTCCATCCGTAATGTATGCTCCTGTTCCTGTAGCTAAAGCAAGGAGCGTTCCAACGAACGTTCCGGCAGCCCCTGCAATCGGGAAGGTGACAAGGCTCAAAACTCCTGTCGTGCTCGATGTTATAATTACTCGTTGGTCAGAATAGCTTGCTACTCCACCCGACAATTTGGTGTTCAAAACAGCCACGATTTCCGTCATCGTTGTAGATTCCTGAAAATCAAGACCAGTTATATTTTCCGTTGCTCCGTCAAGGTCAATGTCAAAAGAACCATCGTCAATTTCTTGCAGTTGAGCGATAAGGGTAGCCTCGGTTATCTGCTCGCCAGTTAAAGTTCCTGATGTAGCAGCGACCGTTTCTTCTGCTCCCCTCCAATACCCAACAACTAAACCACCCGAAGCATTAACTGGATTAGGTGACGTTGCGAAAAAGATCGTTGCATAATCTACTATTGCCGAACTCGAACCAAAATCTGTTATAACACTTGCTATATCGGTATAAATTTCATAACGAGTAGCTGTCGAGATCGTCCCATCTTGTTGGCTAGTCATAATTGCGACAAGATTCATTTGGTCTCGGTCTGCTAGTTCTGCCGATGAAACGAGAGAAACATTAATTACGTTGCTTATGCTGACACTCATGTTTTACCCCTAGTTATCTATAATTAAAGTTGTTTCTGCTGTATCAATTCTTAGAGTAGCGATATTAGCAGAAATGCTGTATTCAACATTTAGTGTTAAATCTAGTCGATTGTTATAATTCTGACCAGTTAAAATTTTAATATCAGTCAAGCTCGAGCCCTTGAAAACAGCGATAGATAAGGTTTGCTGTAACTCAATTGAAGCTTGGCTTTGGAGATATAGCCTAAAATTGTTAACATTTGTATGCGCCGCCGAACCATAAAAAGATAATATTATCTGTGCTCGCCATTGCTCCTGATACTCCATAACCTCATTTGTAGCATCAAAAAATTGACCACTACCAAGCCTGATAGAAGGGCTTATGCTATCAACTGCGATATAATTACTCTCTAATCCATCAAGCTCAAAATTGAGCCTCCCTATCCTTATTAACTGCTCATCGTAGTCTAATAGGTCTCGAACGAAAATTGCTGTACTTGTTAGAACATCCATATATATTTAGCCTACATGGTAAATTAAGCGATCAAGGTTAACCCTGTTTCTTCGGCTACGACTTCAAGATATCCGTAATCGTCCCAATTGCCCCGAAGTATTACCTTATAATCAGCTCCGTTAAATTCTATATACTCCCCCATGAGAATATCAGCCTTACTATGAACCAGTAAATATTGCAATGACCAATTTATCGTTGTTGAGTTCAACGCGCTTTTTTTAGCAACCTGAACAACCGTTAATTGCTCCCTTGGGGTAACAACATCGACAGCAACAAAATCAGTCGTTGTGCGCGCGACATTCTTTATCGTAACAGCTTGTTCCCAACTACTAAGTACACCAGACATATTAGGCAACATTATCGCACCACCCACGTTATAGCACCTTTTAAGATACCGAGGTTAACTAAGATTGCCGAAGAGCCTTTTAGCTCTTTTGTTATAGGTGAAATGTCTTTCCATTGCCCAAAACCACCAGTTTTAAAAGCATCAATAACGACATTCCTCGCGGCTATTCCGACTAGCCCTAAAGCCTTCTCTACGCTTCGACCATCATCAAAGACTTTTTTAAACTGTCTGTCTATTTCATTGGAGATTATTTTTCGCTTAACATCAAAAGGCATACGTAAGAATGAGCGGAGCGGAACGTTTATTCCATATTCATGAGCTGCGCCGACATCCAATACCGACACTCCATTCTCATAAACTTCGCCCCCTACCTTTTCAAGCGGAAGCCCTACTGCTACAGATTTTTTCAAAGCTTCCTGCAAGCTTTTAAGATAAGCTGTCGTTTTTTTCAGGAACTTTTCTGGCTTCAAACAAAATACCCCCCATGATAGTGCATAGTCAATAACAGAAATTTCATTCCATATTTTGTCGACCTATACCACAAAGCACGTTCGCTCTTTGTTGCTAAACCATAACTAGCAGAAACACTACCAACACTTTTTGACGTTTCGTCTTTCAAGGCTCCGTTGTCGGCTGTTATTTCTTGGGTAAGCAAGTGCGCCAATAGATTCAAAACTGTTTCGACTCCTGCAGCCTCATAATCTCCACCCCAAAAATACTCCCATAACAAAATTTGCGTTGGTAGATATGTGTCTACATCAGAAGTTTCAAATTCAGGGAATCTGGTTTTAAAATCGTCTATTATAGCCATGTTACTCTACGAGCTTAAACTTCTTTATTTCGATATGCCTATTGATGCGCTTCATCAACTCAACATCATTTAATTGACTTTTTGATAATTCAACCACTTCAAGGGGTTTTATTATCAAAGATAATATCTCATACTTATTAGGAGAGATATTTTTTATCTTAAATATATCGCTTTCGGTAATTATGTCTGATTCTCCGACAAGAATGCCTTGCCCACCATCTTGCACAGCAGAAAAACCATCAGTATGGCATGCATCATTACACGCCATACTGATTAATTTCTTAAGCTTTTTTGTGCCATAACGACCATCAAAAGCAATGCCCTTTTCAGTTGCTTCAAGCCGAAGCTCCTGCAAAGTTTTCGTCATTCTACAGCCCTGTTAAAATTCTTCCGCCCGAGTCCTCAAGAATATCAAGTCCTGCAACACGATATTTACTGTCTACTCTCCAATCAAAGCTTGTCATCGGAACAATCTGACCCACTGTTAAGGGGATCGGGATCCGCATTTTCATAACTTCTTCGCTATTACTAAAAGCAATTGTCACCGTAGTGGCACTCACACTTTCAGCTCTAAACGTGCTAGAGAATCCGATAGAAGGGAAGTTTTCAGTTAACGCCACCATAACACTACGAGGCGTGCTCGCAGAGTTTAGAATCGTCTTCGTCAACGTGTTGCTAATAGACACAGGCATGATGACTTTATTAGCCATATAACCAGGAGTATTATTAACAGCGCTCCACTGGGCAGTAATAAGGTCTGCCATCTCGTCATACATCTCTTGAGCTGTAAGGGTCGAGATTGCTCCGGCGGCTGCACCAGAGGTGAAACTCGCATAGTTCAAAAGACCTTTTGAAGCTGTAACATCAGGAATACCAATAAAACCAATCTCATCGATTTCTCTCTGATAGATTTTATTGTGGCCTTCAATGAAACGACTAACAAGGTTGACATTAGCAAGACTAGCTTCATTAATCTCGTCATCGTTCCAAGATGAAAAAGCTTCGCGAACTAAAACCTTTAGGTAAGAATCTTCTCCATACAAGCTGATTTTACCTTTATCAGAAGACGCATCCCCTGACGTAGTAAATTCGCCTTGGTCGATTATTCTTAACGATTGTATTCGTCTTGCATAACCACCAGAGTTATCAACTACGACACCCGAGTTCATGAATGCGAGTTCAGGGTATAGTTTTTCAAAAATTTTCGGGTCAACCTGTGTGAGATAGCGGTCTAGCACCACACCTGCTGCGGCATCTTTAAATCCTTTTCGGCTTCCTGAATCAAGAAACTGTTTGAAGGACTCAAGGTTATATAAATTCTTAATTTTCATTGTTGTTATCCTCTATTGCTTAAGTTAGTGCTACGCCATCGTTAGCAATTACACGCCATACCATCACACCTGCGACTTGAGCAGCTTCTAATCTGATATATTGTCCGATAGTGTCGAATGTCATAACGGTATTCGCTGCGACATTTATTCCACTTGCAGCAGTAATAACGAGGTCTCCGACATCGACATCAAAGCTGAACAATAAAGAAACTCCTGCAACTGAAGGAATCGCTAGCGATCTTGTATCAACCACACCAGTAGTCGTAAACGCTATGGTTGCCGAGCGAGTAACAGGAATAACTCCTGCATCCCCTGGGTCTGTTACCGCAACAGTTGCTTTCGGGTAAAGTTCTGCAAGGGCAGCTTCAACCTGAATGGCTGTTGTATAGGCTCCAGTATCCAAAACACTAATAGCTGAGGCAGCATGCGCACCAGTAGCATCACCAATATGATCAGCAATGTCGCCAGGAGGCGGCGCAAGATAAATCAACCATACGTCTGTTTTGATCTCTTGGATAAATTCAGCGTTGACCGCAACATCCGTGTTGGTCGCTGTAGCCAAGCCATCGTTAGCTCCGCCATCGTTAGAAACATATACCCGACCAAGAACAGCAGGGCTTTCACCTGTTTTCACTGCAACGGTGCAAAGACCCGAGCGGATATAATCAATCTGATCATAAATGGCAGCATCAATCGCTTCGCCGGACTCAAGATCACCAGAAACGCTGCGTAATACCACACCCGCTAAACTCGGTGTTGCTGAACCATCTAAAAGGTCAATGCTTCCTGTGTCGAGTTTTGCAAAACGACCAATAATAAGGCCGTCCTCGAATACGGTGGATGAAAGTTCTACATTGCTTTTGCCATAGCGTTCGCCAGAACCTACCGCCGCAATGTCATCTGAAAAGGCTGTACCAAATGCCATGTTATAACTCCTTGTTTGCTATCTCATCTAAGGGATGAACAGTTTTATGATCTCCAAATTGTTTATATTCCGCTGTCTTCTTCAATAATTTAAACGCTAGGGGCAGCTCTGCATCCGAAAATTCAGAGGTCGACTCCGTAGAAATAGCATCCTTCATTATTTCCGTGGTAGTTTTTCCTTTAAAATCGTAGGATTCGTCAAGAAAACTACGAGCTTTATCAATAACCACAGCATATTGCTGAACAGCTTCATCAGCGAACTTTTTAGACTTCTTCTCAAGAGCACTTTTAAACGCTGCATCAGAAAAAATCTTTTTGTCTTCCTCTTCTTCTTTAGGAGGGGTCGTTTCGGATTCTTCATCTGTCGTCGGGATTTCGGTGGTTTCAGTTTCCACTGTTTCAGTTTCAACTTCTCCAACTTTTGACATATTAATGATCTCTTGTAGAGCAGGCATTACCTTCTGTAATTCCTCAAGAGAAAGCATTTTTATCGCATCTGGAAGGGAGGTCGCTATCTCGACTACTTGCTCGAGGCTGACTTTTCCTTCTTCATCCACAAAAGCTTTGTGATATTCCATTTCTTTTTGCTCCTTGTTTTTAAAAATAGTTTTCCTATCGAGGAAGCTACATAAATCACCACATCGCCCTGCTGAAACTGCAGCAAGATGATGGGGGATAATATTTATCTGCTCAAAATCAAATTCTTCATGCGGCACAAGATCACCAAAATATCCAAGAGATAATTGAGTCTTATTTTCTAGTTTACCGATGTATTCGTCTTTCATAGAAAGCCGATTTTTTACTGCAATCCTCGTCTTAGTGCATTCATCAACAACATCAATCATAAACGAACTAGCAACTGAACTTCCTGTGTTAGGAGCTATTTCATCAAGATTAATATGCTCATCAGTTAAAGGTATTCCCAGCATTTTAACGGCTGCGTTTGAAATAGTAGCAGGCGAACGGTAAACCGTAAAAATTTTATCGTAAGGTTCAATCATTAATTCAGAGCCAAGATATTCAATAACTCCATCACGAACACTGATAGCAGTTTTTTCCGATGGGCTATAAATAGCGATGTCTTTAAATTTTTTCAGTAAAAAAGAGTCCATTGTTCCCTTATTTCTTTTTTTAAAAATTACACCAATATTTTTTAGTAGTCAATACTAAATTTAAACTACTTTCCTCCATTGAAAACTTGCCGATGCTGACACTGTTCCGGCAAAAGGCTTAAGCGAAATGGTTATTATATCTCCAATATTTGTGGCAGTATCATATTCTAAGCCCAAACGACCAAGTAAACCATCGCGCCCAACCATTCTAATTGTACCGCCTGACAAGACAACGTAGCCCGAAGCAATGCGAGTTCCACCTGTAACAGCAGTAGCAGCAACATCTAATTCAACGCCTGCCCCCGAGCCTGCACTAGCCCAAGAAGCTGCTGTCAATGTCGGATTTACTAACAGTTCAAAATAGGAATTGCCACCAGAGAAAATATCAAACTCGAGCGGAACAATTAGCACATTGTTGGTCTTCGCTCTAATTGATAAAATTGGTAAGCCTGCAGTTTCAACTTCTCTCAAAGTTACTCCATTACTACAAGAAAATATTGTAGCGGCGGTTTCTGATATGATGTCAGCATCGCTATCACTATCAACCAAAAGGTCAGCGATGTTTACTGCGCTGCCATCTTCTTTAATCATGCGACCAGTAATAGGCTGCTGTCGTATAAGTGAATTACTCCATTTCATATTTACACCTCTGTTTTTTTGTTAATCTTCTGGCAGAACCAGAAAATATGTGCATCGACAATTTGACACAATAGTATTCCCCGTGATATAATCACCTGAAACAGTTTCGAGGTTATATACATGGTTAGAAAAATTGATCAAACTCTTATCGACAATCTTATCGATCTTATAAATAATGGTTTCACTCTTAAGAATGCTAGTAAAATAATCGGAATCCACAATAGCACTGCTTGGAGAAAACTTTCCGAACAAGGTTTTATTATTCCAAGTGTCCGAGAAAAGAAGTCTATCAATATGAAAGTCGATGAAATTAAATCCATGTACCAAAACGGAAAGAGCGAAAACGCTATCGCTAAACATTTCAATGTCGGAAGGAGTGCTATTAGGAATAGGCTTGTCAAAATCGGAATTATACCACGAACCCAAAGCGAAGCAGAAAAGCTCAAGTGGTCTCAAATGGACGAGAAAACTAGATTTAAACAAACGGAGAGCGCTCACAATTCTGTCAGGGGGAAGATTAAGAATCCCAGAATCGCCATTAAAAGAGCTATCACACGTCAAAAAAACCAACACGAGCATCTTATCGGTATCGGAGAGCTTGAGTTTAGAAAACTTATGGAGGATAGAGGAATTGAGTTCATCAGTCAAGAAGCTGTCGGAAGTTATAATATCGATATCGCCATCGGAAATATCGCCGTGGAACTTACCGTTGATCGCGCTAGATTTACTAGAACAAACACCCGACTCAAGAAGCGAATTAAATATTTGTTCGAAAGTGGGTATAAATCTATTTATGTCATCTTTGACTCCGTCGAAATCCTGACTGAATGCTGTAATTATATTGTCTCCAACATTAATAGAATTGGAGCTCTTGAATCCTTCGGTAGTCAATATTGGATGATTAGGTGTCGTTCTGAGAACTATTCCATTTTCAGAGACAAGCTCGGTAAGTTCTCCAGTAAACCGTCGCCTATAAAACTTATTACAGAATGTAGAATGGTTGATTTTTGAATCTCCAGGGAAACAGTTATAATCGACCCCTGGCAATAATGTTTTCCCATCGCACGAACTATAAAGACCTTTCGATAAATCGAACTCCTTACCATCCCTCGCTTGGTGACACCTTCTTACCCTTTCATCTCCACTCGTTACCCAAATAGCTTTTTCTACACCTAAATTTTGCGCTCTGACTTTCGTTAGCAAACTATTAAAAGTGGTGACTTGAGTACGCGCAACCATCCTAGCATTATTTTTTCGTTTATCGACCAAATCATCAAATTCTGTCAAGACTTCCTTAAGCGAACCACCTACCGCCATAACCCGTAAACTATTGGCAACCATCGCTTCAAGCGTCTCATCCCTTAACTTTTTAACCCATTGCTCGGTTTCGATGCGGAAAGCGTTTATCGTAGATTTTAGCCCTTCATTAGCGATAAGCTCACTGATATTTATGCCTAGGCTCTGCTCAATCTTCTCATATAAAACTTTCTGATTGCGGCGATCAATACGTCCTGTGACTTCTTTAATCATCGAATCAATACGATCATTGCTATATTGATTAAGCAGTTTCCGAGCCACTCGTTTTGTTAATTTCAAAAATATCGTAGCAAAATTTCCAACCTGAGCATCAGCAAACTTTTCGATAGTAGATTTATTCAACTCATCGAAAACTTGGTTTTTAAATCTGATAGAGAATTGCTCAATCATGCGAACCATCTGTGCAGAAAATTCTCGCATTTCAGTAAGGGAAGGGGCAGGCGTTTTTACTCTTTTATCACTCATTATCTTTGTCTGCTAAGTTTTCTGCCGTACTTTCCCCCGAACCTTCTACGACCGCAGAGATCTCTTTTGCAATATTTTCTGCCTCTACCTCTGGGGGTTGCGCTTCTTCTGGAAAGAAAAAATCAACATACTTATCTTTTACAATGACTGCATTATCTTCGAGGTATTTACTGTAGTCCTCACCAAGATTATATAATGCGGTAGCATTCTGAATGACTTGAGTTTCAAATTGTATCCTTTCATCGGGGGTGCGTCCTTGGTTGTCTTTGAATGAAACTACCCCTAAGCCGAGCTTTGCAAAAAGCTCATTGATAGGCTGTTCCAAAAAGTCAGACTGTACGACCTCGATCATATCCTGAAAAATTCTCATTTCATTATCGCCAGTCGAATTTAATCCCTTGACATTCTCGCCGACTAGAATCGCTAAAGGAATACCAGTAACCATCGCAAGTCTGCGGAGCGTTATCGAATCGGCCTCTTGTAGATTAGTTAGCGTCTGGTTGACGCTGAAAGCATCATCCTCAGAGTCTAATAATCCTGCTCCATAGACCGAACGAGCGTTCTCTAACTCTACAAAATATCGGCGAATATATTCGTCCCTTTGGTCTTGCATCGCATCTTTAAGACCAACAATTTTATAAAATAGCGTAGAGTTCTTTTCTAAGACTGCCGGAGTACATCTTTCGACGACTCCATCATTAACTAGTTGTGTATAAATTAGCTCAAATTCACTTACCCCACCATATTGATAAATAGCAGCGTCAAACTCTGTCGGCTCTATGTACGTAAAATCAATGACTCTGCTGTAGTGGAATTGAACGCCCTTAACAGAATAAAAACGAGGTTTGAAGTACCTGGGGTTCATTAGGTCAATCGAAGCCTCTAAACTTGTTACTAGGTCAGCCGAAAAAACTTTAAACTCGACTTTTGCAGGATCAAAATTACGGGCAGGCATTGACATATCCTCACCCTTATTATATAGGACTATGATTCCACGCCCAAAACCAACCATATAACGAGCAGCTCTTTTAACAGCTTTCTCGAACTTTTGCTTGTAGATTATCTCATCCTTCGTATTGTCAAACTGTAGCGTGTCCTTAAGAGCATATCCTGCTTTTAAACGCACAATTTTAGAGCCTAAGCCTGTTCTATAAATAGCCCTCAGCTCACTATAATTAATTGCATTATGGACTATCCGATTGTTATATGTAGCATTACGAGTATTCGCAAGACCATTATATAAATTCTGCAAACTATCTACGAAATTAAAATTAGTTATCTTTTTTGATTCGCTCATCTTTGTTTCCTATTATCTACAAGTTTGCTGTAATCTCGCTTGTTCCGCTTCATTGCAGGTTCAAGCCCATAACGTGCGCTATCTATGTAATGGTTATAAGCATCTACAATCGAAGGCATGATATCACCAGTAAGGCGGTCGACCTTATAGCTGTACAGCCCCATTTCATTTTGAGTTTCAACGCAGCGAGGATGGACAACGATTTCTCTATGGCTTCGCATAAAAGCGATGCCATCCTCAACAGAGCCTTTGCCCTTCTCACATGCTACTATTCGTGGAAGTCCTTTTCTTTTCAAGAAAGATATTGACTCGGGGCGTGCGCAGTCAGCTCGTATAATATGTTTTTCAATTCCTGGAATGTTCCTTTTAAGAAACTCGGCAGTGTCATCAAGCTCTAGCCCAACCTTCCCACATTCATATTCTATATAAAGTTTTTCGTCATGAATCCATAACTTTGTTGCAGCTGTAGGGTCTTGGGAAAAGCCGAAGTCTAAACCAAAATAAGCACCATCCCACGTTTCATCTGGCGTAAATTCTGCTATCCTCCACTTATTCGCAAAGACACAAGACTCATCGTTTCTTAGGTAAGCGCCGTTCCAAACGTGATTGTATGTTGCGGGGCTCATCACATCGCGATCTCTAAGCCGTTGAGTTTCTAACACATCAGAAAACCACGGGTTTCCGTCGTAATTGATCTCAACAATAGCAGCATTAGATGGTGGGTGTTTTCTGAATCTCTTATCAACTGGTGAATTTTCACGCTTAGGATTCCAGATGGCTATAATTTCCGACTTTGGCGCACGTATTGTCGGCTCAAGAACTAGCCACCCTTCCTCGCTGAGATCTTCTGCTTCCTCGATGATTGCCAAATTTATGTGGCTTAACGACTTAATAGAGGACGGGGAGTTCCTAATTCCCTTAAAGATAAAAACCGTGCCATTGGCGCCTTTTATATAATCGATACCAACGTCATAAGCAGCCGCCAACCATGGTTTTGACTCTATTGCATTTTTTAGCTCGGCATGGAAGCTGTATTTTATAGAAGACATAAACTCTCGCACGCATACTATTCGCAAAGGTTCCTTATACCCCCACACCGCAGCCATTAAAGCGCATGAGAATGATTTACCTCCGCCTCTGGATCCCCACAAAGCTCTATAGCGAAAAGTACCAAGAGGAGGAGCAAATACTGGGATGAGCTTGGGGGGCAATTCTATGCGAGCCACTACTGACATTTTATTCCTTTCCCGCCAAATCAGGCGCCACGATCTCGATTCGCGTAGGCGATAGGCTCTGTCCTTTAGTCGTTATATCAACTTTCTCAACGTAATGACCTGAACATTTTC
>Ga0075124_10001087_pt1 | contig 12727 bp, 10 predicted proteins | sample AntAceMetag02UKS_FD_69809 | JGI IMG/M metagenome (GOLD analysis project Ga0075124, IMG submission 69809) | Saline lake microbial communities from Ace Lake, Antarctica - Antarctic Ace Lake Metagenome 02UKS | ecosystem: Environmental > Aquatic > Non-marine Saline and Alkaline > Saline | place... | reverse complement strand
CGTATTCTTTCGGTGTTAATGTTATTTTTTCTTCATTAATGTAAGCTTCTCTAGCTGCTAAATCCATCTTAATTACACCAAAACAAATTTCTTCATGCACTTTTTTATCTTTCTTTAATAGTTTATTAACTCTAGCCATTAAAACACTTGGTGAAAATGGTTTAGTCACGTAATCATCTGCGCCTAGCTTAAACCCTTTTAGTTGATCATACTCATCGCTTCTAGCAGTCAACATAATAATTGGCGTATTAAGATAGTCTCTAATACGTTCTAAAACATACCATCCATCATACTTTGGCATCATAACATCTAAAATAATCAAATCAATTTTCTGATTTGATTCAAATAGTATATCTAAAGCTTCTTCCCCATCAGCTGCTTCAACAACACTATAATTTTGTCTTTTTAAAAAATCAGATACTAATCTTCTAATTCTAAATTCATCATCAACAACTAAAACATATGTATTTCTCATATTACCATCACATCCCCTTCAAAGAAAAATTCAATATATTTCTTCCTGAGGTAGGGGGATAGGATTGATATATTGAATTAATTTAATTATATTTAAAAAATATGTATTTATTGTGATAAAACTATGTAATTTCAATTAAGAACAGTTTTATTATTAAATAGTTCTTCTGCTTTAACCTTTGAAAATGACGATTCTACTACTTCATAAGCCTTTTTCAAATTACTCATTCTAAAATCATGAATATCAGATGCAACAAAGTCTACTAAGTTGTTCTTAATTAATTTAAGAACAAATTTCTTAATCTTTCTTCCATAATCACCTATCAATGCCGAAGCATTTATTTGTATTTTTGCTCCCATCCTTCTAAGGTATGTATAATACTTTATATCGATAAGATACGGATACCTTTCGGGGTGAGCAATAATTGGTATATATCCTTTAGCAGTTAGGTTATTAATTGCTTCTGGAATATCTTCGTCTTCTTCATACAAAGAAAACTCAATTAAAACATATGAAGAATCTCCTAAAGTTTTTGTTAGTCCTGCTTCTAAATCTCTTACAGTATGTCTATTGTAGTAGATTTCTGTGCCCAAATACAAGTTAACTTCAAGGTTTTGATTATTAACTTCTTCTAATAATTTATAAAAAATCTTAACATTTTCCACTACCGGAGATAAATACCCTCTATGTTTAAAATAATGAGGTGTTACAAAAATATCTGTAACACCCTGTTTTATTTCATCTTTAATTAATTCAATTGAAGTTTCAATATTGGGTGATCCATCATCAACAAAAGGTAGTAAATGTGTATGAATATCAATCACTTAAAACACTCCTAATCTTCTTCGTTTGAATAGTTTGAGTAATAATATCCGTAAAGTCCACTTGATTTTCTTACATCAATATTAGCTAAAACTCCCCCAATGATTTGAGCTCCATTTGCTTGAAGTTGTTCTAACCCAGCTTTTGCATTATCTTTTCTAGTTTGATTATATGCAGCTACATAAATAACTCCATCAACATACTTAGATACAATCAAAGCATCAGTAACCGATAATACTGGAGGTGTATCAATAACAATATAATCATATTCTTTTCTTAATTCATTAACCATGTTAATAACTTTTTGAGATTGCAATACAATGTGAGGGTATGACAATCTATTACCAGTTAGCAATAAATCAATACCTGACCCATCATGTATAATTAAATCATGAATATCTTTATCATCAACAACAAAATCAAAGAAACCTACATCATTTGATTTATGAAAAGCTCTTTGAATTTTAGGCCTTCTTAAATCAAAGTCTAAAATAATAACTTTTTTTCCTTTTTCAGCATATACAGCAGCTAAATTGATAGCTGTTGTAGTCTTACCGTCTTGTGGTGTAGCTGATGTTGTTTGAATAACCTTACATGGTAAATCTAAATTAGACATCCTAACATTAAGTTCAAGTTTTCTATAAGCTTCTGATTCGGGTGAATTTGGAAATTCAATTACTACATTTCTATATTCAAAAAATTCCATCTAATCCACCAACTTTCTTTCTTTAATTGTTCCAGGAACGGCTGCGATAACTTTGATTCCTAGATATTTTTCCATTTCAGAAGAAGATTGGAATTTATTATTAAATAATTCTTTAACAAATATAAATGCTAGGGAAATGATACCTCCAAGTAATACACTAATAACAATATTCAATATTTTATTTGGTGAACTTGGTATAGTTACTACTTCAGCTACATCTAATACTCCTAATTTATCTTGTAATAGAACATAACCTATTTCATCATCATTTGCAATTGCAATAGAATTTTCAACAAGTGTATTAGCAATTTCAGCTGCTAATTCTGGAGATTCATTCTCAACACTTATATATATAATCAATCCACTAGACTGGGATGTAATTGAAATGTTATTTTGTAAATCACTTATTGTTTGTTCTTCAGGCAACCCTTCAACATCTTCAATAACACTTTTTAAAACTAGGTTAGAAATTACAAATTCTTTATACGTAGCCACCAAATTTTGCCCAATAGTAATAGCTGATTGTTCAGATGTACCTGAACTATCAGAATCCACTTGCACAATTAATGATGTTTTTGCTGTATATGTTGGTGTTACAAGTACATAAGTATAAACTACTCCTAAAACACCAACCCATAAAGTAATTAAAATAATTAAAATTCTATTTATCCATACAATTTTGAATAACTCTTGCAGAGTCATTCCTTCTTCTTCAACAATTTGTTGTTGATCTAATTCATTCATAAAAGTCTCCTTAATTAATAAGCAATTAAATATATACTAATATTATATAACACTAGTATACTTAAAACAATAAATCTTTCAGCTTTTAATTCATATACACACCATATATAAATGCTATTAAACCAATAATTGCATTATATATTGCAAAAAAACCGAAACTACCCTTTCTAACCCATATAAATATTTTTCTTAATGCAAAGAAAGTAATAGCTACGCTCGCAATAAATGCACAGAAATAATATATATAATCATATATTAAAGGTGAATCTAAACTTATAAGATTATCAGGATTAAAAATTATCCTTCTAACCCCTAACAAAAACTGTCCAAAACTAATAGGCAAATATAATAAAATTGAAAATCTTAGTGACGTTTCCATTGATTTCTTTCTTAATAAACCTGAACAAGTCGTTAATGCTAATCTGCTAAGTCCTGGTATAAAAGCAATCGGTTGCAACAAACCAATAATCAATCCATCTTTATAAGTTATTTTCTTTGAAACATATTTGTTAACTATATTTTTTGTAAGAAATAATAATGTAGCCGACACAAAGAATCCTACTCCCACAATTATCATAGAAAAGCTATCAAACAAAGATTCTACTTCATCATTATATACAATACCAATAATTGAAATTGGGATTGTTGCGATTAGTAATGCTATAACATACCTAAAATTAGAAACTATATCATTACTTCTATCTTTTTTAAAAATATATTTGAAAAAATCTGATACTAATACTTTTTCAAACTTAAAGAAAAATATAATAATCGCAAGAAACGACCCTAAATTCAATAAAGAAGATAAAAAATAACCTGTATCGGTTTCTAATTTAAATACTTCATGTAATAACTCTACATGCCCACTTGAAGAAATAGGCAATATTTCTGTAAATCCTTGCACTGCTCCAATAAATATGTATTTCAGTAGTTCAATCAGTGACATATTTCCTCCGTTTATTTAACCATAAAATAAACCATTGAAAGCAAACCAATCGCAAATAAGTAATAACTAAAATATTTTAGCTTACCACTTTTAAATATATTAAAAATTAATTTATATGCTAAATATGTAGCAAATACAGCTCCAATAAATGCTAAGCCATAATAAATAATATAATTATTATTAACTAAGCCTAAACCTTCAGATCCTATATCTTTTAAATAAAGTAATATAGACCCAAATGATAAAGGTATATACATCAAGAATGAAAAATTAAGAGCTGAGTCAATACCCATTCCTCTCTTTATACTAGTAGAACTTGTCATACCAGACCTTGATACCCCAGGAAAGATTGCTACAGCTTGAGCTAAACCAATGAAAACGGCATCCGCCCAATTAATCATTGTTTTACCTTTTTTGATTCTAACATCTCTAATAATAAATAACGCTGTACCAGACAATAAGAAACCAATTCCCACAAAGAACGTTCCATATTTAGCTAATATTATATTATCAATAAAATCACTAAAGAATAACCCTGTAATCCCTGCAGGAATACAAGCTACAACCAACATCAAACAGTAGATATAATTATCTTTTGTTTTCTCTCTAGATTCCTTCTTAAATACATAAATAAAGAAATCTTTAATCAAAACTATTAACCTTTTCCAATATATAATTAAAAATGTTAATAAGGATCCTGTATTTACTAGAATTAAAAATAATAATCCCTCATCTTTTTTAATATGAAAAAATGCTTGTGCTATTTCCACGTGTCCACTTGATGAAACGGGTAAAACTTCAGTAATTCCTTGAATAATTCCAAGTATTAAATACTTGATTGCTTCTAAAATGTCCAAGTCTATCAATCCTCCTCCTAAAGAGTTTACTATATCTCTTTAGTTTTTGCAATGAACTAAAAAAAAGCCAAAGACTTTTTGGCTTTTTTTATTTATTTATTTATAATTCAGTTAACCATAATCCATGTAAATTACAGAATTCGTAAACCTTAACTGATTTTTCAAAATCAACATAGAATTCGGCAACTGGTTCTTCTCCTGGATTAAACGTTTTTATTGAATAATTATCTCCATTTTCGATAAATATCCATTGAATCCAATGGTCCTCTAGCATAGGGTGAGTAACTGATCCAACTTTTACTCTGATTTTGTTTTTAGAAATTTTTTCAACTACAGGTAAATGTTTTTCGTTCCCCTTGTCTACTGATTTAGCTTGTAATAATGTCATTTCATCGTTACAACAAACCAAAGTCGAATTAACCGGGTAAGTGTAGCATATTCTCTTGCAGTGTTTACAATAATAAATATTCATACTTATCTCCTTTCAATTTTTTCTATTTTTTTACTTATTTTGATTTGGTTTTATTTTTGAAGATTTCCTACTGCGTAATATTAATATCGTTCCCACAACTAAGAAATATAGCAAGATACCAAATAATGCAATGTTTTGAAATAACAATTGATTCCCATTTGCTCCTATTAACACATCATCAACCACATCATAACCGAGTGAAGGTAACATTAAGAATACAAATAACGGTAATGCAATCGCTATAGCTGTTCCTGAGCCTAGAACTAGTTCTTCAGCTACAGGAGTTTCTAAATTTTTGTCTAATCCTTTAAGTAAAGCAATACCAGTAGACGCAGTCCCTGTTAGCATTCCAAACAATCCAACAAAGTATTCGTCATTATTTTCCTTATATATTCTTTTTGTTATAAATCTTAGATAAATTAATGTTACTACAGCACCAACAGCAGATACTGAGGCCAATAGAATTCCATAAGTACTTAGAAAATCAAATGTGATTGTTAATACAGCACCACAAATCATAATATTAAAGAAATATGAACTTAGATTAGATAATATATAATCATTAGTCATGAAGTTAACATTTTTTCCTCTTTTTTGAATAGCTCTTAGGATAGCTTTAAATAACATCGCATAGAAGATACCAAGGATAAAATTAAATCCTTCAAACAATCCATATACTGTGTCCCCTATTGTTCCTCCTGCTTCGGTTGTCAATATACCTGACAATATATATAAAGTTCCCCAAACGAAGAAATAAATAATACTTATAATCACAATTTGAATTGTTATTCCATCCATTACACTTACTTCTTTTACAGTATCAATTTTGATATCGTGAGTAGTTATGGAAGTGTCATAATATCTTTTTGTTTTTTGAATGTTTTTCTTACGAGATAATAAGTTAATAAGTAATACCCCAATAGTACCACCTATAACAAATCCTACAACAGCGTAACTAACACCTAAAGTAGCTCCGTGTCCACCCAACATCGCTGACCACATACCGCCGAAACTTTGAGCTAAACCAGGCCCTTGACCAAATCCTAGAGCCAATAACATTCCGCTACCAACAAATTTATCGCTAAAGAATATTAAAACCATTAATATTCCAATAAATCCCTGTAAAGCATACGTACTAGTAATAATCATACCGGTTGACCATATCTTTTTATTCCCTTTTGCTTGTCCTTGTTTAAGAGTTAAGGAAATAAATCCTAAAGCCAAACAATGATAAACAATAGTTGTCATAATTGAAACATCAATTGTATATGAACCAGGAATAACAACATCAGAGAATAACAACCCTAACGCACCCCCTAGTAAAGCGGTTGGTAAAACTATTCTATTTAAAAATGGTAGCTTAGTTTTTAATACCTTCCCAACAAATAATAATACTCCCATAAACAGGAAATATATAATTACTGTCCATTTCTCCATCTTAGTTTAATCCTCCAATTTTATATTTTATTACTTCATAGAATAACATCGGATCTTTCATTTTAATAAAATATGTTTCCTCTTCGTAATCAAATGAAATTTCATCTTTAAAAGTAAGAGCTAGTCCCACAATTTTTTCTAAATCAAAACAATATTCATTAGTCTTATACAATAAATATAATTTATCACCAACTAATTCAACATCTACATTCCCAAGTTTCTCTGATTTATACTTGATTGTATCTATCTTATAAAGAGTACCATAAGTATAGAGGTTATCTTTGCTGATTTTTGGTAACGCCTCATGTTGTAACTTACCCCAATCAACTAAATTATCAAATTCTAAACCTTCTAGGAAACAATACTCATTAAAATGAGCTATTTCACCACAGTTCTTACAGAATATTTTGTTTCCTTTAGTTGATATTGTTTGATATTTACCACACTTAGGACAAAGATAGATAAATCTTTCAAGCCCTAAAGCTCTTTTTTTTGGTTTATATTTATAGAGTCTTTCTCTATTCCAATTGTAATCATTAAATTTTAAAGCCTCGCTAAGCTCACTATATATCTTGTCTAAACTTAAATCAGCTAATTCTTCACCTTTATATAAAGTGTGAAAATGTAATTCTATCAGTCCTTTTTTGACTGGTTTGCTACCCCATCTAGCAGCAGAAAGATAAGCTCCATTGGTCATTACAACAACCACATCTTTTTTTAGCTTCTTAATTAACTTAACTGTGCTATAAGGCATCGAGCTTTGCTCTCCATAATAAGAAGAATTCCCTTCAGGGAAAAGCATTACTCCTCTACCTTCTTTAGTAGCTTTCATCATTTTTCTTACGGTAATTATATCATTCTGTCCTTTTCGTTTCGAGATAGAAGGATATAATTTTGTTAAAGCAAACTTCAAAATTGGTCTTACAAACATCGTAGCACTAATTACAGGCATAGGAGGTTTTTTTAAATAAGTCGAAGTATAAATCCCATCATGCAAACAAGGATGATTACCTACCAAAACGTATGCATCGGTCCTTTTTGGATCAAAGTCATTATATTGTACCATTATGTTAAATCTGCTTCTAAATAGAATCTTTACAAAGAATCTGTACATTTCTTTATCTATACGCAAAATATCACAACCTTTAAAAAGATTATATCATAATATTTAATATATATTAAATAAAGAATTGATAAACTATGTTAATCTTGAATGATTCTGTTGCAATTGATTAACACAAGAATAACAAAGAAATCCTTTAAATATATCATTTCTTCCATAGAAAAGATGCTAGTATAACATCGCTGTTAACTAACATCTTATTTTTGCCCTTTTTTTAAAGTGTCCACTAAACGGAAATCGCTTTACAATGTTGGCTCTTATATTTCTAATGAATCTCCTGCTTTTAAAGCAAAACATTTTTCTTTAAATCTTTCTTTGAAATAATTAATAGCTATATCCCCAGTACAATGTATTGGAATAATTTTATCTAAATTACAATTATCGATGTAATCAGCTATTTCTTTAATATCTTCTATACTACTTGAACTTAAATGCATTCCAGCAATTAAATTTTTGATTCTTTTTTTGGGAAATTTTTCCTGAACTTTTTTTATACCATTAATTACATTAAAATGTGAACAACCCATAAAAAGACTAAGTTCATTTTCTTCTTCTAATATTAAGATAATTTCATCATGAAAATCATCTAGTTCGCCTTTAATGTAATATTTAGTATTTTTATTATTATGCGGAATATCACCTAACACAAAGAAAGAAGGAGCTATCTCTTCATATCCTGTTATCTCTTTACTCACTTTTTTCACCCAAGGAATTGAATCCTTCGTAAAAGGAACGCCATTATATCTCAAATAGTTTTCTTTAGCGAATTTCGGAAAATAAGCATCTCGATGAACAATTAGTTTTTTAACCGAATTACACGTAGGGTAATGTCGGATTCCCCCTGTGTGATCGTAATGACCATGGCTTAAAACTATGTAGTCAATGTCCAATAAGTTTATACCTAATTTTTTAGCATTTTTAAGATATACATCTGTATATCCTGTATCAAATAGTATTTTATGTAAAGGATGGTTAATATGTACTGATAAGCCGTGTTCGCTAATAAAATTTGGTAACGCTCTATCATTGGCAAGGATAGTAATTTTCATAATAGCTCCTAGATTCGTTTTGTTGAAAAGCGTATGCTCTTCTGACGATTAGATAATTTAATATCTACATATATATAATATGACTTTTTCTGTCATATGTCAATAATATATGTGTGAAAAACAGTTCATCTCCTTGATTAAATGTGTATTTAAACAAAAAGCAGACTGAAGTCTGCTTTTCTTAATAAATACACTTTTATTCTACTTGATTAACTTCAAGAAAAGTTGAAATAATTGCACCTTTAAATGATTCTATCAATTCTAAATCATCAGAATCTAAATCAGTGTAATCTAGGTCTTTAATATCATTAAAGTTACTGCTTAACAAATCTAAAACAGTATCAATAGCGGTTTCCATAGTTGTTATAGTAGCCGATTCATAATTATACATAACACTTAAATCTTCACTTCTCAATGCATCAAATACAACTTCCAATATATCATCTAAAGTATCACGATTATTATTTGTCATGAATTCATCATACAAATCAGCGACGAAAATTAGTTTAGCATTTGAATCATATTCATCATCACTATACTCAAAACTATATACACCTCTAAAGTCTTCTCCATATTCACCAACATAATAGTCATATACATTTTCTATCACAGCTTCATATTCTTCCCATATATCTTCATCAATAAGGAAAGCTAGTAAAGCTTGTACAAATGCTAAAATATCTTCATTTGCCAATTCTAGAGCATTACTAACTATATTTTTAGCAGCTAGAGCTTCAGCTTGAGTAAATAGTGAATCATCATATGAAAAATCTGCTAGGTCATCTATTTCGCTTATAATTCCTTCAAATACTGAATCTAGTAAGAAACTTGTTATTTCGTTTAATTCATCAGCATCTAATGACTGAACAAATGCATTAATCATAACAATCATTTCTTTTAAAAGTCGATAAGAAGTAATCTCCTTAGCTTCTTCATATTCTGAAACATTACTAAACATAGTTCCTGTAGGCGAATCACGATCTTCATAATACGTGAAGTTTGAATAAAGCATAGCTTGACGAACTATTTCGCCATCACTTGCAACAAACGCATCTAAAATTTCACCAAATGAATCTCCAAATATAATTTGTAAATCGATTAATTGTTGGAAATTCAAGCTTGTCATTATGCTAGATACGCTTTCAAATTCACTTCCTTCAAGTTGACCCATAGCCAATTTGTATTCATCAAATAAAGCTTCTTGTTCTTCGTCTGTGAATACTGCATTTATTGTATCGAATAAATCTTCGTTATTATCATAAAATTTATCAAAATATTCTACTACTAAAATAATAAGCTCAGCATTTTTCATATCATATTCTAAATCATCATCATTGCCAATAGTTTTAACTTCTTCAAAGAAATTTTCATCCATTGTATCTAAGAAATTAATAAATGCTTCTAATGAATATAATGATTGTGCAGCAGTTTTACCTTTGAAGTTATCAACAGTTGTGCTGTAACTTAATGAAGTGCCAGATAAACTAGCTACAAGATCCATAACATCCATAACAAGAACCATTTCCTCTAATGTAGGCATTGTTTCTTTTAAGATATATACTATTTCTTCTTTAATGTCGACATACTCAGTAACATTCATATTATCTGTTCCATCAACATCGAGGCCATCAATTAAAGCAACTAAATCGCCACTGATCATTTCTTCAACTGAAATGAAATATTCAATAGTTGAAGTGATAGCCAATACAATAGCATCAGGATCATCTTCAATTTGCTCAATTAGATCTTCAAATGCATCTATTTGTAATTGAAGCGCATCGATTTTATCTTGAATTTCTGTTTCAGTGTAAAAACCGTAATAGTCTGAATCTCCACGCTCTACCCAGCCATATTTTTCAGCTTCTAGCGTATATATTTCTTCTTGAAGATATTCGACTAACTCAACTTTTACTAAAGCTGATATAAGTGCTTCAATATTTTCAGCTTCATCAACTAAATCTCTAATAATTACAATAAAATCATCAAATGTTTCTGCTGATTCCATATTTTCACTAAAACCACTTAATTTTTCAACTAAACCTTCAATATCACCAGATACCATCCCTTTATTTACTAATTCTTCTGAAAAGCCTTCATCCATTATCATTCCATTCGCGACAAAAGTTTGGTTAACAGCAGCGATTTCTTCAGCTTTGTTAGCAACAAAAGCTAATTTAGCACTAAGAGCTGAATCTTGCATTCCTCTTGGTGCTCTAGTACGCACTTGGAAAATAATCAATTCCTCTGATAAAGAACTAAAATCAAAACTATTAGTTTTAACTTTATCTACTTCTTCATCATTCGCATAAACAATGTAACCTTCTGCGTTCTCCACTTCATCCCAACTTAAAGTTGTTCCTGCAATCACCAATTTTGTTGGATTACTTATAAATTCATCCATATCAATTTTGATGTCCGACCCATCAGAATTACATCCTGCAAAACCAAGCACAAGAAATAACCCCAAAATAATTGCAATAATTTTTTTCATAATATCTCTCCCCTAATATATTTTTATTTCTTCTATAACATTTATTTTGTTTATATTAATTAAATAGTATATATAACTTAATAATAGTACCAAACTTACAATAGCACAGCCATATAACATAGTCAACGGAGTACTGTTCAAATCCTTATAATAATTAGTTAATAATACCACATATTTTAGGTTTTTTGACAAAATAGTAGTTTCTATCACTCCTACTCCTAATACTACAATTAATATATATAAATACTCTTTAAGCAATGTTTTTACAAAAACATTTCTATCCGCACCTAATACTTTAATCTTTGCTAGTTCAGATTTTAAACTATAAAAGATTAATATTGTATTATTGAATATAACGATAATGAAACATAAAATCATAAATGAAGTGAAAACAGTAAAAAAGTTAGTAATGTTAACCGCACCTTGAATCATTTCATCAAAATAGACATCTGGATCTATTACATAATACATATCACCACTATAATCTCTAATTAGTTCACTATAAACTGTTTCTTTGTCGTCCGTATTAATAAATAACGAGTTTGGTATAGCTAATTCTTTATACTCTTCCACAAATACAATATTTGAAAATATGAAATTATCAAAATTAATATCTAAAAAACCTGCAATTGTTAATTCAACGTCTTTTAAAACATAATTAATATCAAGGCTGACAGAATCTCCCACTTCCAAATCGTAAACTAAAGCGTAATTTTTTGGCAACAAAACATAGGCTATTTCATTATTTAAATATGATTCATCAAATTCTATTTCATCTACACCAAAATAATCCGTTATATTGTCATGATTCATTGACACAAAATATTTAACAGGCGAATTTTCATTCTCATTAAAATCTACGTAAATATTTTGATAAAAAGCTGCTTCATCAACTGTAGTTATATTATATTCTTCTAGCTCATCGCGTAAATCCTCATCATAATCATGCACGTTAGCTAAGACCATATCAAAATCTATTAAACTTTGAAACTCATCTATCTCGCTATATAAAAATGTTCTTACGGAAAAAATCATTACAAGTGTTATTAAACATATCATTAAAACTCTTAGTGACTGATGTAAATGCTTATTATTTTCAAGGTATTTCAACTGAAATATTGTAAATAATGATTTAGTCTTCATCTTTCTCATAAGTTTTGAAAATATAACAACAATATAACTTAACACATTATAAGCTAGATATATAGATAAAACAACGATGATTGAAGCGTGTATCTCAATTTTAAAGAAAACAAAATAGTATTCTATAAATAACAAAATGGCAACTACTATCATATTTATTTCTTTCGTATGATACTTTTTGTACCTTTTATCTTTGCTAAGCAAAATACTAGACTCTTTGTATTGTTTTCGGTAACTAATATAAGCTCTAGATACAATGTATATTAAAATTGCGACAAATGAGAATAATAGCGGTAATAATTCCAAAGGAATATAACCCTTTATTCCATATGCATGTATCCCTAAATTTGTCACTAATAGTGCCAGTATTACTCCTATTATAAAAGATATACCTGAATAGACTAACCATTGTATCAAACTAACATGCCAAATGAATCTTTTATCTCCGCCCAGGGTACTTAC
>Ga0075124_10001084_pt1 | contig 12739 bp, 10 predicted proteins | sample AntAceMetag02UKS_FD_69809 | JGI IMG/M metagenome (GOLD analysis project Ga0075124, IMG submission 69809) | Saline lake microbial communities from Ace Lake, Antarctica - Antarctic Ace Lake Metagenome 02UKS | ecosystem: Environmental > Aquatic > Non-marine Saline and Alkaline > Saline | place... | reverse complement strand
TTTTTTATTTTTTTTTTTTTTTTTTTTTTTTTTGTTTGAAATATCAAATTTTTTTTTACGTTCTTCCATTTCTTCTTTATGTTTATCATAATAGACAGGAGTATAATTAAACTGTTTAGGTTTTTTTTTATAAAAAAATGAGATACCCATAAGTTAAATAAATATTGTTTATAATATTTGCAAAAATATTTATTATTTTTAAAATATTGTAAGTTTTAGTATTATATTATTGATTGACTAAATTTTTGTAATTTTGTCTGTCTAAAATAAATTGATTTAAAAAGATATATTTACAAAAAAAATGATAAAATGAGAAATAAATTAAACAAAATAGAAGAAGCCATTTTTGATTTTAAGCAAGGCAAGGTTGTTATAGTAGTAGATGATGAGAACAGGGAAAATGAGGGTGATTTTATTGCAGCAGCCGAGAATATAACACCTGAGATAGTAAATTTTATGGCAAAGCAAGGCAGAGGATTAATTTGTGTATCTATCACAGAGAAGAGATGTGATGAGTTGGATTTAGATTTAATGGTAAGGAAGAATACATCTAAAAACGAGACACCTTTTACTGTCTCTGTTGATTTGTTGGGACAAGGATGTACAACAGGTATTTCAGCAAATGACAGAGCAAAGGCAATAAAAGCTTTGGCAGATAAAAAAACAAAACCTCAAGATCTTGCCCGTCCGGGACATATATTTCCTTTAAAAGCAAAAAATGCAGGGGTCTTAAGAAGAACAGGACATACCGAAGCAGCAACAGATCTTGCAAAATTGGCAGGATTATATCCTGCCTCAGCTCTTGTAGAGATAATGAATGAAGATGGGACAATGGCACGTTTACCAGACCTTTTTAAAATTGCAGAACATTTTGATTTGAAGATAATATCAATAGAAGATTTAATTGTTTATCGTATAAAAAATGAAAGTTTGATAAAGAAAGAAGTAGCTGTTTCTTTGCCAACAGAATGGGGAATCTTTAAATTGATTGCTTACAGACAAATAACCAATGATTTACTGCAACTTGCATTGGTTAAAGGTGAATGGAAGCAGGGAGAACCTGTTCTGGTCAGAGTCCATTCCGAATGTTTGACAGGCGATACTTTTAGCTCTCTCAGATGTGATTGCGGAATTCAATTACATACTGCAATGCAAATGATTGAAAGACAGGGAAAAGGTGCTATCTTATATTTGAATCAGGAAGGCAGAGGTATTGGCTTGCTAAACAAATTAAAGGCGTATAAGTTACAGGAGCAAGGCAAAGATACTGTTGAAGCTAACATTGAACTGGGATTCAGACCTGATGAAAGAGATTATGGAATAGGAGCACAGATATTAAGGGACTTAGGTATAACAAAAATAAAACTTATAACTAATAATCCTACAAAGAGGGCAGGACTGACAGGATACGGATTAGAGATTGTAGAGAATATCCCTATTGTTATTAAGCCAAATAAATATAACAGGGATTATTTAAAGACAAAACAGGATAAGATGGGACATATTTTTTAATTAATAATTGATAATTGATGATTGATAATTGATTAAAGTGGAAATTAACTAAACATTTATTTATGCTAAAAAAATTATTATTCATTTATTTTTTCTTAATAATAGTCCTAAATATATTTTTTATATCTGCAATATCTGCCCAAGAAAAATATACTATTAGCGGTTATGTAAAAGATGCTTCATCAGGCGAATCATTGATAGGAGCAAGTGTTTATATTAAAGAATCTCTAAAAGGTACAACAACAAATCAATATGGCTTTTATTCACTAACTTTAAAACAGGATAATTATAATTTTGTTGTCTCTTTTATTGGATATAATGATTATATAAAAAAAATTAATCTTAACAAAAATCTAAAAATCAATGTATCACTAAAAGAAAATATTATCACTACCAAAGAAGTTGTTATTAAAGGAGAAAGAAGTGATAAAAATGTTCAAAGTACAGAAGTAGGGACTTTTCAATTGCCTGTAAAAAAGATAAAAGAATTACCTGCTTTTTTAGGCGAAGTAGATATTCTAAAAACAATTCAATTAAGTCCGGGAGTTCAATCTTCAGGAGAAGGCGTATCTGGAATTTATGTCCGTGGAGGAGGACCTGACCAAAATCTAATCCTTTTAGATGAAGCTGTTGTTTATAATGCTTCTCATCTTTTTGGTTTCTTCTCTGTCTTTAATGCCGATGCTATTAAAAATATAAACTTAATAAAAGGAGGAATACCTGCCAATTATGGTGGACGGTTATCTTCTGTCCTTGATATTTCTATGAAAGAAGGAAATAATAGAAAATACGAGGTTGACGGCGGAATTGGACTAATATCTTCACGACTTACTGTTCAAGGTCCGATAAAAAAAGATACAAGTTCTTTTATCATATCAGCACGAAGAACTTATATTGATATTTTAATAAAACCTTTTATTAAAAAAACATCTCCTTTTAAAGGTTCCGGATATTACTTCTATGACATTAATACAAAGGTTAATTATACATTCTCTGACAAAGACCGTATCTTTTTGAGTGGCTATTTTGGAAGAGATGTATTTAATTTTAAACAAAAAGATGATGAGTTTGATAACTCTATTGACTGGGGCAATACAACAACTTCTTTGCGATGGAACCATCTGTTTAACAGTAAATTATTTCTTAATACTTCTGTCATTTTCAATGATTATAAATTTAATTTTGGTGCTACTGAAAATAAATACGAATTTAAGTTATACTCAGGCGTTAGAGATTGGAATGCTAAATTGGATTTTAATTATTTTCCTTCTGTAAAACATAACATAAAATTTGGTGGAATTTATATCTTTCACACTTTTGTCCCTAATAATGTTACAGGAAAAACAGGTGATACTGAATTAGACCTTGGTAACCCTGTAGAATTATATTCTAATGATGCAGCATTATACATAAATGATGATTTTGATGTATCTGATAAAATAAAAATTAATGCAGGTCTGCGATATACTTATTTTCAACAAATTGGTCCTTTTGACAGATATGTAAAAAATGAATTAGGGGAAATTTCTGATACCATACATTACAAAAAAAATAAAAATGTAAAGACCTATAATCATATAGAACCAAGATTGTCTTTAAGATATAGTATAAACAATCTGTCATCAATAAAAGCATCATGGACACAAAATTATCAGTATATTCATTTAGCTTCTATGTCTGCTGTGTCTTTGCCAACAGATATATGGATGCCAAGCTCTTCTAACATAAAACCTCAGTTTGGAACACAATACTCAATAGGATATTTCAGAAACTTTCAAAAAAATATGTTTGAATCTTCTTTGGAAATATATTATAAGGAAATGAGAAATCAAATTGAATTTAAAAATGATGCCATGGCTGAAGAATCTATAAAAGATAATATTGACAATAGTTTTACTTTTGGAGATGGAACTTCTTACGGAACAGAACTTTTTATTAAAAAGAAAACAGGCAAAATAACAGGTTGGATTGGCTATACTCTCTCAAAAACAACAAAGATTTTTCCTGAAATAAATCAAGGCAAAGAATTTTATGCTAAATATGACAGACGACATGATGTATCCGTTGTTGTATCTTACGAACTAAATGAAAAATGGATTTTTTCTGCGTTATGGGTCTATGCAACAGGAAACGCAATGACACTGCCTGTTGCCAGATATTTTATTGAAGATAATGTTGTTAATGAATATGGCGAAAAAAATGCTTTTAGAATGCCTGCTTATCACAGAATGGATGTCTCTGCCACTTATACTGTTAAAAAAACAAAAAAAATTGAATCAACTTTGAATTTTTCTATATATAACTTATATAATAGATATAATCCTTATTATATATATTTTACTACAACAGGCGATTTGAATGAATATCAACTGGAAACCAAAGCTAAACAAGTCTCTTTGTTCTCAATTTTGCCTTCTGTAACATGGAACTTTAAATTTTGATAAAATATACTTTATATAGATACATACTGAAATAATCAGGCAACTGCCTGATGACGTTGTTCAGGATAAAATTCAGCTGACAATTGATAATTGACAATTGACAATTGATAATTATAGTTACTTATACCAAAAATTTATATAATGATAAAATTTAATAAATTATTAAAATTAATATGGATGTCATCTGCCTTAATCTTTATTATATCTTGCGAAAAAGATATAACAGTAGATTTGCCAGATTATGAACCAAAAATTGTTGTAGAAGGATGGATAGAACAAAATCAGCTTGCTATGGTTATTTTAACCAAAAGTTCTCCTTATTTCTCTTCTGTTGATTCTACTGCCCTTGTTGAATTAATAATTACTGATGCAACAGTTATTGTTAGTGATGGCTCTGTTTCTGATACATTATCCTTAGTCCTTGATAACTGCTATTTTCCTCCTTTTGTTTATAAAGGACATATACTTAAAGGTCAGATTGGTGCCACATATTATCTGACTATTGAAATTCAGGGAAAAACTCTGACAGCAACTACCAGTATTCCTCAGCCGGTTCCTTTTGATAGTATCTGGTTTGAACCTGAACCTGAAAAAGGCGATAGCTTGGGATTTATCTGGGCACATTATACAGACCCACCGGAAACGGGAAATTGTTATAAAATTTTTACTAAAAGATTAGGTCGTGATAATAAATTCATCCCTATTTTTGGCTCAATATATGAAGATTCGTATTTTAACGGGAAAGACCTTGTCTTTTCAATGTATAGAGGAATACAAAGTTTTATAAATGAAGAAGAATATGAAGATGACCCGGAACTTGGATATTTTAAAATTAATGATACCATTGTAGTAAAAAACTGCTCAATAGATAGAGACGTTTATGATTTCTGGAGAACAACTTATCAGGTAATGTTTTCAGGAGATAATCCTTTTGTGCCATCAATAATAATTAATACTAATATTAAAGGTGGAGGATTAGGCGTATGGGGCGGCTATGGTGCAAGTTATGATACTATTATAGCTAAATAGTGCCTGCACGAAAACAAATAATATTTTCTCATATTGTCATTCCGAATTTATTTCGGAATCTGATTATCAAGTTATTATAGATTCTGAAATAATATTGAAACAAGTTCAACATAAAGTTCAGAATGATAAAAAGTATTGTTTTCGTGCAAATACTAAATAGGATTTTGTTATAAACTAATATGTTTTTTGATAAAAATTTTTACTTTTGCACAAAAATAAAAATAAATAAAATGGAAAATACGATTATTGAAACAGGGCTAAAATATAAAGTAAAAGATATTTCTCTTGCTGACTGGGGTAGGAAAGAGATGTTAATAGCAGAAAAGGAGATGCCGGGATTAATGTCTATTCGTAAAAAATATCAAGGACAAAAACCATTAAAAGGTGCAAGGATAACAGGGTCTTTGCACATGACAATACAAACATCTGTTTTAATAGAGACATTGCATAAGTTAGGAGCAGATATCAGATGGTCAAGTTGTAATATTTTTTCTACACAAGACCATGCAGCCGCTGAGATTGCCAGAATAGGAATACCTGTTTTTGCTTGGAAAGGAGAAACACTGGAAGAATACTGGTGGTGTCTTGTTCAGGCATTAAGTTTCCCTGATAATAAAGGTCCTAATTTAATTGTAGATGATGGAGGCGATGCAACTCTTATGATACATAAAGGATATTATTGCGAGGAAAATCCTAATCTTTTTGATAAAGAAACTGAAAGTCATGAACAAGCAGTGCAACTAAGTTTACTAAAAGAGATATATAAAACAGATAAGACAAAATGGCACAGAATTGTTAAAGAATGGAAAGGTGCTTCAGAAGAAACTACCACTGGTGTGCATCGTTTATATCAGATGAAAAAAAAGGGTACATTACTTGTTCCTGCTATAAATGTAAACGATTCTGTTACCAAATCCAAATTTGACAATCTTTATGGTTGTCGTGAATCATTAGCCGATGGTATTAAAAGAGCAACAGATGTTATGATAGCAGGTAAAGTTGTTGTTGTTTGTGGTTATGGCGATGTTGGAAAAGGAAGTGCAAGGTCAATGAAAGGTTTTGGAGCAAGAGTAATAGTAACAGAAGTTGACCCTATCTGTGCTTTACAGGCAGCAATGGAAGGATTTGAAGTTAAAACTATTGAACAAGCTATGCCTGAAGCTAATATTTTTGTTACTACAACGGGAAATCGTGATGTTATTACCGCAGAGCACATGTCTAAAATGAAAGACCAGACCATTGTTTGTAATATCGGGCATTTTGATAATGAAATTCAGGTAGAAAAACTTAATAACTGGCCCGGAGTAAGAAAAGAAGAAGTTAAGCCACAAGTTGACCAATATTTTTTCCCTGATGGACATTCAATTTTTTTACTGGCTGAAGGTCGTTTGGTAAATCTTGGTTGTGCAACAGGACATTCTTCATTTGTTATGAGTAATTCTTTTACTAATCAAGTGCTTGCACAGATTGATTTATGGCAAAATGAACATAAGATTGATGTTTACAGATTATCTAAATATCTTGACGAGGAAGTTGCCCGTTTGCATCTTGACCATTTGGGAGTGAAATTAACAAAAATGACACAGGAACAATCTGATTATATTGGCTTTCCTATACAAGGTCCTTACAAACCCGACCATTACAGATATTAAAAGTAGGTAAATTTTATAACTGATGTATAGATTTTTTGTTTAGCAAAGTTTCTGCAATGAGCAAATCAACAGGTGTTGTAATTTTTATATTTTCAATATTTCCGTTAATAAGATGTATTTTTTCGCCAATTGATTCAACAACATTTGCGTCATCTGTAAAATTTTTGTTATAATTTTGACTATATGCTTTTTCTAATATTGACAGTTTAAAACATTGAGGTGTTTGGATAGCTCGTAAGTTGTTTCTGTCAATAGATATATTATTTTGATTTAGGCGGATAATTTTTCTGATAGAATCAGTAATAGTGACACAAGGGACAGCATTACCATATTTTTCAGCATAAGAGAATAGTTTTGAGATGGTTTTTTTGTTTAATACGGGACGAACACCATCGTGAACAGCAACAATACTTTCTTTGTTTTTATTTATTGCAGATAATCCGTTTTTTACAGAATAAAAACGTGTCTTTCCCCCTTTAATAATTTTATGTTTAATATTAAAATTATATTTTTTACAAAGTTCATCCCATAGTTTTAAATAATTTGATGGTAAAATAAGTATGATTTCTATTCTATGTATATAATTATAAAACTGAGAGATAGTATGCATTAGCACAGGTTTCCCTGCTATTGTAATAAATTGTTTAGGTATTTCAGATTTTACTCTGTCTCCTTTTCCACCTGCTAGTATTAAAACATATTTTTTCAATATATAATTATATTTTTTATTTTTACAGGTATAGTTGATTTAAATGATAAGCATAGCATCGCCATAAGTAAAGAATTTATATTTTTCTTTTATAGCTAATTTATATGCTTCCATCAAAAAGTCGTATCCTGCAAAAGCTGCTACTCCTATCATTAATGCTGATTGTGGGAGGTGGAAGTTTGTAATCATACTGTTAGCTATACTAAATTCGTAAGGAGGATAGATAAATTTATTTGTCCATCTTTCAGAAGGTTTTAGAGTATTATATATAGAAACAGAAGATTCAATGGCTCTCATAGAAGTAGTGCCTATAGCGCAGACATTTTTTCTATTTTTTTTAGCTTTATTAACGATTTCTGTATCTTTTTCTTCAATAATGATTTCTTCTGATTCTATTTTATATTTAGAAAGGTCTTCAACATTTATATTTCTAAAATTACATATTCCTGAGTGTAGTGTGATTTCAGCAAAGGAAATACCTTTTATCTCTAATCGTTTCATTAGTTCACGGCTAAAATGCAGTCCTGCCGTAGGAGCGGCAACAGCTCCTTCATGTTTAGCGTAAATAGTTTGGTATCTTTCTTTATCTTCTGCTTCTTCTTTTCTTTGATGTAATTTGGGCAGAGGAGTATGTCCAAGGGTTTTCAGAGTTTTTTTAAATTCCTCATAAGAGCCATCAAACAAGAATCGCATTGTGCGTCCCCGTGAAGTAGTATTATCAATAATTTCTGCAACCAAAGATTTGTCTTCTCCAAAGTATAGTTTATTTCCTATTCTTATTTTTCTTGCAGGGTCAACAAGTACATCCCATAAACGTGTTTTAGGATTTAGCTCCCGTAATAAAAAAACCTCTATATCAGCACCTGTTTTTTCTTTAATTCCATATAATCGTGCAGGAAAAACTTTGGTGTTGTTAATGATAAATACATCTCCATCATCAAAATAGTTAATCACATCTTTAAATATTTTGTGTTCTATTTTATGTTCTTTTCTGTTAAGAATCATTAATCTTGCCTCATCTCTATTTTTGCTAGGATATTCAGCTATTAATTCCGGTGGCAGGTAGTATCTAAAAGCAGATAATTTCATAATAAATAATGTTTTTAAAAAAATGTTTGAATAATATAATTATATACAAAGATAATAAATTTAAAAGGCAAAGTCAATAGTTTTTATATATTTTTTTTTAAATGATATGTATTTTCAATTTTTTGTTTAATATCTTTAATTTCAAAAGCATTTTCTAATTTAATATTACCAATTCTTGTCCTACATAAAGAAGATAGATAAGCCCCGTTTGTTAAAGCTTTCCCAAAATCATAAGCCAAAGATCTTATATATGTTCCTTTACTGCAAACGACTTTAAAATCAACATTTGGTAAATTAATATTTGTAATTTCAAATTTGTTGATTGTTATATTTATTGGTTTTAATGTAATTTTTTCTTTATTTCTTGCATATTTATAAGCTCTTTTTCCGTTTATTTTTTTTGCTGAAAAGCAAGGTGGTGTTTGCTGTATATTTCCTATAAAATTTTTAGTTGTTTTAATAATTTGTTGAGCATTAATATGGCTTATGTCAAATGTTTCATCAATTTCTGTTTCAAGGTCAAAAGATGGTGTTGTTGCTCCTAAAGTAATAGTTCCTGTATATTCTTTTTCTAAGTCCTGAAATTCTTTAAGTTTTTTTGTCAACTTTCCTGTGCAAATTATTAACAAACCAGTAGCAAGCGGGTCTAAAGTTCCTGAATGTCCTGTTTTTGTTTTTATTCCACTGGCAAATTTTATAAGTGTTCTGATTTTGTTTACAACATCAAAAGATGTCCATTTATATGGCTTGTTTACAGGGATAACTTCTCCTTCTATAAAATCAAGTTGCTTATTTTTTAAATATAATTGCATTTACATAAGTTACAAATTATAAACTGTATAATTATAAAAAAATTGCAAAAGTATAAAAATTTATAAATATAAGTATAAAAATTTATTTTATACTCTGCTTGGTAATAATTTGATCTAATACCATTGGATATTATCCAATGGCATAAAAGTTTAATCATATTCAGATTTCTGATGGTTTATATATTAATTTTTTAAAACATGGTAATCAATCATGTGGCTTCTCAAAATATTAGCAATCAAGGTATAATTTGATAAGAAAAATTTATTTAAAGATAATTATAATTAAACCTATTAATAAACAATAGATAGCGAAATAAATCAATTTTCCTTTTTTTATAATTTTTAACATCCATTTGCATGCCAAGAATCCGGAGATAAATGCAGCAAGGAATCCTATAAGTAAGGGTATATTTCCAACAGTTGCTCCTTTTGTCATTTCTCCATTAATCAGGTCTAATATATTTTCACCTATTATAGGTATTACAACCATTAAGAAAGAAAATCTGGCAATTTCTTCTTTTTTATTTCCTAATAATAGTCCTGTTGATATTGTTGCTCCTGAGCGAGAAATGCCTGGAATTACAGCAATTGCTTGTGATATACCAATTATAAAAGAGTGAAAGAAAGAGATATTTTTGTTTTTAGGTTTTGCAAAGAAAGTAAATCCTAATAATATTGCTGTTATAATAAGCATATAGCCAACAAATACAATATCGCCGGTAAAGAGAACTTTAATTTTTTCCTTAAACAGAATACCTATTATGCCGACAGGGAGCATAGAGATTAAAATCTTGAAAATATATTGTGTTTCTTTGTTCCATTTAAAAGCAAAAAATTCTTTAAATAAATTTTTTATATCTTCCCAAAATACTACTATTATACTTAATGTTGTTGCTCCGTGGACAGCTATACTAAAAGACAAACTTTCTGTTTCTCTTAGTCCTAAAAGATGTTTTGCTATTTCAAGATGTCCGCTACTGCTAACAGGCAAAAATTCTGTTAGTCCCTGAATTATTCCTAAAAAGAGTGCTTCTAACCAGTTCATTTAATAAGTTTGATGATTATTATTATTTTGTTCTTGTTTAATCTTTGGTTTTTTTCATGATTGCAAAAAATTCAACAATAAGTCCAACTAAGATTAAGAGAGGGGCAAGGGTGATTCTTTGAAAATTAAATATCTGTGGATTAAAAATATTCGGGTCTTTAGAGCCTCCGCCTATCATTAGCAGAAATCCTAAAACAATAAAAGCAAGTCCTATTAACAGCAGCACATAATTTTGCTTAGAAAATGTAAAATTTAATTTGTTAGTATCTGTTTCTTTAACTTTCATACGTTTATATTTTTTTTAAAATTATTGTTAAATTGTTTACCCCGTGAAATCCGCCTTAGGCGGATATTTCACAGGGGTTAAATTGCTAAATATGTTTGTTGTTAAATATTTGTTTGTACTCACCCCTAACCCCTCTCTACTCGTAGAGAGGGGAACCAAAAAGGGGAGAGTAAAAAAAATATTCAATTTTTTGTTCTAATATCAAGGTTTAAGTTCTAAAATCTTAATACTTTTACTAATTTGCTATTTTTTGTTGCTAAATTGCTAAATTCAGAATAACTGAGCTCTGGGGATTTCAATTTGATACCAACAATTTAACAATGTAACCATTTTTTATTTTTTGATTTTAAATTATAATCATTTCTTTGTGTGTCTAGATTAAGTCCAAAATCTAAAACTTTTTATCTTGTTACACTTTTATTTTTAATGTTATTTTTTAAAAATACAAATAATCTGTTTTGATTTTTAAATATTTTTTTACGGCAAAAAAATTTGATACCCATGAAATAAATATTCCTAACAAAACAACAGAAGCAAATAGTATTAAAAATAAGTTTATATCTTGCAAATCAATAAGTTCCGGTATTTCTTTTTGAGCAAAATAAAGAGTGATAATTAATAATAATATTGTAATAAAGGCACTTAACAATCCTTGAATAATACCTTTTGTTGTAAATGGTTTACGAATAAATTTTTGTGTAGCACCTACTAATTGCATGGTCTTAATTAAAAATCTTTTTGAATAAACAGAAAGCCGTATAGTATTGTTTATTAATGCTATTGCTATAATAAGCAACAGGCAACTGAAAGCAAATAAAATAATACTAATCTTTTTAATATTTTCATTTACTAAGTGTACTAATGATTTTTGATAAAGCACTTCTTTAACATTTTTATTTTCTAAAATATTTTTTTCAATTACAGATAAGCTGTCAATATTTGCATAATTAGCTTTAAGATGTATGTCAATAGAAGATAGTAAAGGATTATAGCCCAAAAAACTGACAAAGTCTTCATCTAAATCTTTTGTCAAATCTTTTGCAGCTTGTTCTTTGGTTATATATTCAGTAGATTTAACATAATTTGTTGCATCTAATGTTTTTTGAAGTTGAATTATATCTACTTCTTTAACATTTTCTTTCATTATTACAGAGAATCCTATATTTTCTTTTACATAATTAGATAATTTGTTTGTATGCAGGATTATTAATCCTAAAAGTCCTAACATATATAATACAAGCGTCATACTAACTATAATTGACAGAGAGGATGTTTTAACGTGTCTTTTTGTATATTTGTTTTTTTGATGTTTTGCCATAATGGGGAAAATATAAAACAGCTAAATTAATAAATTTATTAATAATGATATTCAAAAAAAAACTATTACTATTTGCAGAATAATAAAAATAGATTAAATTTGCAAAAAAATTTTGGTAAAAAGGTGCGGTAGTTCAGTTGGTTAGAATATCGGCCTGTCACGCCGAGGGTCGCGAGTTCGAGTCTCGTCCGCACCGCAATTAAAAAATCCTTGTTTATGTTATATAAACAAGGATTTTTGTTTTTGTTAAATTAGTAATTTTTCCAAAGTTGTCAAAACCTGTATCCCAAATTAAAACTAAAAGCAACAGATTGATATACTCCATTTGAATGATAACCGCCACTTTCATAGTATTCTACGCCCAAACTTAATTTTATTAAAACTGTAAGATTTGTTGTTGGATTATATATAATACCATTATTTATAAAAATTTTATAATAATAAGGATAGCTCTTTTCAGTATAACAAGTATAAGGATAAAAATCATAATCATAAATATTATATTTTCTTTGAGCATAACCACCTCTTAATTCAGTTCCAACAAAGTATTTCATCACTCCCTGATTTGTCGGGTAATAATTTAAAGAGAATCCTGTATATAGAACATTTTTCGGCTTATAAGAGTACTCATTTTCAATATATCCAAATCCAATAGCTACGGGGATTTCATAACCAATCATTCCATTAGAAGAAAGCCGTTCATAAGAAAAAGTGATATTTTTGAAAATAACTAAATCTGCTAAATTATACGATATTATATTTCTTCCATATTTTGATTTATATAAAATAGTATCCTGTTGTGCTCTTGTGTTTATTGTTGAAATAAAAAATACAATAATTAAAAAT
>Ga0075124_10001083_pt1 | contig 12757 bp, 13 predicted proteins | sample AntAceMetag02UKS_FD_69809 | JGI IMG/M metagenome (GOLD analysis project Ga0075124, IMG submission 69809) | Saline lake microbial communities from Ace Lake, Antarctica - Antarctic Ace Lake Metagenome 02UKS | ecosystem: Environmental > Aquatic > Non-marine Saline and Alkaline > Saline | place... | reverse complement strand
AGCCTTCCTCCGATGCACCTCTTTCCTGCCTTACCTCAACCACTGAGGTGGTACCTCGGCCTAAGAGCAAAAGGGTTCAACGGCGCATTAGAAAAATTAGTGGAAGACTTTGACAGATGCGAGATTGTTACAATAAATTATCCTTTCGACGATGCTTATATAGCTGAGGATGGTTTTCATCCCGGGGCACTTGCATATTCAATTTGGGCCAGCCATATTGCGGGCATCATTCGCAGTCGGTTGGAAGGAACTGTGTTTATGAAAGATGAGATTTGATAGATTGCTTCCTGTACTAAGTAAAACTTGAATTGGATTGTTCGTCGTAGATTATAATTGGCAATCAGCAACAAGAGCCAAGAGCAGACTTGACCCCTTATCCGATTTATAGACAGGTCTCCAATCGGCGCTGATTAATTTTAAAACCGGTTTTTTTGTTGTAATATTTCCCTTTTTATTATTTAATGTTGCTATCTTATCTTGTTCAGTATTCTTTATTTCATAAAAAATCGATATTGCGTGAAATGCCTGCTTCTGCTGTTGCTCGTTCTGGTTCTTGTCGTTCAATTTGTTAATAAAATATGAAAGGCTTTCCTTTTTTGATTTTTCGTGATGATATTTAAAACAAAAATCCAGATAATATCTAAGCCACTTTTTATAATAAAAGTGCACTGTAAGTGGCGCACCTCTTTTGACCAGAAGAGCGTCATACGGAATCTTGATTTCAGAAGGGATTTGTTTCATAGGATTATCCACTCTGCTGCATAACATTCATATTTGAAGTTATACAGTTAGAAAACTAACTGTAAATCAAAATAATTTTTGTAAAGTTTTTTATTTTTTGAAAGTTATACGGAAACCATATACTAACTAGTTGGCCCTGATAATCAGAGCATTAATTGAGTATTTTTATGCGAAAGAAAAAGATCATAAAATCTAAAAAAACTTCCCCCAAAGGCACAAAAAATTCTGGCTCCTCAAGCATTAAATTCAGGGGAAAACATTTTCGACTTTTGGCTTTTCAACCTTTGTCGTTGGCTATTGAACTTTCTTGCCCATTCGAACTTTCTATCCAAGATATTATATGCCGCTTTGCACTACGACCTGCCCATAGTGAAAAGTCTTCTCAACTCACTCATGGCGGCACAAACATAGTCATCGAGTTTTCAACAAAAGAAAATACAGATCTATTGCCAGCAACCCAAAAAGGTCTGGATTTGATCGAGGATTTTTTGTCTGCTTTGTCTCTTGTAGAAGGAGCGTCTTTCCGGACCGTAGAGCCGGTCCAAATAATAAGTACTGACCAAACAGTTTCGCAAAAACATACTTTGGTGCATTTTCTTAATTTATCCATGAATCATTGGCACAAGCCTATCTCACAAGAAACTTTTCGGTCAATTCAAAGCATCTTGGCTCATTGGGATGGCCTCGAAAATGGAAAGCGGTTAAGGCGAGCTGCTCGGCAATTTCAAAAAGCTATAGGAACAGACGATGCTCTTATGGCATTTCAACACGCATACATGGGCTTAGAGGCTATAGACAAACCTCTTGCTGATACTATGGGAATTCCCGCAGGGGTTGAAGAAATAGAGGGGCATTGCGAAAAGTGTGGAGAAAAATACATTAGAAAGAGAACGGTGTTATCTGGAGTACGCGCATATGTTGCTGGCGCTATTCATCCAGAAGCTTTTGTTCCTGAGAAGAAAAAAGAATGGAAGGAAATTAATGACCTTCGGCATAAAATATTTCATAGCCTCCAGGATAGCAAAAAATTAGAGCAAAAAGTACGTAGTGTTCTGCCTGCAGCTATGCATCATTTACACGACGCAGTCTGTTGTTTATCTCATTCACATGACCTCGAATCTGACGAATTTAAATTGGTAAGAGGAATGAACCGCCTAATTTTCATTGGTGAATTTAAAGCTGTTGAACTCGATCCATTAGAAGAATGCCAGCCATTGCTTGACACTGAGCAAGGTTATTGGGTGCCACATCCCAAGTTTGGTTTTGTACCAAGGTTTAAAATACAATCTCCTGGGCTTGATGATTTCCAGGGTATTTTTTGCTGGTTGAATGAATCGCTCCGAAACGCAACAAAAGAAAACTTGGTTCCTGCAAACTTTGAAGACAACCAAGATCATCATAGCCCTTAATTATTAACTGAAAGGCCAACCAGACACTTCAGCGGACTGGAAGAAACGCAGCGGCCTTACGGGCGAGTCTGTTGGCCAGCCGCTGAGTTTAACGTTATGCTTAATAAAATAAAGACAAGAGTCAGGTAATACCATGCCAAATGAAACTGAAAATGTTGGTATTTCTGGTGAAAAGTTAGTCGAGAATTTCTTTGACTCAAGGTTCTCGAAAATATTTTCTTTCGCCAATCCCAAAACAAAGGATAATGCCGAAATTACAGACGTTTTGATTTGGATGAATAGAGTTGCTTTATTGATTGAAGTAAAGACGAGAGATCAATCAGAAGGCACTACATCCATAAATAATTGGGCAAGAAATAGAATGGAAAGGGCTGTAGAACAATTAGAGAAAGGATACAATCGAATAAAGTCGAAAGAAACAATTTTTTTAAATAATTCGCTATATCAAACACAATTAGATTGTGAAGGAATTTCTCAAATTATTGGCTTGATCGTTTTGGTTTATGATGAAGAATGCAATATTTATCCTTCCGATTATCTGAGTGAAATATATAAAAAAGAACTCCCAATTCATGTGATTTCATGGAGTGATCTCGAAAAATTAATTCACGATATAGATACAGTCCCAGATTTTATTTATTATTTAAATGATAGATACAATTTTCTAAAACATAATGATCTACCACTTAATCGGGAGTTAAATGTTTTGGGTATTTATAAAAATAATGAAAACAAATTCCCCACAAAAACTTTCGATTTTCTTAATTATGACTATTGGAGTGAATACCAGCGCACAAAGGTTGATGAAATAAAATTACGCAATGAGCATAATAAACATTCTGTCTGGATTGATAAAATTGAAGCTATATTTACTGATAAACGAAAATTATTCGACGGTTATCCTCTGGGTTTGTATTTTGCGTGGGAGCTTGGTTCTATAAGTCGTCGTGAACGTGCAATGTTAGGGGAAAAACTTGATTCAGTACAAGAATGGTTTGAATCTGGGAAATCTTCTCGGCAGTTTGCATATCAAAATAGTGCGACACATAATTGGATAATATTTTATTTTTCCAAAACTGATCAAGATAAACAGGCAATAGATTTGGAACGACTTGTTAGATTGAAATTAATTCAATCAATTCATGGCGAGAATTTTAAATTTGGAGTTTACGGCCTTGGATTCTTAGTATCAAAAACTTATCCCATACGATTTTTAGGATTCGGGAGTGCAATTGTAATGAGCCTAGATGGAGTAGATACATATACAGATGAAGAGCTTGAAATTGCACGTAGAATGTGGGGACAGAAAAAAGAATTTAAAATAGAAGAATTTCCAACAACTAAAGTGTAACATCAATAATATTAAAGCATAACCATGTAATTAAGTTGACCCGAAGGGCTCTGCTTGAAGTCTAATTTTTTGAGCACCGCGTTAACTTCTTATAATATCAAAAGTTTAATCTCCGGCAACCTTCGGTCAACTTATTAAAAACGTTGGGCAATCAAACAGCTTAAATAACAAATGTTAATTATTATGAGATAATGAAAATGGGCAAAACTGATAGGAAACAGAATAATTTTAGCGGCAACCATAGACATCTAAATATTCTAATTGATGCATTGATGAAAGAAAAAATAAGGCTCTGGAACGACTGGCGGTTGGAGAATGCTTCAGAACTGCCAGATCTTAAGGGAATAAATCTCGTTGGAGAAAACTTGGTAGGAATCAATTTCATTGGAGCTGATTTAAGTGGTGCTGATCTTTCTAGGGCTGACCTTAGCACAGCTGAGCTTAGTGGCGTAGTTCTTGCCGGAGCTACCCTTATGGAAACTAAATTTATACATGCAACAATTTACGGCGGTGGGCTTGGTAGGGCAAATTTGCAAAACGCCAACTTGGATGGTGCTGCACTTAATAGTGCAACTTTATCAAATGCAAATCTTACTGGAGCAAACATCCATGGGATTAGTAGGACTGGTTGGAAAATTAAGAATATAAAATGTGATTATGTATATCTTGATCAAGATTGCAAGATGAGAGAGCCTGATGAGGGGTTTTTCGATCCGGGAGAGTTTGAAAAACTATATCAATATTCTCCAAAGATCAAACATGTATTCATTGACGAATTTACCTATATCGATATTTTGATAATGGATAAGGTTGTTCAAGAAATAAATGATCAAAATCCAACGTATAAATTAACGTTGGATTGTTTCCAAGCAAGAGGAAAGCCAAGAGCAGAGTTCTTGATTAAGGACATCCGTGATTCGGAAAAAGTTCTTGCAGAGATTAAAGATAAATATGAAGCGATAAAGACAGAATTTACCCGCAAACTTCAAATAGCGAATGTGAAGGCCGAGACATACCGAGATGCACTATCAATGTCGCTCAAAGAACCTAGCATTCTTATTGAGCATATTGAATTATACGATTACAAGCAAATATGGTTCGAATTCCAATCAGGCACGGACAATTACGGAGAAAAGTTGATAAAGGAACTGTCGATTATCCGTGAAGCATTAAAAGCCAAATCAAGGACTATTGAGCAAGATCAGGCTGTTGGTAAAATTGCTGATGCAGAACAAGCAGCTAAGATTGGTGATGGGACTGGTGTAATAAAACACCTTAAGAGTGCAGGCAAATGGGTTCTGGATGTATCTACAAATCTGGGTACGAACATTGCTACTGAACTTATCAAGAAATCAATGGGCCTTTAGGAAAACCATTTCTAATAAATAGCCCAACAACAGTTTGAAACGGGACCGGGCAAATCGTGGCGATTTTAAACAGTTTTTCCGTAAGCAAATTTTGTGTTAATAAACAGCACCTTACCAATAACGCCCGGCCCCTTAAACTGAACGTTGGGCATGAAAAAATCAGATGAAATTAATTACAAGACCAATACTCATTGCGATCGACAATTCGATATTAGGTAAGATCTCAAAAGATTATTATAGTAAAAATTTTGTTAAGCAACAAAAAGCTGTTGAATTTATAGAAAATGTTAAAGTCCAAGGCTATTTGCCAATATTCTGTTTCCACCATATCGGAGAAATTTTACAACACGAAAATGAAAATGTTGTTTTTGAGAGACTATCAATTATAAGAAAATTTCCACAAGTAGCTTGGGTTAAGTCGGTATCACAAAACTTATCAGTTGGATCTATTATTGACATTCATGGCACGGAAATTCAGAAAATTTCACAATCACCTGATATTACATTATATGAACTTATCGATTTTGTAAGAAGCGAGCTTGTATCATATTCTACAGGTTCAGATTTCATCGAGATGATTGAACCTGAATGTTATGCAATTCAGCAACTAAACCTACTTGATATCCAAAAAGGTAAAGCTGTTAATTCCATATCTCACGTAAGAGATCCAGAACCAGACAAAATCAAGTTGTCCGTTCTGAAAACAAGTCGACTGAAAACTCAAAATGAAGTTTCTGGTTCGTTCGAGCATTTGAGAAATCATTATTTGAGCGAATTGGAAAAAAGGGGAGATAAAAAGCTTAGGGACCGTGAAGGCGCAGTTTTAAATTTTCTACAAAGTGTATGTGAGTGTGGAAAGGAACTATATAAACAACCAAGAGGTTCTCTCTATAAGAATTTCCTAAACGCTTTTGGTGTTGACGAAAAACATGTGGATGAAAACTGGACGATTGGTGAATTAGGCTATTTTGCCACTTTCATGAAAAAGCTTCTTGTTATATCAAGGACTTTTCATTTAGAAGAGGATGCTGTTCTAAAATTACCTTTGTCTAAGTATCCCTCTTGGCACATTTGGGTTGAGTTAGACAAGTGTATCAGGAAAGAGAAAAATGCACATGGTTCTAATATTATAGACAAATATCTCGCATCTTTTTCTCTCTATGCAGATATCTTAGTCGTCGATAAACGAGTGAAAGAATACTTCGAACAAATTATCAGAAGAGAGCATAGATTCTCTATGCTTGAGGGAAAAATTGTTAAATCATCTGACTATTCTAAATTGTTTGAAAATTAAAAATTGGCCCAACCAAACGTTCCAGCGGAAGCCGAAACAGCCTGGCTCTCGCTGAGCTTAACGTTAGAGATGAATTAATGAAATTGTGAAAAAATGAACCCACCGAATTATTTATTAAGAAAATATAAAGATCTTTTTGATTTTGCTAAGAACACTATTAAAGAGAATGGCCATTTTCTCAATGCCCAAAATGCGAATACCCTAGAAGAAAAAGTAACGCTCTTTCATTTTGTCAGAGCTGGATACTTGCTTGAAGCGACCTATACTTTGACAATTCATGGTTTCGCTACAGAGGGTATGATCTTGCTCAGGAGCCTACTAAATCTTTATATTAATATTAAATGGCTCAATACGGGAGATACTAAAAAACGTTTTGAACGGTTCGCAGATTTTGAAGTTATATTTAAAAAATTGGCTATGCAAACAATAGTTGAGCAAGGTGATATTTGGGATCAAATCAAAGATGAAAAATTAGATATTCACGATGCTGATTTTGAAAAAGTGAAAAATAAGTACCACCTTCGGAATAGAAATGACTTCTTTGATTGGTCTGGTAAATCAATATTCAAGATGGCTGCAGACGAAGGAGTAAATCTCGAAAAAGAATACAAAATAATCTATGGTCGGTTGTCATCTATTGAACACACTGGACCTGATTCAGTACGTGCTTATCTTGATGATTCGAAAAAGGGCGCTACTTCATTCAGGACTGGTCCAAGGGATGAAAACATTGATTTGGTTCTTTTAGCAGCGCTTGAGTATTATTTTTATGTAAAGGCAATTGTTCATAACGTCTTTGATATTGAATGGGATACTATTGAGAAAGAACAGGAAACGTTCCAAAATTTGCAAATTAAATATTGGGGCGACAATACATGACGCTCTAACCATTTTCTGCACCTGACCGGTGTTACGCTACCGCTCCACACCGTCAGGTGAGAAATACGTTAGGTGGGAACCAAATCACATTCCAACTGGAGGAACGATGAAGAGAAAACTGACGGGAAGTGACGGTATGGCAATTGTTATTCCTGATGGATGGCGAGGCCTTCAAGGACCTGATGGGCGGATGGTGCCAATCCCTCCCGGGGGTCGCGGTCTGCAAGGCAGCGATGGGCGAATGGTTGCCATTCCATCTGGTGGTCGAGGCCTGCAGGGTTCCGACGGAAGGAAGGTTGCTATTCGGTCAGGAGCACGCGGACTCCAAGGTAGTGATGGACGCATGGTCGAAATCCCAAGTGGAGCACGCGGACTTCAGGGGTCTGATGGGAGAATGGTGGCGATAAGGCAGGGACATCGTGGGCTCCAAGGTCCGGATGGGCGCATGGTTAGTATAGCCCCCGGCAAGCGTGGGGTGGCAGACGCTCGGGGTAGAATGCGAAACAAGTAAACAAGACACCTAACAAGACGTTTGGACACGTACTTTGAAGAGCCGCGCTTCGCACGTCTTTCCAAAGACGGTCAAGCGCGACGTTATGCATCCTTCAGAAAGGAGGAATTGAGATGACTGATATTTTAAAAAAACTTATAGAAATTTCTGTCATGAATTTAGAAAAGAGGCAACCTAATTTATTAAAGAACACTGAGATGACAACCATGACTGAATGGAATTTAGGACATCATTATGCTAATGAACTCGGTAATTATATTTTTTGGCTAAGTAATGATATTGATGTGGTTAAAAGGAATTACGAGAATAGAAGACCAGATATTATTTTTCATAAAAGACAAATAAACTGTTTAAACTTATTAGTTGTAGAAATTAAAATACAAAATAGCTTAAGCTATGATGATATTTTAAAAATAAAAAAAGATTGGATGAAAAGTCCCCTTAATTACAATTATGGAGCGTGTATATCTTTTAGTAGAAACGGAGATCATATAGGGCAATTATTTACGAATAAAGATATCATCGATTTAGATTTTAGAAATCAGGACTGTAGTGTTAGCGATTTTGATAATGAATTAAAGGATGAAATAATAGAGATAGTAAAAACGATTAAACATGAACACGATGAAGTTGAAACATTAATGAAAAAAATATCTGATTATTTTAAAAAAATAGTGTGATAAATTATAAAAACGAACAATATCCTCAAAATTTAGAGTTATTTCATCAAAGAATTATGGATAATTGTGTAAATCTATTAACTTTAAAACACTACCGTATACAAGATATTTTTGAAATTGATAGTTATGGTAGAAAGCAGATTAGCAAAGAGATTAAAGCATTGAGAAATAATGGAAAAGAAATAAAAGGGCTTTATTCATTTATAAATAAAAAGGATGAAATAATATATATAGGAATAAGCCAATCAATAATTAGAAGAATCAAACAACATTTATATAGCAAGTATAGGAATCAAGCTACTTTAGCCTATATAATGGCGCTTGCTGAATATAATAAAGAAAACAGGAACAATTATCTGGGTGAGAGAATAAAATTTCCATTTGAAAAGTATAGAATCAATCTTCAAGAAAGATTGAGAGAACAATCAAGTATAATAATACAAAGGACAGAAGATAATTTTGAGTTATATTACAGCGAAATTTTGTATTGTTGCTATTACAAGCCATTTTGGAATACATTCGAAACGCACTGAAGAATGCATAACATTGCGTTGCACTTGTCGCCGTCTTTTGTCACGGTTCCTGCGGAAAGACGTTCGCTGATCGCTCACTCAGGAACCGCGCCAAATCCTGCACCAAAATGAAAAGTTGTTTGAAGGTATGTTCGTGCATGAATGTGGAATTATTGTGTGGTGTTTTGGCGCAGGAATGAAGGCGCAAGTTAACTCTGCGTTAGCTGAGTGTTGACATGAAAGAACTATCAATTTCTAAGTATATTTCCTTCGCGACGCCTTATGCGTTCGTGGTTGCTTCCCTGTATTTGTTCGCTTTCTGGGGAAGCTTCAAAATTAATATCCTTGAATTCGTCGGTTTTTCAGACTTGGTCAGACTAGCCCTCTATCCTCTTGCCATATCTCTCATACTGTACCTGCCAGGAGTTGCTCTTTCTCAATTAGTAACTGGAAATTCCTTGCCGCCTGGCGGTGGAGCAGATACGGCGATAGGCCGTTTTGGACTCAAGCATTGGCGCTTTTTAGTGGCGATAGACATAATCATTATATTGGCTGTGGCATTATTCCTGAAGCGGCCAGAAAAATGGATAGTAATTCCTGTTTTCGTCTCCTTCCTGAGTACGCCACTCACCCATCTCGACGCATTTGTTTCTCTGATTCCTAATCCCAGAGCACGTGGCAGCATACTCTTCCTTCTCATTTTTGTTCTCGGCCTTGCGTTTGCCACCGGCAAATTGCAGGCATACGCAATAACCCATGGGCGTGCAGCTTATCTCGTCGATATTCAATCGTCCGGTATCCAATTGGATGTGGATGCAAGCGGATTGAGCTATGTTGGCTATTTAGCCGACAATTTCATACTCTATGAGAATGCCACAAGAAGAATAATGTTCGTGAAGGGCACTGATAAGAACATGTTTGTCCTCGAACCAAATCCGAAGGACAGCTAACAATGTAATTCAGCCGACGCAAAAAGCCGCGCGGCTGATTAGCGACGTTATGTTTTTTAATGGAGATCAAATAAGTGTTGAAGAATAGAGCCGTTGCTTTTTTGGATATATTGGGATTCAAAGATTTAATAAGTAAATACAGTGCCGATAATATTGCTGAGAAATATTCACGTGTAATAGACATGACGAAGTCTTTCAATAAAGATATTTTTCCCGACTCAAAAGAGCCAAGTTTGTTCACATCAAAATCAAAAGACAATCGTTGGTGCATAAGTAAAATATTTTCAGATTCAATTATCTTGGTTGCTCATGACGATGGAGAAGAATCATGCCTGCGTTTACTGATTTATGTATGGAAATTGTTACAAGCAAGTTTGTCAATGCAAATGCCATTTCGTGGTGGAATTGGCTATGATGAAATGTTTGTTGATGAAACAAAAGAGATATTTTTAGGCAGAGCATTAACAAAAGCATATGAACTTGAGGGCTCTCAGGAATGGATAGGAGTTGCGATACACAAGGATATTGAAGAAGCGTATTCGGGTATATTTAATAATAGCTTACATCCATATCTAAAAAATATATTTCTTAAATATCCTGTTCCTTTTAAAGGGGGTGGCGTAAAAATGCTCCATACAATTAATTGGCGATTTAATTTGATTGTTGAAGAAGGAACACGCTCATTAATGCCTTATTCGATGGATAAAAATGTTATAATTAAAGTTAAAAATACATTAAAATACGCTGAAAATGTAGTTCAATCAGGAGAGGTTTATATATCCGAACAAATTAAAGCGCCCATAGAGGTGCGTTCTTTCTGGTGTGGAAGTAAGACCCCTCCTTTTCCACATGGCGATGACCTTTGAAACATAACCATGCTAATTCATCCGACGCAAAAAGCCGCGCGGCTGATTAGCGGCGTTGGGATAGTGATATGACATACGACTTCCAAACAAACTATGCTGGCAGCTTGCACCAACTGGTATCCGCTCACGTGCCGGTCTCTTTCATCCGCGACAATAGCTTGGCTGAGTGCGCTTGCATGGACTTCTGTGATGCAGCACAACAAGCTGAAATCCGGTACAAGGGCACAGCGGACGAGATTGTCGACATAGCTCATGAGCTCATCCACATACGTATGCAGTTCCTAGACAACTTCCCTCTCCTGGCATGGCCAACCAATGATTCGGTTGTCACTGCCGACACCCAGGATGCAGTCAAGCGCATACGTGATGCGGTCGACGACACTTACGTTCTTCATCGGTTATTTGAGGACACAGGGCAACGACCCGTTAGCGCGGTTTTTTACAGGGAAATACGCAAGGACATCAAACAGGGAACCATTCGTCTCGTGCAAGGAGCCCCAAATATGTCTCGTCCACTGGCTAACGCCTGGCGGCTGCGATTGGCTGATCTTTCCCTCAATGTATTCAATAGCTCCTTGACCACAAACCAGCGTCAACTCGCCGAGGGATTTCTATCTCGCTTTGTGGACTCCGATACAGATGCTCGTGAGCTTTTTGAACACCTGCGGCATGCCGTGACGAATGACGACCTGCAGGATCTGCAACGCTTCGGCGAGGTTTTGCTCTGTCTTCGCGATAGGCTAGGACTCCCAGCATGCCTGCACTTAGCCACACGGCAGCGTGTGAACGGTAGATAGGAGCTTCGACGATTGTGATGAACTGAAATCCCAACAAGACGAATACAGGCGACTCGTAAACCTCGCGCCTGATTCGCAGCGTTTGCGCATACCATGCGAGCAAGAGCCTTGATGTTACTCACAAAGAAAAAAACGTAGGAGAAACGTGAATTGGCGAGAATCGATTTAGAAAAAACGATTGCACAAATTGAATTCTCCTCAGAGATCTTGGAGTGGCTCGATCTCGTAGGCGAAATGGTATCGATAACCCAAAAGGAAGCGCTTGAGCAAGAGCGCAGTTTCGTGGCGGTATCGCCTTTTCATAATTTGCTAAGATGGTTCATTAATCGAGACATTGGTAGCCTTAACTCCATTTATTTGCTTCTGCGTATAGAGCAGGTATATCAAGCCGCGGCACATATTCGTCTTTTATGCGAGAACGTAATAACCCTCAGATATATCCTTCTTGATTCCGACAAGCGGACAAGGGCATTTTTGGATTACTCTGCTGTTGATGCTCACAAAATTGGGGAAACTTACTTACAATGGGAATCACAGACAGCGAAGCCTCAACATGTAAAAAGAATGAAACGCCAACAGGAAGAATTCAAGGAGCGATTCGAGAAGATACGTGATCGATACACTTATGTGACTCGTAGCAAGAAGACGAAGGAATTCAGAAATTGGTGTAATCTGACACTAAAGAAGCAGGCCGATGAGTGTGGCATAGAGATGCAGAAGATTTATTCCATCGGCTACCGACAATTAAGTGCATACGTTCACGGATCGGCATGGGCATTGCGCCGACAAGAAGCATACATTGGCAAAAGCTATGATCAAACCGTAGTGATGATCGATTTTGCCAACTTAACTCGCATGCTCCTGGCAATATGGATAGAGTGGTTAAAGATCATGTCGCAAGAGTTAGGTTGGCAGGCTCTGGGATATGCGCAAAGCATTGTTGACCGCTGCAATGAACTTGATGAAGCCACCTTGCAGGTTGTGACGAAACTTAGAAAGCAGAAAAGGAGAAAAGCAACAAAATCGGATAGCAAGGCTACTGATGTGGAGTCTCGTTGCTTTCTCTGCGATGGACCAGCAGGGGAAGGGAGTAGGTCGTTTAGCCTTGCCCCAGAAGCAAGTGCATATCTGAAAATCGCCTACCCCGATGCTGAGGCTGTAACTTTTCTTTCGCAGAACGTAATCTGCGCAAAATGTCAGACGCTATCCCAAGAGGAAAGGCAGAAACTGGTGATGAAAGCTTTAGCCCGTGAAATTAAATCCTATAGCGACTTCATCAGAGACCAAATCTGAAAGCGCTAACAACTTTTTGCACAGGACGCCGAAAGACAGGCGCCTGTGAAAACGGCGTTATCTGTAGTGCAAATAGAATTCAGGTCTTTTCACGAAGGAAAGCATTT
>Ga0075124_10001080_pt1 | contig 12777 bp, 17 predicted proteins | sample AntAceMetag02UKS_FD_69809 | JGI IMG/M metagenome (GOLD analysis project Ga0075124, IMG submission 69809) | Saline lake microbial communities from Ace Lake, Antarctica - Antarctic Ace Lake Metagenome 02UKS | ecosystem: Environmental > Aquatic > Non-marine Saline and Alkaline > Saline | place... | reverse complement strand
TGGTGGGCTCTATAATCACTGTATCTTTGTTTATTAAACCTTTGCTTTCAGCATCTTTAATCATTGAGACACCGACCCTGTCCTTTACACTTGAAAGCGGATTAAATGATTCCAGTTTTGCCAGTACCGTAACGTCTGCCCCCACTACCAATCTGTTTATTCTAACTAAAGGAGTACGGCCAATTGTTTCTGTAATATCGTTAAAAATTCTACTCATAAGCTTAACCTCCAAACATCAATAAAATAACTTAAAAAATTTTTATTTAATATTAATATAATAAACCTTTTCCTTTAATTGGTATTATGATTTAGCTTTTTAGACCGGGAATTTTTAATTCTAAACATATTACAATAATTCCAGTATACTTTCCACTTAAAAATAATGCTGGCCCCTCTTAAATTTATTTGGTTTTTAATATAATATATTTATAGATGAAAGAGAGAATTAGAAAAAAACAATTTAGAAAAAACATTAACTACAAGTATTTTATTTACATTGCAGTCATTATGGCTTTACTGCAGCTGCTGACTCTGAGAGCTTGTTACCAGGAGAAGATATTTAAGTTGCCCGAAAATCTATTTTCTTCCAAAATAGATTTTCCAATTTCTGAGCTAACCCTTGATATAACTTACGAAGAGCCGGAATCCGGATTTATGGAAGATAGTGATACTTCTACTACTGAAGAAGATTCTGCAATAGAATCGGATGAAAATCAATCCGGTGATATAGAAAGCCAGAATTTAACCGATATCCAGAAAAATATCATTCTTAAAACACTAAAACTTCTGGATGAAGATATAGAATATGGTTACGAAGTTTTCCCCGATACAGGTTACCCCAGCAGTAATGTGTGGATTTCTACTGATGTAATCTCTGTAACCCTGAGAGATTGTGGTTATGACCTTATGGAACTTATATACAAAGATATGAACGAACATAAAGAAGACTATCCCATGGATATAAAAAATAGAGAGACAGCAATAAAATATATTGATTTTAGAGATGTCTTTTTTCAGGAAAAATTCTTTAAACGTAATGCATTGACAACACTGCCTCATGAATATGATAAGGAGAATGAAGATAATAATTTTTTATGGCAGCCGGGTGATATAGTTTATTTCCAGTTTGATGAAAACAATCCTTATGCAGATTTAGGAGGATTTATTTCTCCCAATACAAATGATGAGGGAACTCCACTGGTAATAATGATCTCCAGTGAGCTAGGAAAGGTCAGTGAGGCTGATAAGCTTATGGAATATAAAATAGTGGGACACTACCGCTACCCACCTCCGGAAGTTGACTAAATTACAGCAGTTTTATCTTTATCTATATAATATTTAAAATATATTTTTCTTGCTATATAAACAAAAGGCGTGTCGGCAGCTGCTACTATCAATTTCAATATGTAAGTTGTAAGCAAAATCTGAAACCACACATTCATCTCATAAATACCAAATAAGGCAACAGTACAAAATATTATACTGTCAATTAACTGACTGGCCATAGTAGATAAATTGTTTCTTATCCACAACTGATTTGATTTGCTGAATATCCTTTTCCAGAAAGCAAAAGCCCATACATCATGCAGCTGGCTTACCAGATATGCGCTCAGACTTCCCAATGCTATCCGGGGCATAATTGCAAATATTGTTTCAAGAGAGCTCTGGGCAAAATCTTTGATATGTGGAATAAACTGCAGACATATCCACATAACAGCTGTCGCTCCAATCATGAAAAAAAATCCCATAAAGACTGCTTTCTTTGCTTCAGCTTTACCGTAAACCTCACTCAGTATATCTGTAGCCAAAAAAGTGGTGCCATAGATAATATTGCCCAGAGTTGCTGCCATAGTAAATAACTCAACTGTTTTTAACACCTGTATATTTGCCAGTATAACCGCAATTCCTATCCAGACATAAAGGCCCGACTTTCCGAAAAGTCTGTAGGCCAGAAGCATAACACCAAAGTTAACAATTATCAGCACTGCCCATAATAATTCATTTTTAAATAACATATTTAACCTAAATACTATATTTATTAATCATTAATGAATTTTATAATTTAATTTCTTTATAACCGGTAGTTTAATTTTCTTCTGAACTGGCAGTAAATCTTTTAGGGGATTTTAATTACTCACCAACAGGAATTAATCAAAATACAGCCATATCCCAAATCAAACATTTTAAATCAGCTCTACTGACAGTCTATTTAAAATTTTTTATATTCTACAACAAAAAATATCTATTTACACTTAAAAATAATCATATCAAATGCTATTGAAGTAAATTTTTGGAATAATAGTATATATTAGGTTATAATAATCAGGAATTATTACAATTATATTTAACTTATATATTTTCAATAGGAAGGGTTTAAAATGGCCGAAGATAAAAAAATTGATAAAAAAGATATTAGTTTCATCATAGGAGGAGCAATACTGGGAGCAATTGGTGGTTATATTATAAAGAGGGTTGGCGCTAAAAATATAATGAATATGTTAAAGCAGAAAGAAATCATTCCGCCATCCGTTTCAAACTTAATAAATGAATTCACCTCCAGAAGAAAATCATAACAGCAACTTCTCTATATGGTTAAAATTTACTCAGGCAAAGACTTAAATTAATATAAAAAATTATTCTATATAGTTTTTTAATTATTTCTTTCGTGGCATCTTTTTCAATTTCTTTTGGGGCATCTTTTTCATTACCATAAAGTAATAAACAATCGCTGCTATACCATTCAAATTTCCAACAAAAAAAGTTACAATTAAAATTACAAGCCAGATAGTTTTGGAATTTTCTCCACCGGCCGGGAACTCATCTAGTTTCCTCCTGGCACAATCTACTAAAGCGATTATCCATATTACAAAGAAAAAAAGACCAATTAATGCACTGACAGCTGCTACACATATCCATATACTCATAAATCCAGCAATAGCCATTCCTCCAGCAATATCTTTTGCTGCATCTTCAGTAGCGCAGCTAACACTCAGCAGCACTGCTGCTCCAAATGATAATAGCAAAGCCAGCGGCAATATTTTTTTCATTATTCCTCCTTGAATTACTAAATAATATTGATAAAAATTTTTCTTACTCTAACATTAATAAAAAGCGTCTTCAATTTTTTTAAAATTAATCAATTCTTTATCCGGAACTTACTTATTTCTCCATTTCTGATAATCCCCAATCAAAATTAATAAATACTATAAAAGTATTTTTCTGCGTCCCAATTAACATGAACATCTGCTGTTCATCCTCCCTGGAAGCAGATAACACAGTAGGTTTTCCTCCATTATCAACCTGCTCTCCATTTTGTAATTTTTGCACATCCCATCTTTTATTATTAAATGAATCATAATAATCTAATACTTCCGCTTTATTATCTGCAGTTGAATAAACTGTAGCGCTTACCTCCTGCTCCTTTATTTCCTGTGGTAATTCATCTAAGATTGTAAGATCTACTTCAGATAACGCTGCGCCGTATTGATTAATCAATTCCAGAATCCTCTCTATATCGCCATCTGCCTGCACCAGGATTGTAGAATCAGGATATACAAGCTCGTTTGCTACAAGACCTTCATCAATATTCTTTCCAGCTTTAACTTCGATTCCAGTAAATCTTCCTAAAAGTGAAAACAGAGGACACATGCAGCTTGTGCTAATAACAGTTATCGCCAGGAATAAAAAAATCACTATCAAAAATAATTTTAAATGACTTTTATCTGTACGCATAAAACACCTTCCTTCCCATTAAATTTCAATGGTGATGATTTTTATATTGCAAGTTTTTTATTTTATATAAATCCTTGGAATCCTGTTTTTAAACATACACACTACCTCATAATTTATTGTCCCCATCAGTTGCGCAATATCCTCCGCAGTTATTCTCTGCCTTTTAGAATCACCCATTAAGATAACCTCATCGCCAACACTAATATTATTATCCCCTGCCGCATCAGTAATATCTATCATAAACTGGTCCATAGTAATATTGCCTACTACCGGTGCAGCCATTCCATTAATTAAAACCGCAGCCTTGTTGGACAGCAATCGACAGTAGCCATCCGCATAACCCACAGGTACAGTTGCAATTACGCTGTCTCTTTTGGTTTTAAAAGCGCCGCAGTAGGAAATAGCCTCTCCTCTGGAGACATTCTTTATAAAGGATATTTTTGCTTTAAGGCTAAATACAGGTTTCAAACTGGATATAACACTACCAGTTTCCGGGTCAAGCCAATCGTTACAATCGTCAGCATAAGGATTCAAGCCATATATGGAAATCCCGGTTCTTACCATATCCAGATGCATATTCCTGTGTCTGAAAAAGGCTGCGCTGTTGGCGCAGTGAAAATGTTTTGGTGCTATTCCATTATTTTTTACCTGTCTTATAATTTCATTAAACCTGCTCCACTGCAGTTCAGTATAAAAATTCCCCCTGATGCTGGCACAGGAATAATGCGTAGAAATGCTATCTAATATTAAATTTGGAAGAGCTGCTATTTTTGAGATCTGTTCGGCAGCATTAATAAAATTTACTCCTATCCTGTTCATCCCTGTATCCACATTTATATTTACAGCTGCTTCTTTCCCAATCTCACCGCATTTTTTAGATATAAATTGAGCTGACTTATATGAATTTATACATAGAATTAAATTATGCTCTAAAGCCTCTTCTACTGCTCCAGCAGGACTTTCACCTAAAACATATATAGGTACATCAATTCCCGATTTCCTTAGCCTGGTTCCTTCTTCAACCAGTGCCGTTCCCAGTGCATATACTCCGCTTTTTATTGCCTGCCTCGAAATCTCTATTGCCCCATGGCCGTAGGCGTTAGCTTTAACTACTGCCATTATTCTGGTATTTTTAGAGGCAGCATATGATTTAATTAATTTTAGATTATGGTCAAGGTGAGATAAATTAATTTCAGCCCAGGCAAACCTTTTATTTATTACAATATCTTTCTGCATAAAGTCCGCATTAAAATAATTATGTTTTCAAATTATGCTTTCAAATCATTGATTTGACAATATCTGCCCTGGTAATTATTCCTACCAGATTACCGTCATTATCCAGTACCGGAGCTCTATTAACATTGTTCTTTATCATTATATTTGCAATTACATTAACTGGCGTATCTTTTTTAACTACTTTAACCTTACTTGTCATTACATCCTCTACTTTTGTCCCTAAATATTTTCTGAGATTTCTCTTAAACTTGTTTAAACTTTCAAGATATATAATACTGTCCAGTAATTTGAAATATCTTGGAAAATGAAGATCAGCATCCTTTACAATTAAATCTCCTTCAGTAGCAATCCCCACCAGTTTACTGCTGTCATCAACAACAGGCACTCCGCTTATCTTATTTTTTATGAGTAATTCTGAAAGCTCCTCTACTGATGCGTTCTTGTTTATGGTAATAACTTTTTTTACCATAATATCTCTTGCTAAAAGCTCTGACATTCTAAGTTCCTATCATATTAATATTATTAATTTTAAACACCTTTAATATTTAATTTTTTCTATCTCTAAAAAAACTCTCTTAATACCCTCCAGGAGATCCGTTGCAATAAGAGAAGTTCTGCTGGTTTCTTTTACCATAATATCTGCCGCAAGTCCGTGGATAAAGACCCCGCATACGGCACTTTCCATCAACCCCATTCCCTGGCAAAGAAGTGCACCAATAATACCTGCCAGTATATCACCTGTACCTGCTGATGCCATCCCCCAGTTTCCAGTAGGATTAACAAAGGTCGTACCCTTATAATCTGAAATTACAGTTCCGGCTCCTTTAAGTATAGATATTAATTTATATTTTGCAGCAACTTCCAGATTTATTTTAATCCTATCTTCTAAAGGGATTTTGCCTAAACCCATTATTAATGACAATTCTCCTGCATGAGGGGTTATTATGACATTTGTCAGGTCAAGTTTTTTTATACTTTCAACATCACTTGGTCCGTAAAGTGCATGCAGGCCATCAGCATCCAGCACTACCGGTTTTTTTATATTTTTTAACAGTTCTCTTACCAGGCACATTGTACCTGGATTCCTTGAGAGTCCGGGACCTATTACCAGTGCATTAAATCTATCGCTTAAATCTAATATTTGATTTAGACTATCTATGTGCAAAGAAATATCTTCTGTTTGTTCAACCGGATAAGTAATTACTTCTGTTAATTTTTCCTCGAATATACCATTTAACTCCCGGGGGCAAACAAGAGTCACCACCCCTGCCCCGGATCTTAAGGCTCCCATACAGGTCATTGAAGCTGCTCCTGTAAATCCCGCAGAACCTGCTATTACCAGCAGGTTTCCAACTTTATATTTATACGTCCATGACTCTTTTACAGGAATATTTTCAGCTACCCACTGGAAATCAGGTTCAAAAATCTGCTCGTATTTAGAACAATACTTTTCCGGAATACCTATATCAATAACCTTAATCTTTCCTGCAAAATCTGCCCCGGGATAATTAACCAGCCCTATCTTTTTGCAGCCAAAGGTTATGGTTTTGCCTGCCCGTACTGCTGTTCCCAGAATTTTTCCATTATCAGAATCCACACCCGAGGGGACATCAACAGAATAAATTTCCAGGTTTCTGTTCTCCTCTTTAGCATAATTTATACTTTCAATTACTTCATTTGCAGGTCCGTAAACATCCTTTCTGTGCAGGCCCGTTCCAAATATGGCATCTAAAACAAAATCAGCTTTTTTAAATTCTTTTTTAAATAAAGAACTTATTTCTTTATCTTCCAGATTTAAATAATATACATCATTATTTTTAGCCTCTTTAAGCTTTTTAAAATAAAATAAGCTGTCAGGGCTAAATTTCTCCACTGGAGATATATGAAACACAACCACTCTCATTCCATAGTCCAGTAAGTCTTTAGCTGCTGCAAAACCGTCGCCACCATTATTCCCGCTTCCGCAGACAACCAGACCACGGGCAGCTCTCTTGAGCTTGTTATTCTCAAAATCACTTATGATTTCTTTGGATACGCCGCTGCCGGCATTCTTCATAAGCAATTTTGAATCAATTCCACCTCTTATAGCATTACTATCAATCTCTGCTATCCTGCTCCCCTTTAGAATTCTTCTTAATTTCATTTCTCTCCAGACCTCACTTAATTCTACCTATACTAAATTATTTAATATAACAAAAAGTATTTTGTTTTATAATTTTAATAAAAAAATTAACTTTTTGGTAATTTTAAATTATATAATTGCTACCGCATACGCTACTGCAAAATTTTCTGTTGCGGAAACTGATATTTTTATCTCACTAATTCTAAGTTTTTTGCTGAAATGATAAGTCTTTCCGTATAATTTTATAAAAGGAGCTCCGGTATTCATATTTGCCAGTTCAATTTCGTTTAGAGAGATATTCTTACCTACTCCCTCTGCTAATGACTTGGCAACTGCTTCTTTTGCAGCAAAACGGGCTGCAAAACTTGAATACTTACCCCTATTTTTTTTTCTGCAGTAATCTATTTCATTTTCAGTGTAAACTCTGTTCAAGAATCCTGAATTGTTCTTAATGGCTGACTTGATTCTTTCCACTTCTATTATATCAGTGCCAATTCCAAATATTTCCATAAATTCTCGCTGCACTGTAACGCTTTTTGCAAGATTTAATTATAATTTTTACTGTTAAAAAATTAAATATAGAATTCAATATTAACAATAATGCAAATATTATAACAGAAGAGTTAAGAATATGGGATATCAGAATCCTGCCCGAGATAACCAGCTGCCACTTGAATTCTGTTAGGTGTAGTCACTTAAGAAAGCTTCTCCATACAAAGGTGCTTTAAGAATCAACTCAATCTCGTCCTCTTTGAATAAAAAGGGCTTAACCTGATTGGCTAGTCGCTTAAGCTCTTTTCCATCCATACTTTGTAGATACGCCAGAAGAGTATTTTTTACAGGCAATCTGATATTATTCGCCTTTAAGACATTTTCATTAAAAGGGAATTTCCTCTTTAACATAAATAATGTATCATAAATATCCCTTCCCCTTTTACGATTAAAAAGAGCACAAACCTTTTCCGAAAGCAAATTACCTTTACTCATTAAAATAGAGGTAAAGCTATACCCATACATACTCAATACTTTAGATTCAGTAATAAGTTCCCATTCAGGTCTATTAATCTCTATCTTAATCATCAAGCTCATTCCTCGTTTGTCAGAAATACCATATTTTTTTATAACATCATTAAAGAGTAAATTTGCGGTAAAAAGATTATTTCGTCTACTCTTGGAGGTAGTTATAGGTAATCCTTCCTTAGATAAATCCTTACCTATTCCCTCCAATATATTTTCAAATTCCTGATAATCTAAAGACGGTGTATTAAAATCAAGATCTCCAGAAAAACGGGGCATCTTATAAAAATATCTCATTGCTGTGCCGCCCATAAAAAAGAAATACTTTCCAAATTTGTGCTTATAGATAGAATTCAAGATAATAATTTGTAAATATTCTCTCACAATTGCTCTTTTCTTTAAGATGGGAAGGCTATTATCCTTTGCCTCTTCTAAAAGATATTCCGTGCTTAACATTTTGCCCACTCTTTCAGTTCTAATAATGCGCTTACTGTTTTTTTATTAAATAATTTGGCATATTTTAACGTCTTACTCCAATTCAGCTTCTTAACGAGATCTCTCTCGAGTCGTTCTTCATCAAAATCCAGAGGTTCTTTTTGGCGAATAGAAAAATAGATGAAATCCACCAGTGCCTTTTCTTTATCCGCAATAAGGATTTTAACTCCTTCATATTGCATTAACTTATAACCAGTAAAAGCTTTTTTTTGGCAGCTCCTGTAAAAGAACGAACCGTGCCTATTCTTAAATTCCCGAGTTGGCAGAGTAGTCAAGGATGTCACCTGGACAGCGATATCCGGGATCAAACTATAAATAGACAAAGCTGTCTCAAGAGAGATATAAGAAGGTGCGTAAAGTTTATTACCTACATACACGTCAGGAATATTTGATTCCAATCCTGGTTCGATAAATTCATACAAATTTTTTCTCAGCCGCAGCAATAGAGCTTTCTTAACCCAACGACCAAGATTGTTCTTCAAGGTTTTTAGATTCTCCTCTGAAAAAGGTTTTCTATATCTCTTAAAGAAAAAATATTTTTTTATCGCTAAATCTGAAAAATCACTTAAATCTGCAGAAATCTTTATAACCTTACAATTATGAAATTATTGATTTAACTGATTATTATAATATTATTTGGTATTATTTGATTAAGAAGTATTTTCCAGAATCCGTAGCTTTTTATAGTAACCTTTTATTTTTATACCATCTAAATCAAAGCTTTATCTTTTTCAAGATCCGTTACCTGGTTTGGAGACAAAATCAGTTACTTTTTTATAGTTTTACTCTTGCACTAGTAAGGCTAATCTCAATAATAAATTTTCTCATCAAACCAGCCACAAATAAAATTTATCAAGGGAATTGAGGTTCTAAAAGCTGAACTACTACCTTATCCCTCTATATAACTCTTCTTAATAAAAGGAGAGGTCATACAGGACAGAAGACCAAAATAATCAAGATTAAAAGAAATTATACCGCCAACTTCCAAATTTAAGTAATCATACCTGGGTTTTCTAAATTTATCTTCTTCTATACCTAAAATAGTATGATCGCTGCTTTGGTGCATAATATATAAACCAGGACTGCAGCAGTGAATGTTCCTACCATCAACATCCTGGAGTCCTAAAGCCAAAATAATTTCATGCACTTTACCATTTTTTTTCTTTACCTCTATTATTTCTGCCTCAAGAAGGAAGCAGTCAGCAAAAGCTCCCTTAATAGTCTTGTAGTTTACTGTGTCATGCCCCAGCAGTATGGCTTCACCTATTCTCACCTGATTAACCCCCGGGGGAATCAGACCTTTTTCAATTAAATTCCAGGCACTCGAGTTTCCACCTGAAATTACCGGCATCCTCCTGCCGGTAATTTCCATAACCTCTTTCCATAAATCTCTAAGTATCTTTAAGCTTTCTGTAGTAGGACCATTTTTGGTAATACATCTTGCATTGGTCCCCAGTCCGCATAATTCAACAGACCCGTAGTTATCTACAACCTGCCTGCAAAAATTCACTACCTCTCCCGGAAGCAGCCCTTCTCTCCGGTCATCTATTTCAACCATAACTATTATGCGGTGTTTTATTTTTTTCTCCTGGCAGATCTCTGCTATTACTCTTACCACTTCCAACTGGGTATTCAAGCTAATATCGCAGATTTCAACTAACTCGCTGGCTTCACTTAGCATGGGACTTCTAAGCATCATAAGCTGCTGCCCCTTACCATAAAAATTTCTTAGCTTCCTGAGGTTTTCCAGCCGGCTATCTCCAATATATTAACTCCAGATTTTTTCATTGCCGCTGCTATTTTTATATCCCCCAAAACGCACTTAGTGACACCAACAACTGATATGCCCAATTCAGCACACCGAGCGTTAATGATTTTACTATTATGGGAGATTTTCTCCAGATCTATTTTTAAACAAGGATAATTCATTAAGAAAAGATAGTTACCTTTTAGAAAACTGGGGTTTCTTCCTGGCTTTTTTGAGACCGTACTTTTTCCTCTCTTTAACCCTGGAATCCCGGGTTAGAAACCCCTCTTTTTTAAGTATCGGCCTGTATTCTTCATTAATTTCAAGTAACGCTTTTGAAATACTATGACGTAATGCTCCTGCCTGCCCTGATATTCCACCTCCTGATAAATCTGCAATAACATCATATGCATTTTCGGTATTGGTAAGTCTAAAAGGTTCCATAATAATAGTTATAAGAGACTCTCTCTTAAAATATTCTTTAAAGTCCCTTGAATTAACCATAATTTTTCCTTCTCCGGGAAATAATCTTACCCTGGCTATCGATTGCTTTCTCTTTCCTGTTGCACTATATACTACCTTCTTTGCCAAATTAGTTCTCCTTTTTATAATTCAATTTTTTCAGGTTTCTGCGCACTATGCGGATTATTCTCACCCTTATATATTTTTAATTTCTTTAGCACTTGCCTGCCCAGAATATTATGCGGCAGCATTCCCTTTACCGCATTTCTTATAACAAACTCTGGTGATTTTTCCATCATTTTTCCCAGGCTGGTAACCTTTAGATTACCCACATATCCGGAATGTTTGTAATAATTCTTACCTTCAAGCTTATTTCCGGTAACCTTTATCTTATCTGCGTTTATAACAATCACAAAATCACCACAATCTAAATGCCGCGTAAAAGTTGGTTTATTCTTACCTCTTAAAATCCTGGATATTCTCGTACATAACCGTCCAAGATTTTTATCCTTAGCATCAACTAAATACCACTTTCTATTAATTTCCTCTTTTTTTAAAATAAATGTTTTGAGTCCAACATTTACCATAACTCCTCCAATCACCTAGAAATCACCTAAAATATTCAACTCTCGTAAGAAAAAGACCCTTTGCCGGGACTATTTTCCCTGTCAACTTCCTGTCTCTTTTCGTCAGAGCCTCTCTTATACTCGCAAGTTCCCTCTTGCTGCTTCCTATCTCAAGTACAGTTCCTGTTATAATTCTGACCATGTTATATAAAAAAGAATTTGCTTCTATTTTAAAAATTATTAAATCATCTTTAGTTTTTTCTACCGTATACCTTTTTACCTCCCTTACAGTATTACTGCCCAAACAGTCAGGATTACAAAAAGAAGCAAAATCTTTTACTCCTAAAAACATCCTGGCAGCTTTTCTCATCAATCTTATGTCTATCTCCCTGGTCATAAGAATACTGTACTTTTTCAGAAAAACACTCTGGTATTTTTTGTTTACTACAAAATACCTATATTCTCTCAATCGCGCATTCCTTCTGGCGTCAAAAGAAGGGCTAACTTTTTTAATTTTTTTTATAACTATATCATCCGGGAGCAAACTATTTATAGACCACAGAATTCTGTAAATATCTAAATCTTTGTCAGTTTTAAAATTTATTACCTGACAGGTGGCATGAACCCCGGCATCGGTTCTTCCAGCATATTTAAAATCTACTTTTCCATTTAAAACTTTTGAAAGAACTGCCACCAGCTCTCCCTGAATAGTTTTAATCCCACCTGGCTGTATTTGAAACCCCTTATAATTAGTTCCGTCATATTCCACTACAGCCATGTAGTTATTCATCATTTTATACTATATAATTTATAATTTTCAAAATAACATTAATTTTCACTTTTATTTTGTCAGCAGCTCCATTATTACTAATTGAGCTCCATCTCCAGCTCTGTTTTTATACTTAACAATCCTTGTAAATCCGCTGGATCTCTGATACATCCCCGGTGCTATTTCATTAAATAATTTCTGTACTGCTTCAGTATTACTCAGTAGTCTAATACAATTTCTTCTGGCTGCCAGGTTATCCTTTTTAGCCAGCGTTATTAATCTATCCACAAAACTTCTTATATACTTAGCTTTTGCCACCGTTGTTTTAATTTTTCCATTTTTAAATAATGAAATTGTCAAATTTCTCATAATTGCTTTTTGGTTGCTGCTACTCCCGCCTAATCTTCTACCTTTTTTAGGTATTACCATATTCTACTTCTCCCGCTAACTATTTTTTCTTAAAGGATAACCCCAATTCTTTTATTTTATCTTTTACTTCCTGAATAGATTTCTGTCCAAAATTCCTAATATCAAGAAGCTCATCCTCGCTATATTCCAGTAACTTTTCTATCGTATCAATTCCTTCTCTCTTAAGACAATTATGCGCTCTTACTGAAAGTTCCAATTCTTC
>Ga0075124_10001079_pt1 | contig 12781 bp, 13 predicted proteins | sample AntAceMetag02UKS_FD_69809 | JGI IMG/M metagenome (GOLD analysis project Ga0075124, IMG submission 69809) | Saline lake microbial communities from Ace Lake, Antarctica - Antarctic Ace Lake Metagenome 02UKS | ecosystem: Environmental > Aquatic > Non-marine Saline and Alkaline > Saline | place... | reverse complement strand
TCCCACATTTGTGGTTGCTTTGAAATTCCAGACCTTCTCCCTGTCCAGCCCTGGAATGGATATGCCACGTGAGATGAAACTCCCGCTTTTTTCAACAAGCCCGGGTAATGGTCGCTGGATGCCGTCGTAAATAGAGGCTAGTAACCCGGGACCCAGTTCAACACTCAGCGGGTTGTCGCTTGGCAGCACCTTTTCTCCAATCTTTAAGCCGGAAGTATCCTCGTACACCTGAATTACCGCTTCATTTCCATCCAGTCTGATTATTTCGCCATTGAGTTCTTCCTCACCAATTTTGACGACATCATACATTTTCGTCCCTTTCATATTCTCTGCTATTACAACAGGACCCGAAATTCTTGAAATTAAACCTTCTGACATATATATATCAACTCACCACAATGTGGTACCCAATCGCTTTCCTGAGCAAGCGTTCGATATAGCTTCTTCTGTCAACGTCTTTTGATACCGAAGGTATCGGAACGATAATCGGCCGGTATGTCTTCTCGATTTTCTCCATCAGTTTGTCATCAAGTGACTCCATAAACTCTTCATTGACAGCTAAAATTCCGGTATCGTCTCTGAATACGAGAGATGAGATGATCTTCTTTGCCTCCACCACACCAGAGGCTTCGATTACCTCCACTCCTGCAAGCCTGAACCCTGATGCCAGATCCGGATCAGTAACAACGATAAATTTATACATATATCAACTCCTTCGTCAGATCTTCTTCCAGTATACCGGCTGTCTTGCACCGGGATATGATTCTGAGATTTGTTGTTTCTTTATATTTCGCCCACAGATACCCGACTGCTATTGCAATACTCAGTGGATCCCCGTGGAATGCACTTATGCCCTTTTTTATCAGATATATGTCAAGTTCTCTCTCATAAACAGAAATCTTTCCTGCCGCCAGTTGTTCATCAGGGATCTCAGCAAGGAAAGAATAGGGTGTTTTATCCAGTTGCCTTACCGCTTCTCTGGTGGTCTTTGTCCGGAGTAACGGTGCCAGTATGTCGATATTTAATACTTTTCCATCTTCAATAAGGATATTTTTGGTATCATCAATTACAATACTGTCACGCACCAGCTGCAGGATAGTTTTGATATTTATCACATCAATTTCAGTGGTGATCATATCCCTGACAATCTTTGCGTCATATGAATTCCCTGTCACCTTACTCAGGGCATTTTCATAATAATATTTATCGAGAGCAAATTCAAGTATCCAGAGGTCCCTTGTCTCATTGTATTCCTTAAATTTCTGAGTTAAGGGTTTTGAATAGTCAATATTCCAGGTTGCAAGCAGGTCAATTACATCTTTGACATCCGGCTGCCTGATCAACTCAATGAGCGTCACTTCATCAAGTTCTCCTGCCGGTATAAGACATTCCAGAATTTCATCAGACGGAGCATGGATGTTTTTCCCCCTCAGGATTGTCTTAATGTTCTGGATATCCCATTTAGCGAGTAAGATTTTTATGTACTTCTCAAAGTTTTCCCCTTCCACCATCCGCAACATCAACCGGTATGTTTCTGCCAGATTCTTTCTGAGGGCTTCTTCAATGCATTGTATGCCGGAATATGATATGCTGGCCTTTTCTATGTACTCTTTATATGGGGTATCTTCCAGGCCGGCAATGAGGGCATCTATATTGGGTCTGGCTATTAATTTTTCTATCTCTTTGTGGTCAAGCATGCGACTTTTCATGCCTCTCAATCTCGCATTTACATACCCGATATCCACATTAATCACCATACAGGGTTGAAAAAATCTCTAATTTGACAACTTCCCTGGCCTGATCCAGCCTGGATTCAATTGTATTAAACACAATGATTTTTCCATCCGCTGTACTGATATTGAGCCCCCCTGCGCAGTCTAAATCTGGTATGATTTCGCAATTACCTGGCAGTCCGACTGAAATTTCCCGATACAGCTCCTCGTCCCTTTTATCTATATGCAGTTTTGGCTGTTCCTCTTTTAAATCGTGGAATGCTTCATGTACCAGTTTATTGAAGAGGGCACTATAACCGTCCGTATCCCGTATCTCTGCAAGATGTTTTTGAGCTTCAAGGAAGGCTGTCTGAAAAATCTTACGTTTTTCGCTGATTATCCCGATCATATTTTCAGCTCTGGCATCGTAGAGTAATTTCATCCTCTCAATCTCAAGCAGTTTTTTAATATTTTCCTGATGCTGCTCCTTTACCATCGCGACCTTTTCTTCAGCCTCTTCTCTGATTTCCAGAACAGTTTTGTCTGCTTTTTCAGTTACCTTCCTGATCTCTTCTTCAGAGCACTCCTCAACTTCTTTTATTAATGTCTCGTAAGCCATTTGTTTAATCACCTGCCATGGGGGCGGTTGTTATGCTTCCCTGTACAGCTGGCTCCTGTTCTCCTGTAAACCTGAGAAATTTATTCGACCTGAATAATCTTCCCGGTCAGGAAGAAGTCAGAATCTCTGCCTCTGTGGCTCTGATTAGTTGACCATCAATATTATCATTGCTGCTATCACAAAACCCAAAATGACCATGGTCTCCGGGAGTGCCTCTAAAACTATTATAGAACCAGCTAATTCCGGATTTTCTGCTACTGCCCCAGCTCCTGCTGGGCCTATCCTTGATTGTGCCCAGGCAGTTCCAATTGCGCCAATGCCAAACGCCAGTGCCGCACCCATCGCGATATCAAATGTACTCATCATCTAATCTCCAAACAGATTATCCACATCATATATTAAATTTGTTGTTTCGCTACGGAAATCAGACGTGCGAGTCATCTGATATTTGTGAGCACTCTGAAAAAAACCTGAAATACTGGTTTAATTTAAAAACGTGATGAAAATTTCTGTTGCGCGTTAGATGGCTCAACAACAGTTTCTTGAACCGGAGTGCGTGTGGTTTATTTGGGCAGCAATCCTGTATCTGCAGAAGTCACTGCTGCCAGAGATGAACACTATTCACCCCTTATGTCCCCCGTGCAACCTCTAAAAAATGATCCGTCTTCGTCTGTTTTGGCTGGTATATGCTTTTTATGGGCAGGAACAGAGGCCGTTGCAGGAATGAGTTTTGGAGGTTCATAAGGGCAATCAGTTATACTTTGCTGACAACTGAACGCAAAATGTGGGTGTTTGGCAGGCTAATTACCCTCATTGTCTACAGAAAACGGTTTATGGAACAGACTTGTCACTCATTTTTTTTAAACGGAGTGTACATCCTGCCCCCGCCTTCATAAAATTTAGAGTAGCATTCCACGAGATGTAACCGTATGGTGTGCAGTGACGGGCTGAACATTGCCAGTACGATATTTAATGTATGGAGCAGAATCGCAACTATAATCCCTATCACAGCCACTCCGATCGCAGCACCCAGTTCATTCGCTACTATTGCTAAAATTACGGAGGCCATGCCGATCGCCATGAGTCTGGCGTATGAGAGGATATTTCCGAGCGTACCCATGATCTCAATTGCTCCCATAGCACCCCCTCCATAGATGATTAAGGGGAGTGCAATTATTATCAGGGCAATTCCCGGTGACAACATATAATCGAGCAGTACACCGGCAGCAGACACGAGAATAATTATCAGGCCTGTTATCATCACAAGTGATCCTGTTTTCTCGATCGCATGTTTTACCTTCTTGTTTGACAGTGCATTGATGATTCCCAGAATAAGACCTAAAAAGACATGTACTACTCCTATGCTAATTGCAACTATGAGCATGGGAATCATTGCCTCAACTCTGTTCCACGTAATACCGAGGAAGTGAACAGGGTGGAGCCAGCCCATCATCTCCCCGAAATTCCCGAAGAATTCGCCATAAAAATAGCCAAAGACGATGGTTGGTATTGCAGCGATCATCAGCATACTCATTATTGACTGAAGCCAGTCATATTGAGTGAATTTTCTCTTCATTACCCATGCGAAGATGAAAATTATGATGCCATATCCTATATCACCCACCATGAATCCAAAGAATAATGGAAAGAATAATGCTATCACGGGGGTGGGTTCGATATCTGTATATTTTGGCGGGCTAATCAGCTGCATTAAAAATTCAAATGGCTGTGCGACTTTTGGGTTGTCATACAATGCCGGGGCCTCATCTAAATCATCCTGGCTTAGTTGAAGCTCGTTTACAACAACTTTGGTTCCGAATTGTTTGGATATTACGTCTTCTGTTTTTTTCAGATCTACCTCAGGGATCCATCCCATGATCACGAAAGTATATGCACTCTGTCCAAACTGATTGAATGCGCTGATCTCTTTGGATTTATCTCCAAGGATCTTTCGGAGTACTGATAATTCCTGATACCAATCCCCAGAAAGTCTGTTCATATTTTCGTCTATTGTTTTTAACTCTCCAGCGGCCTTGCTTTTTTTCTCCTTAATTAATTCCAGTACCTCATCGAACGGTTTACCCATGAACTCATCCGGCAGGCGGACTTCATTTACATTTTTAGAGAAGATGAATGAGTGAATCTCATCTGAATATTTTTTATTGAAGACCATTATTGCAGCAATGGTCTCCTCATCCATTTCGGCAGAAACTAATTCAGCTCTGTTACCTGTAATCCTTAATAATTCAGCCCTGATCAGTTTCAGAACTTCCTCATACCCTTTCTGTATGAGGATAACAGTGGCCTCATAACCTTCAAGAATGGGTAACTGGCTTTCCAGTGGCTGAATTCTTTCGATTGTAGTTTCATACCTGTCTAATGCGGTAATCGTATAGTCGAGATCACTTTTCCTTGTTGAGAGATCCCGAATCGTGGATTCGAGCTCTTCAATTACATTACATGTTCTCGCTATTATCTTCCCGTGGTCCTGCCAGTACAGATTCTCGTATATCTGAGCCTGTTTTTCCCTGTCATCTTTTATTTTTGGAAGTGTGAGAAATATACCGCCTATTTTAACGCTTAAATTTGAGATCTCCTCTCCGATTTCTTCATTCCACTTCTCTAAACTGAGTTCTCCGGAAGAAACTTTGTCAAGTACATCTTCAAGGTGAATTGTCCCGGCATCATAAAGAAGATCAACTACGCTATGGAAGTTCTTTTTTGGTCCAACTACCATAATTCTCTTCATCTTCTGAAGCATAGTGACTTACTCTGCTGTAATACTTTCAACAATTTTCTCAATGGCTTTTGGCAGATTTTTTTTACCCTGCTCTCCGGCTGATTGTGCCTCTTTTATACCTATTTTTTTTAAGTTATCGGCTTCAAGTCTGATCTTTTCAATCTCTTTTTTATAATATTCTTCTGCTGCCTGCCTGCCTTCCATTTCGGATTTCCCTATGGTTTTTATGGCGTCTTCCTTTGCCTGTGCGATGCGTTCTTCGGATTCTTTCCTGACCATGTCAAGCCTTTTACAGAGTTCTGCTTCTTTCTCGTTTATCTGCTGTAACAGAGATTTTTCTTCATCCATACCTCTCTTTCCCCCTACAAACCACGGCGCTGTTTTAATGATATTGTTACATTCGACCTGCCTGAAGAAGATTTTAGCATTTTAAATTTATCATCTAGTCTTGAATTCATGCATAGAATCCTCTCTTCGCATCTCTCAAGTGCACTTTTTTTTAACTGATTGATCAGTTCTGACTTTTTGGTGGGCATTGTCTTCTCCCTCCATAATCCCTCACATCAGTGCGGATCAATAGGTTTATAACTTAATAAGTGTTTTTGTAAAGTCTCCCTGACTCGGTTTACTTTCGCACCGCCCGCCTGTACCTTATATGGAGAATGATCAAACTATCAGTTGTGCGACCGGTTCTCTCATTAGATTTCTGCAACAGAGATGATGACACTATATCTCCCTCAGGTATGGTCTGTCCGGGACACGCTGATTCAAAATCCTCCAATCTATTTTAACGATTATAAATTCACCAAATCCTTCTGGCTGTGATGGCCAGACAGATTCAGGAGATGTACATTTGAGTATATATTTATGTGTCTTAAAAAAAATATACAATTGATTATAAAATGGGAGTTCACCATCACAAAACAGGATTGTCTGACAAAAACTGCCTGAAATTTGTCCACGCGGCAGATCTCCATCTTGACAGTCCGTTTATAGGGGTGTCTGAGATCAGCACTGAACTTGCGGGTCAGCTCTCCCGTGCGACATTTAATGCGTATGAGAAGATTATTGAGCTCTGCATCGATAATGAGGTTGATTTCCTGCTGGTTTCAGGAGACATATATGACAGTTCCGATAAAAGTCTGTATGCTCAGTTAAAGTTCGTTTCCGGTTTGACAATCGCAATGCTTCCCGTATGAGTTCGCGGCCAGCTTCAGTATCATCAGGATGCTCCATATATTTATGGAATTCGCGGGCATCAGTGCCTTTCAGGGATAAACCCAATTCAATTTCTTTTGCCATTTTACCCTCATCTCAATGAATTTTATTCTTCTCTGTGGGATTTTGGGAAGGAATCAACCACATACTAATCTGATATGACTCTATTTATATTAATATTTATTTTCCGGAATTGAGATGAAGGTTAAAGTCCTCGTTTTTTCATTGCCCATTGCAAAGATCTCAAAGTTTTTTAAAAACCTCAGGGCACTATCGGAAAATCCATTGATGATTTATCATCCTTAAGCATCAATTACCTTTTCAGTTGATTTGAACTGAGAAAATCTATTACATACTTCCCTGTCACTGAAAAATCAGACAGTGCCCATTCAGCACTCACCCTCATATCAATATACCGCCATTTCTGCTCCGGATGCCCTGCACCAAAACCCGCGACAGCGATCCGCCACCACACGTACCGGATCGATGGAAAAATGCCGACCCGGGCGTTTCGATAGGCAATAATTATTCAGAGCCCGAAGACCCGCAGCAGGGACGCACGTATGCTTTCTTTAGGATAGGCACCCGTGAGGCGCCCCACAAGAGATCCGTTTGCAAAGAAGAGCAGAGTAGGGATGGCAGAGATCTGGTAGGCCTGCATAGCTCCCGGGTTCATATCAGCATCACATTTCCCCACCGTGACAGTCCCTGCAAACTCTGCTGCCAGTTCATCTACCACCGGCGCCATCGCCATGCAGGGACCGCACCAGTCTGCCCAGCAGTCCACCACAAGGTACTGGTGCGCCTGTTTGAGGTCAGTGATATTCATATCCGTCACCCCGATAACAGCCCCCAAAGGCCTGGCAGGGGGATTCATCCTCCCTTCCAAATCCCTGAGGCGTTCCTCGCGCAGACGTACGAGTTCATCCTCATCGGGATTAACATCGACCATGAGATCTATAGGAGGAGTTCTGCGTACTTAAAACTGCGGTAAGAGGACGGTTTTCACCCTAAAACGCGGAAATCCGGGCCATTCAGATGAAAACATATATCAAGGCATGAGTCAAAGTAATATGACACACCTTTTACTGTGTAGCTCTGTGGAGCGAGGTGGGGTAGTTAGGAAATCCCGACGGGCTCATAACCCGTAGATCGATGGTTCAAATCCATCCCTCGCTATTTTAAGCATTTTTATCATTTTTCGAGAAATTATTTTATTTTTTAATACTACATCAGACCAGGATTTATCCTCGGCCCCCACAACACCTTCACCACCCTTTTTTGGATCAGAAATACAAAAACCAGGAACGGCAAAAAAAATATCAAACAAAAAAGTCAGCGGAGGTCATTTTCCAGAGAATGACTCCAGCCCCGCCTGATAGTGTTTTGCAACGCAGGTGACAGTACGCGGACAACAGCATTCTGTCCCGATGGCAAGCGGATACTCGCCGGTCAGGCACCCGATACAGAGATCCTCTTTCGGAATGCCGATGGCACGGATCAGTGCCGATATGGAGATGTGATGCAGTGACGTCGCCCCGATGGACGCACAGACACCATCATTGTCAAGATCACTTGCAATCAGTTCGGCCCGGGTTGGCATATCAACACCGAGATAACACGGAGCCTTGATGGCGGGCGATCCGATACGCATGTGCACTTCCCGGACCCCTGCATCACGGACAATGCTCACCAGACGGCGTGAGGTGGTCCCCCGGACAATGGAATCGTCGATGAGGATGAGAGACCGATCCTTCAGATGCCCGCGGACCGGATTCAGTTTGATCCTGACCGCCATCTCACGATCTTCCTGTTTGGGCATGATGAAGGTTCTGCCCATGTAGCGGTTCTTTATGAGACCCTCCCGGTACCGGATCCCGGATGCCTCCGCATACCCTGCCGCATGCGCCATCCCGGAGTCCGGGACAGGAGATACCAGATCCGCATCCACCGGCGCTTCCTCAAAGAGAGAGTGACCGATACGGCGCCGCACATCATAGACGAGGCGTCCGTCGATGACAGAATCCGGCCGCGCAAAGTAGACATACTCAAACATGCAGTGTGCACGATGAGAAGCCTCTGCAATCTGATGGGACTCGATGCCATCCTTTTTTAGGCGGATCAGTTCACCGGGACGGACGTCACGGATAAATGAACCACCCAGGGCATCGATGGCAACAGACTCTGAAGCAACCACATGCCCGGATCCGGTCCGTCCGATGCACAGCGGGCGAATACCCAGAGGGTCGCGGAATGCCCATATTTCATCGTCAAGCATCATCACTACCGAATAGGAACCCTCAAGGCGGCGCATGCACATGGCGACTGCCTCTTCGACGTCCTCAGACACCCGGTATTCATCAGCGATGATGTTGCCGATCACTTCCGTATCGGTCGTTGTGCAGAAAATCTGCCCACGTTTTTCATATTCCTCCCTGATAGTGAGGGTATTAACAAGATTTCCGTTGTGGGCCAGTGCCACCTTCCGCCCACGGAAGGTGAACGTGAAGGGCTGGATATTCTCCGGGATCTTCTCTCCCGTAGTCGGATACCGGACGTGTCCGATACCCGTTCCGCCCTTCAGACCGAAAAGATTCTTCTTATTGAACACTTCCGCAACGAGGCCCTGGCTCCTCTCTTTATATAGCCTAAGACCATCAAAAGTTGCAATACCTGCACTCTCCTGTCCCCTGTGCTGCAGGGCATAAAGTGCATAATACAGGGGGAATGAGACATCGCCTGAATCAACGATGCCGACAATTCCACACATGATAAATTCCTAAAATCAGTGAAATCGAGTATCTAGTTATTCGAATTCCAGTTATACTTACGCAGGCGTGGAGATTTACCAAACCCGCACGACGCACAAACTCCATGGCGCTTGTGGAATGAAATCTTACCACAGCGTCTGCAGACAATATGCGTTGTTTTCTGCCGCTTACCCATTGAGGGTGTGCCTTTACTCATTTTTTGTCACCAACCTGAATTGTTTTTTATTCCACGGACGGAGAGATGTAAATAACATTATCTCCGCGGACGATTAAAGTGCCGCGTTTCTCAGCCACGCCATCAATATCTTCTTCTGCATTGTCCAGGACGAGGTTCATATGAACATCATAGCCCTGAAGTATACCCCGAATCTCCCTGCCGCCCTTTAAACTGACGATTACCGGTTTCTGGTTAAGGGCCTTATCTAAAATTTCCAATGGTCTTCTGGTCATAAGATTCCCTGCTCTAATCGATGAGGATTAGTATAATTGCGACAGTAACATACATAAATATAGCGACCCGACCCAAGTGGGTGGATTAAAACCCTATAAAATACGTAAAAAGGCGGCGAATTGAAAAAATGGTGAAGATAAGCTCCAAAAAAAGACACACAATACGAAAATCCGATCTCTCCCGTCTCTTCCGCGGACTGGAAGAAGAGATAGGACCCGACACTGATCTCTTCCGGGCAGCAGCAGCTGAGGTGCTGGACACCACCGGAGATATCTCCCTGTATCTCATCGGAAAGAAGCCCTTTTTGATGGAATACCAGGATATGGTCTTTCCAACACTCAGAGGTGCTATTGCCCACCCATTTTCTGCGCGGAACGTAGTCGTGGATGCGGGTGCCGTGCGGTTCATGGCAAAGGGCGCAGATGTGATGCGCCCCGGCATTGTCCGCGTGAGTGATGATGTTCTGGCGGGCCACCCGGCCCTCATCATCGAGGAGACCTATGGCAAACCGCTTGCAGTAGGCATTGCAACACTCGATGCAGCAGACATGAAAGCTGCAGAGACCGGCAAGATGGTCCGCAGTTTCCACCATGTGGGGGATGAACTCTGGAATCTTGAGATCTAACGGGATTCCGGAAAAAAGATACCATTAAATAAAATTCACTCTAAAACGATTTTCATGGCTAAATTTCTGGATTCTATCCTTGGCAAGGGTTCCTCATCTGCAGCTGAGTCAGATTATATGGAACTTGATCTTGCATCGTTTGAATCCACTCCAGGCGATGCGTCACCGGCCTCTATGTATGTCAAGATTGCCGCAATAAACGACCTTAAAGATACGCCGCGGGTCAAAGACGAGATCTATAACGGAAACATTGTTATTGTCGATGTTTCCAGACTGAAGATGGACAAGATTACCTATGAACGGGTTCTCAAAGACCTCCGTGCCGTTGCACATGACATCAATGGAGATATTGTCGGTCTTGGCGACCAGAAATATGTAATTCTGACCCCCATGTCGGTGAAAATTTCCCGCGAAAAGATTGGCGGAGGAATGTAAGGGTGGACCGGGTCATCCGTGCCCCATGCCCTCAGTGTTCAGAAGAGATCGAATATCTGTATAAAACTGTAGAAATCCCTTATTTTTCCGATGCTCTCATTACAACAGTCATCTGTGGTTCCTGTGGGTTCCGCTCTGTTGATGTAATGATACTGGGAGAAAACGAGCCGGCCCGCTACACCCTCGCCGTCTCCTCACCAGAGGACATGGAGGGCCGTGTAGTCCGTTCAACGACCGGTACGATAGAAATACCCGAACTGGGCATTCTTGTGGAACCTGGACCCATCTGCGAGGGTTTCATCACCAACGTGGAAGGGGTGCTTGTCCGCATAGAAGACGTTATCGATCGTGTGATATCCTGGTCAGAGGGGGAGGAACTGGAACGAGCCCATGAACTCAGGGCACGTATCGAGGAGATGCGATCGGGCAACGTGCCCTTCGTCCTTGTTATCCAGGATGAGGACGGGAACAGTGCAATCATCCACCCGAACGCAGAGAAGAGCGCATTCATCCCGTACGAAGACAGGATTGAGTAATCCCCCCATACTTTTTTTGCAGTTTCGCCTGAGGATTCGACTGAAGAAACAATATATCCGGTCCTGCACCTTTCGGGAATCTGCATAGGCAGTACCCTCTACTGCACATCCATAAAACCGGATATATCCCTTGCACTCCCACCATAAAAGTGATTTTATAGCACCAAATGGGATAAAACGCCGGTTCTTTCAGGATATCGCGGGCAGATCGCATCTAATCCATACAATCGCCGTAAAACACGGAATAATCAATATCAAACAGGACGTCTCCCCGATCGTCCGGATACCAGAATCAACAAACAATAAATACCAACAATCAATCGATAAAGAACGATTTAAAGTCATAATCATGTCTATTTTTACTTTTTTAAAATGCCCCCCAGAAAGGTTTATCTAACCCTGAATGCAGTATGCAGCACCTACCGCACAGGAGGTGAATGAAGAGAACAAAGATTCGCAGACGCAAACAACAAAGAGAGCTAATCAAGCCATGCTGGTTATGTCATTTACCCATGAATGAACAGTAGCTGAATGACTTTTCTGAGTGATAAAGAGTCAGTCCGAGACTCTCAGGTGATCATACGAATGGTGTATCATTACACTCCTGAATGTGGATGCACCCATCATGCACACAGGCGCGCTCTGAAGAATACACACGTATCATACCGATACCTACCAACATGCCCTGCATGTGAATAGATGATACTACACAGATACGAAAACCACCCGATCCAAATAACATAACACTGCAATACCCTGATACCGCCCGTTCTGATGGAGCGATGGGCGGTAGCCCCACCTCATTTCTGCCGGCCACCGCACACGAGGCACACACAGGTGGCCTACAGAAATATTTTGAGACTCATACAAATTCCGGAATCTTTTTTCTGACGCCATCAGGGAATTCCGGTCCTGCCCATGGGGAGCGAAATTACCCGGAAAGACCTAAAATATCCTCAAAATAAGAGGGAAAAATACAGTGGAACCATTATTCTATCAGTTCACCGCGGAGGAAGACGCCGGGCGTGTCCGTTATTTTACCCACCGGGCGGGCATCGGTAAAGACCTTCTGCACCGCAGGCACTGACTCCTCCGGGACGATGAAGACATAGCCCATACCCATGTTGAAGGTTCGGTACATCTCCGCCTCATCCACATCGCCCATCGACTGCATCCAGGGATAAATCGGCTGCGGGATGAGGGGATCAGTTATTTCGTAGCCCCAGTCACCCAGGCGTTTCAGATTGAGAAGGCCGCCTCCGGTGATGTGGCACATGCCATGCACGTCACAGGCAGCCGTGACGTCCAGTACACCTGCATAAATACGGGTCGGGGTGAGAAGTTCCTCACCGAGAGTGGTCCCCCACGGCATCCCATGGTCATATCCGGCGTAGGAATTCACCAGTTCACGGGCAAGGGTGAGACCGTTTGAATGAATTCCGGAGGACGGAACACCCATGATGATATCGCCTGCGGTTATTGCCTCTCCCGTTATGATGGCATCTTTTTTCTGAATACCAAGACAGGTGCCAGCCACGTCAAGGCCGGTTACCATGCCCTTCAGGGTCGCGGTCTCTCCGCCAATGACCGTCATATTTGCCTGCCGGGCCCCCTCATTTAAGCCCATACCCACCTGCTCCATCTTCGTGATGGAGAGTTTATCGGTGGCCACAT
>Ga0075124_10001078_pt1 | contig 12782 bp, 8 predicted proteins | sample AntAceMetag02UKS_FD_69809 | JGI IMG/M metagenome (GOLD analysis project Ga0075124, IMG submission 69809) | Saline lake microbial communities from Ace Lake, Antarctica - Antarctic Ace Lake Metagenome 02UKS | ecosystem: Environmental > Aquatic > Non-marine Saline and Alkaline > Saline | place... | reverse complement strand
TTCCGCATGGATCTGGTCATAGACCTTTTCAAGCAGATGCTTGCCCACAATATTCTGAAACTCTTTTTCATTCATGAATCGTGCTGTCATCCCTTCGTTCTGCTCCATCCTGTCAATGAAGATGCCTTCCAGCACAGAGAGGAACTTATACCCGAAATTCTCCATGGAATTTGCCATGGCAGCCTGCCGGAGACTGGTGTCAGCAACCGCATCCTCCCTGATGGAATCGAGGAAGAACTGGTCTGCAGGTTTGAAATCGGTGCCAAACCGATCGTTGAGGATACCAATCAGCTGTGACAGTTCAATGGTATCCCCACGGATAACACCAGTCCCTACTCCGCTCGGGCCGTCAACAACCTCATTGCCTGCGAGATAGATGTGCATCCGGTCATGGACCTTCTGGAGACGATAGTATTCCAGTGCCACGTCATCTTCAAAGTGATAGACTGGCCCGTTATCCCGTTTTGGGAGCTTTTTCTGCAGGAACCTGAGGTAGGAATAGAGTTTTTCGAGATCAGGGTCGCAAAACGGGATGATCTGGGCAAGGAATGCATAGAGATTCCGGTATGCGGCGATTACTTTTCTGAACTCTTCTTTGGTTTCCGGTTCAAGTCCGGCAAATCTGCCCACCGCAGGGTCGAGGCAGGCATTCATTCTGGCGTGATCGGTGGGAGTCTGCTTCTTTTTCGGGGTGAAAAATACCTTTGCAAACTCTTCAACCTCGTTTTTGTAATATACCTGGTAGCCGTCGAGCCGTGCCTGCAGGTCATAGAGCTGCCGGGCTTCTGCCTGTTCACCGACGAACGTCTGTTCATAATAGGGCTTAAAGGCTTCAAGGATCTCATCTGGCTCGTTTACAAAATCAAGCACAAAGGTATCTTCCTTCCCGGGATGAATCCGGTTGAGCCGTGAGAGTGTCTGGACTGCATGGACGCCGGAGAGTTTTTTGTCGACGTACATGGTGTGAAGCAGGGGCTGGTCGAACCCGGTCTGGTATTTCTCTGCAACGAGAAGCACCCTGAACTCCTCGGTTGCGAACCGCTCCGGTAGTTCGGTCTCTTTTATTCCGTTGTTCATCCCGACTTCGGTGTATTTTTTGTCGGGAATTGTCGGGTCGGTTACTTCCCCGGAGAATGCCACCAGTGCCTTGATGTCGGTGTATCCCTGTTCTTTCAGATACCGGTCAAACGCCTCCTTGTACCGGACCGCCTGAAGGCGCCCGGATGTGACGACCATCGCCTTTGCCTGACCACCGATCTTGTTTTTCGTGAAATGGCGGAAGTGCTCCACCATCACCTCGGTCTTCTGGGCGATATTGTGGGGGTGGAGGCTCATGAACCGGGCAAGGGCTCGTGCTGCCTTCTTTTTATCCACCTCGGGGTCATCGGCGATGGATTTGACCAGCCGGTAATAGGTCTTGTAGGTGGTGTAGTTCTGGAGCACGTCGAGAATGAATCTCTCCTCGATTGCCTGTTTCATGGAGTAGAGATGGAATGGCTCGGGTTTTCCCATGGGGCCGGGCCTGCCGAAGACTTCCAGCGTTTTGTATTTTGGAGTTGCGGTGAAGGCAAAAAAGCTGATATTCGGCTGGCGACCGCGTTTTGCCATGGTGCGGAGGATCTCTTCTTCATAGTCGGGAAGACCACTGCCTTCTGCATTCTTTGCTGCTTCTTCCCTGATGTAGGCACCTGCGAGAACTCCCTTGAGTTCGGTGGCGGTTTCTCCGCCCTGTGAGCTGTGTGCTTCATCAATGATAACAGCGTAACGTTTTTTGGGCAGATTGCCGATTTTTTCCGTGACAAAAGGGAATTTCTGGAGGGTGGTGATGATGATAGGGACACTGTGGTGCAGTGCGTCTGCCAGCTGGGTTGAGTTCTTGTCTATTCGTTCAACTACGCCCTGTTTGTGCTCAAACTGGTAGATCGTCTCCTGAAGCTGGCGGTCAAGGACCACCCGGTCGGTGATGACCACGACGGAGTCGAAGATTTTCTCGTCGGTTTCGGTGTAGAGACTGGAGAGACGGTGGGCGAGCCACGCAATCGTGTTGCTCTTCCCACTGCCTGCGGAATGTTCAACAAGAGTGTTATTCCCGGCGCCACCTGCCTTCGTGTCTGCAACGAGCTTTCGCACACAGTCGAGCTGGTGGTACCGCGGGAAGATGATGGTCTCTTTTTTGACGGTCTTCTCACCGATTTTCTTCTCTTTTACTTCGATGTGGATGAAGCGGGAGAGGATGTCCAGAAAACTCTCCCTCGTGAGAATCTCTTCCCAGAGGTAGGCGGTCTTGTAATTATTCGGGGTATCCGGGTTTCCGGCACCGTTGTCCCTCCCTTTATTGAACGGGATGAACCGGGTATGAATACCGGCGAGGCGGGTGGTCATGTAGACTTCATCGGTGTCCACCGCAAAGTGGACGAGAGCACGCCGGTTGAACCGGAATATCTGTTCGTTTGGGTCCCGGTCCTGTTTGTACTGGTGAACGGCGTTTCTCCAGGTCTGGCCGGTCATCGCGTTTTTGAGCTCTGCGGTTGCGATGGGGATGCCGTTTATGGTGAGGGTGACGTCGAGTGATTTCTCACAATGGGGGGAGAAGTGGAGCTGGCGGGTGATACCAAGGTGGTTTGCTGCGTATTTTCGGGTTAAATCCTCGTTCATCCCGCTTGCCGGTGCGAAGTAGGCCACCCGGAACAGTTTGCCGTAGCACTTGAAGCCGTGACGCAGCACCTTGAGACAGCCTTCATAGGATGAGTCAAGGGCCCGGCAGAGTTCGGTGAGAAGCGTCTCCTCTGCCTTCTCATGGAGAATGCCTGCGAGATATTCCCACTCCTTTGGCTGTGTCTCTTTGATAAATGCAAGGAGGACGCCGGTATCGAGGCAGCGTGTACGGTCAAAGGTGTCTGGATTCCCTTTTTCGTACCCGCCACGGGTGAGGAGATGGTCTTCGATGGCTGTTTCAAAGGCAGCTTCGCTGTGAGACTTCATTGCGCTCAGGTGAGGATTTGTCTGCCGGAATAATAAACGTAGGGATATTAAATTGGGATTATCGCAGAAAATTGGACCGGAACTTTCTCAATTCGTTTTATCGGGTCGTATCCGCGATGAGGGCACGGATTCGTGCTTTTTTAAATTCGGGAACAAAGTTTCCGGATTGGGAACGAAATGTTTCCGGAATGGAAACAAATTGTTCGGAACGGGGAACGGTGCACTGGAATTACTGGTATATTTTTTCAGAGAAATCTCCCCACAAACGAAAATTTCCCATCTTGCCCGCCCTCCCCTCCGGGGAACCTATCTCACTTTTGGGTGGGTCTGCAGGGAGGGGGCACCCCTCCCTTGCTCATCGTCAAACCGGAAATACAATAAAGTCCAAGGATATGGACAGGACTTTTGTTCATGTGGAATATGAATTCACTTATTTTAAGAATCCACATGAAACAGCGATGAACCAATAAAATTGGATGACTACCTGTTACCGGTTAGGATATGAACTAAATCACGCGGGCATCCAGGAGTTCCATAAATAGCGGGATGACAAGGTGAATGGGCGCATCGCCAATATCACCGATGACTGCTTTTGCCTTCTTCCACCGTGCTTCATTGGAGAAGGCATCCAGAAATGCATAGCCTTCCCGTGTGATTGCATAAATCTCATACGCGTCAGGTATGACAGAACCCGCACCCGCACCTGCTTCATCACCCGCATCACACACTATTTTTGCCCTGATGATTCCCGCCTCATTCAGAAGCAGGACATGCCAGGTAATCTCCTGATGAGAATACCCGTTAATATCCAATCCTGTTATCGCATCGTCGTCTTCAGACGCATCAATGGAGCGTAATATGTTTCGTATCAGGTCCATGTCGCGTTTCATGCGACGACCTCATCCCGCACGTCAATCTTCCCTGTCACCGCAGCAGAGATGAGTGCCGTCCGGTATTCGCGGAGCGTCGCAATGGATGTCTCCACCTTTTCGACGAGGGTGTCGATGCGGGCGGTTTCGCGGTCGAGGTAGGTGATTATGTCATTTTGTTCGGAGAAGGTTGGAAGAGGAACAGGGATATTTCTAATCGATGCTAAAGATAGGTTGTAAATCGTAGTTCCTGTCATCTCATACTGGAAGAAATTTTCAACTTCTCTAGATTGAAGAAGGAAATACAAAAAACTCCTTGAAAGGAGTCTCCCACAATTAATGTAAGCAGCACTCTTTCCAAGTATTATTGATTCGGCTTGATAATTGGCAATATTTCCTATGGTGCCGTTAATTGATATCAATAAAGTGCTTTCGTCAAGCGTAATACTATACTTCTGGAATTCATCTTCACTAACACACCGAGTAGATGAGGTTATTTTTATTGATCCGTCTGACAAATTGTTTCCATTGATAAAATAATAGGGGGACTCATCCACATATTCGGGAGTACCGTGTAAACCGTCACCAATTCTTGTTGTCAACCTTGTTAATTTTGTGATTTCCCAATGCTTCGGCACCTCCCCAAGCCACTCCACCCCGGAGTCCTTCATCTCCGCATCAGGGTCCAGCCCCTTTGTCACCGCGTGGGAGATGAGGGCGGCGCGATTCTCTTTCAGGAGCTCAATCTGCCGCTCCTTCTTTGCGATTAGGGTGTCGATGCGGGCGGTTTGTGCGTCGAGGAAGGTGGCGATGGCGTGTTGTTCGGGGAGGGGTGGATATGCTACATTTTCATTAAAATAAGAATGAATATCTAAATTTTGAATCCCTGTTGTTTGCTTTATGGATCTTTGATTGATACAAATAGAATAGAGGGTTGCATGAAGATAAACAAGATAATTAGCATAATAATTAATTGAAATTAATAACCTTGCAATAAAATTGGAGCACACCGCCTTATTATCTAAATTGTAGCATACAACAGTTCCAACGGCTTGCTTCTCCCCCCCTCCAGATTTTTCTATAAGTAAATCACCATTTTTTAAGGTTCTTCCATTCAAATCTTTATTTAATACTGCACGATAAGTTTGATTTTCAATGTTTACAGTAAATGATAATCGATTGAAATCTGCAACACGGATACATCTGATGTCATCTTTTCCATTTGGATCATCGCCCCAAACCCCATTTTTGCAAAGTTCAATTGAATCTTTCAATCTTTTGACATCCCACCCAACTGGCACTCCACCAAGCCACTCAACCCCGGAATCCTTGTACGCAGGATACCTCTTCCACCGCTTCATCATTTTACCGTCACCATCAACAGCGTCGCCTGCCGTTTCCGTCGGTATTTCCTTCGGTATCCCCGTCGACATCTATGTTTCCATCCTCAGATACTCCCCTCATCGTCCAGTTCGATGAGGTCATGGCGGGTGCGGGTGATCATGATGTCGTGCTCGATTAAGAGGGAGACGAATAATTTGCCGTCAATGAGGGCAATGGGGGTGACGCCGGGCCGTGCAGCCTCGTCCTGTGCACCCTTTGAGAATTTTCCGGTGGTGATGAAGAGCCCCTGTTCGTGGGCGCCGAGGGATCCCCGGAGTTGCCGGATTTCCTGGGACTGCACGCCGTTTGTTTTACCGTAGCGTTTCACCTGCACGGCAATTTTGGTGCGGATGGCTGATGCGACGACGAGGACACCACGGACGTCGATGCCTTTGTCTTTGGAGTACTGGGTCACCTCAACCTCCTCGAACCCGAGCACCTCAAGGAGCTGTCCGGCAAGCTGCTCGAATTCCTTGGGGTCCATCGCCCACAACTGTTCATGGAGTGCTTCACGCACCTTCCGGTTGTGCCCCTCGATATCGTGTTCAAGCCGTCCTCCTGCTACCTTGGCAAGACGGTAAAATCCCCCTCCGAGTTTCACAAACCGGGCCGGTGTTCCCAGCCGTTCCCGTTTGATGATATCGGTGGTGAGCTGGGCTATCATGGTGTTGTGGGGTGTCTTTGCGCCGCTTGTAAGGATACCCTCGTCCAGTGCCATGGTGGTAATGGGGAGGTAGTGCATCCCTTCCGCTCCTCCGTGACGCTTCAGGATATCCTCTGCCGCATCAAGAAACGTCATTGTCTGCTGTGGTTCCGGGGGAACGGGTTCAAAATGGGGTTTTTGCTTATCGGATGAAGGAACCAGAACGTCTTTGTTGAGCCCGTACCATCCCGGACTGGCCCTCACGAAACAGGACCGAGTGCCGTTTGTCCTGATATCCGTGGATATCTGCGCAGTGATCGTATCCCACGGTGTCTTCCCGTTAGTGGTCCATGAGCCGTTCGCAAGGATCCGTTTGGTGATCTCTTTATTGTGGAGAGGCTTATCCGCCTCCTCAAGCACCCGGATTACTGCATCACGCCAGTTCATCTGGTCATCTCCGATATCATGTTTTCATCATCTCTCTTTTTTTGTCTGGTATGCCTGCTTTGGATGCTGTGGACTTTGAGGGTGGTTATACCCACGAAACAACAAATTTTGTGCATCACCAACATTTCACAGGCAAGTGTGATCATGTCTTTAGAAATCTCTTCCACCTTTCACTCCTTCGGTGATTTGCAATAGCCTGACACATGCGTATATATTCGGACGTCGTCCCCTGCCCTCCCTAATAACCTTAATAATATTGTTCTCACTCATCTCCCTGAGTAAGCGCTGGGCAGTTATTTTTGGTATTCCGGAAATTTCAACAAAATCCGACACCCTGAATATCTGCCGGGTAAAAATCGCGTCAATTGCAGATACCGCATACTGGGAATGAGTGATCTCCGGAACGGTTGTCTTCATTTCCTCGTACAATCCCAGTATCTCCCTGGCTTTCTGACAATTATCCTTGGCCTGTTCGTTTATTGCACGTAAAAAGAATGATATCCACTGGTTCCAGTCATCATCTCTCGATATCGCGAGAAGCGCCTCATAATACTCATCCCTGTTTCGCTCAAGATATGAACTGATGTAGAACGTTGGTTTCGAGAGCAGACCCTTATCGTAGAGGATTAACGGAACAAGCATTCTCCCAATTCTTCCATTTCCATCTCTGAATGGATGTATGAGCTCAAACTGGGCCTTTAATATTGCAATCTGGACAAGAGGGTCCTTTTCCTCACTATGCAGGTAACACTCCCAGTTTGAGAGGGCATCAGGCACAAGAAATGGGTATGGTGGAACAAAAATGGCCTCTTCAATCGGCCGGCCCGGCTTTGCGATATAATTTTGAAATGTTCGCAACTGGCCAGGCTCTTTATCCCGGCCCCGTGCATTATCGAGAAGAACTGCATGGAGTTTCCGTATCATATTGATATGAATTGGTTTTTTTTCCAGTTCATTTTCTGCCAGCAGGAGCGCTTTTCGGTAGTTGATAATCTCAGCTATGTCGTTGCGCTTTTCGGGTGTCATGCCACCATTGGGATCTACTTCGAACTCCAGCACCTCTTCAAGTGATGCCTGCGTCCCTTCGATACGCGATGAGAGCACTGCTTCACGATTTATCAATGGAGAGATCAGGATTTCGGGGTTAACAATTGCCTGCAGAATCCCATCATAGCGTGCAAGTGATGCATTTGCTTTGCCGATCATTGATACATGGGCGGCCCAGTCAATACAATCCAACGGAAGGTGTTTTGGTTCGTATGGTTCAGGCATATCCATCTCTCCTGAAGCAGAATGTCATATTGTTCATTGCGTTATGTATCATATTTCTGTCAATGTGATATACATTTCTGTTTGTTGATCGTATGTGCGCCCATATGATACACAAATCGTTTTGCATATCACCCGCTATGCACAACCAATTTGTCTCATTTTGAGAGATTTTCAGATGCTACATCCTGTAGGAGAGCCGCAATCTCTCCCTCAATCGTCCGCAGGTCAGCCTCGATCTCCTCCAGCGGCCGTGGTGGAGTGTAGGTATAGAAATATCGGTTGAAGTTGAGCTCATAGCCGATCTTTGTCTTGTTCTCATCCACCCAGGCATCAGGCACATGCGGCAGGACCTCACGGGCCATGTAGGCATCAATGTCCTCATTCAGGGGCACATTCTCGTAATCGCGGAGATCAGAGTCCGGCTCGGGATTGCCCTTCTTGTCACAGCAGTTATCGGCCGTCTCGTCCGGCTCGGAAAGTCCACCGAGAATTGCCTTGAGGAGTGCTGCCGGGATTTTTAACCCGGCATCGGCAAACGCCTGTTTTGCACTCTGTGTGAACTCTTCACGGTTCTTCACCACTCCTCTGTCCCGGAGGGTGGCGAGAGCCGCAAGAATCGCCTCCTGCATCTCCTCTCCTGCGGCAACCTCCGCCTCAATTTCCTGCTGGTTCTTGCGCTTCTTACTCGCCGCAAGATTTTCAAACGCCTTCGCCTCTCTGACCTGTTCGAGACGCTCATCTGTCACCGCATAGTTCCGCCGCAGTGGACGCTCGACCGTGATACGGGCGTATCCGAAATCGGCATTATCAAAGATGCGGACGTGCTCATTCTCCGTGAAATTGCCATACAGCCGTGTGATGTCACTCCGCTGTTCATCACATACCTCGTGGCGTTTGTTCCCGAGACTCTTGCGCATCTTCTTGAAAAACGTCCTGCCGTCCACCAGCTGAAGCTTTCCCTTCCGCTCCGGTTCCTTGCGGTTTGACACCACCCAGAGATAGGTTGAGATGCCGGTATTGTAGAAGAGCTGGTCGGGGAGGGCGATGACTGCTTCCAGCATATCATTCTCGATGATCCAGCGGCGGATCTCACTCTCTCCGGACCCGGCAGAACCCGTAAAGAGTGGAGACCCGTTGAAAACAATCGCAAGACGGGTTCCGCCCTCATGAGGCGGTTTCATCTTGCTGATCATATGCAGCAGGAAAAGAAACGACCCGTCGTTGATACGTGGCAGGCCCGGCCCGAACCGGCCGCCAAACCCCTGCTCGGTGTGCTCCTTCTCGACGAATGTCTGCTGCGGCTTCCACTCCACCCCGAATGGCGGATTGGCGAGCATGTAGTCGAAGTGTTTGTCAGAGAAGTAATCGTTGGTGAAACTGTCGCCAAAGCGGATATTATCCAGCTTCTGGCCCTTGATCATCATATCAGAGCCGCATATTGCATATGCCTGGGAATTGTAGTCCTGCCCGAAGAGTTCAAGCCCGGCATCCGGGTTGAGTTCCCGCATGTAACTCTCCGATACCGAGAGCATACCCCCTGTACCACATGCCGGGTCATACACCGTTTTGATAATGCCCTTCGTGGTGAGCACGTCGGCATCCGGGGTATAGAGCAGGTCCACCATCAGCCGAATAACCTCACGGGGAGTGAAGTGGTCTCCCGCCTCTTCGTTGCTCGCTTCATTGAACCGCCGTATCAGCTCCTCGAAGATATAGCCCATCTCGATATTTGAGACAGAGTTCGGGTGAAGATCAATCTCACAGAACCGGGAGACAACGAGGAAGAGGCGATTATTGGTATCGAGTTTTCCGATGTGCTCTTCAAACCCGAAGTGTTCGATGATATCCCGTGCGTTTTCTGAAAAACCCTTGATATATGCAGTGAGGTTCGCGGCGAGATTGTCAGGGTCGCCTTTGAGTTTGTCAAAGGTGAACGGGCTCGTATTGTAAAATCCCTGTTCTGATACTCTGTTCAGGATGGGGTCCAGGTTCTTCACCGGCCCGTCTTTTACCTGCTCGTATCTCTTCAGCACCGCCTCTTTGGTCGGTTCTAAGACACAATCCATCCGCCGGAGCACAATCATCGGAAGCATGACATCCTTATACTGATTCGGACGGTACGGCCCCCGGAGGAGGTCTGCCACTGACCAGACGAAACTGACTTTCTCACCAAAATTATTCATATTGAAGTATTCCCCACTGCATCCACCATCCCGGTGCACGGATTGGTTGTATGACAATTGCGTTCAATCGAACATAAACAAAACACATTTAGCACGCACAAAGGTTCACGTTCACAAAAGGATGAGCGTCATTCTCTCTGACAAGCCTTCCCTCGGCATCCACCTTACTGTTCTGCTGAGACCCGGTAAGCGGTGCCAAACCGTGGTGTCTGCATACTGCTGTGGCTAATCAGCATATGGATGACATCAGGGAAAAGCAGCTGCCACTACACAATTATTGAAACATAAAACAAGAAGCGCCCCCAACAGGACTCGAACCTGTGACATTCTGGTTAACAGCCAGACACTCTACCAACTGAGTTATGGAGGCATGCACAACCTGTGTGCTATACAAAGTCGTATTGCGGGATATTAAATTTTATTGATTTGTGCTGTTCTCTTTGCGCATTGTTTCGAGAAGGGCTATTATGGCATCTATCTCTGAATCAAGCGTTTCCATCCGTTTCGTTGCCGTTTCCGTCACCATTGCGCCCGCAGGTGATGCCTGGATATACCCCTGGCCCTCAAGCACCTTCAGGGAGTAGCGCACCCGGTGCGCCGGCAGCCCTGTGAGTTCTGCAAGTTTCATGATGCCAATCGGCTGATGCTCTGCTACGATGCTCACTACCCTGAGGTGACGCCCTACCAGTTCAACTTCAGAGCGGATTTTATCAAGCATCAGTGTCGCCTGTCTGTTCCCCGGCAGTACCGGACTGTTCCGTTTTTACAGGTCCATCATCCTGGGCCATCAGCCATTCCCTGTCTCTCTTGTACGCAGTCCTGAAATACAGTGCCAGCACAATTGCCCCCACACCGCAGATACCTGCAATCTGGTAACTGTAGACGGGGATTACCCTGAGTGCAGCAAGGATGCAAAGTGCCGCGAGAAGAAAAATGATGTTCAGAATAAATGTGAGCTTTGCAAATTTCATCCCGAATATTTGCTTTGCTGACTCGTCCATTCTCCATACGTCAACTTGTCAGGATAAAAGTACTTGTGCTTTGGTCAGCAATATTCAGGCATGGACACGCTCGATGAGGCCATGGAAAAGGCAGGGGCAGCGGCCTACGCTATCTATGCCTCCTCCCAGGACCCGGATATGCGGTACCTTACACAGTTTGTCACCTCAGATCCTCTTTTCTATATTAAAAAGCGGGGGGAAACAGGTGTAATCATCGTCCCGCAGATGGAGATAGGAAGGGCGCAGGACGAGGCATCCTGTGATGCAATAACCAGAGGTGACGCCGGGTTCTTTACCTACCTTGAAGAAGAGGTCAGCCCCCGTCGGGCCACCGCACGCATGGCTTATGAGTATGCAGGTGGGGACATCATCGTCCCGGGCACCTTCCCGCTCGCCATGGCAGAAGATATCCGGGCATTCTGTGGGGTCACCGTTGATACCAACACGGTTGAAACCATGCGGGAGGTGAAGAGCTTCCGTGAACGTGACGCAATCCGTGCCACCCAGGAGAAAACAAACGAGGTGATGGCGCTTGCTGAGGGGTTCATCTCGCATGCCACAGAAAAAGACGGTGCCCTCTGGCATGAGGGCGCCCCCCTCACCTCTGATATTCTCCGGCGGGAGATGCACTGCTGGCTTCTCCGGCACGGGTGCACGGCACGCGACACCATCGTCTCCTGCGGGGAAGAAACGGCCCAGCCACACAACCCCGGGTCAGGCACCCTGCTGGCAAACGAACCGATTGTCATCGATGTCTTCCCACAGGACGAAAAGACCGGATACTTTGCCGATATGACCCGGACGTTTGTGAAAGGGGAGCCGTCCCCTGAGATACAGGACATCTATGACACCGTTCATGATGGACAGACGCTCGCTGAAGAGATGCTCAGGCCAGGGATCACCGGTGCAGAGGTGCACAATGCCGTACTTGACCTTTTTAACGAACGTGGGTATACAACCAAAGATGAAGGCTTCATTCACAGCCTCGGTCATGGCGTTGGTCTGCAGATCCACGAGGGACCGTCCCTCTCTCCGCGGGCTGACACCCCGCTTATGGCGGGACATGTGGTCACCGTTGAGCCGGGCCTCTATTACCGGAATATCGGGGGTGTCCGGCTGGAGGACCTGGGTGTTATAACCAAAGATGGTTTCGTCTGTTACACCAAATACAGGAGAAGACTGATCGTATGAACGATGATATTTATTCTGCATATATGGAAGCAGGGGCGCTTGCAAAGCGATTCCGCGAGGAAGCGGCCGCAATGGTTGTCCCGGGCGCTTCAATCCTGGAACTGGTGGACACCATTGAACAGGCCATTCTCGATGAAGGTGCCGGGATTGCCTTCCCGCTCAATATCTCTATAAACGAGGATGCAGCCCACGATACCGCAGGGCCGGGGGATGAACGCCTCTTCTCTGAAGGGAATGTGGTAAAAGTTGACCTTGGGGTGCATATTGACGGGTATGTCGCAGACACGGCACAGACCGTTGACCTTGGTGACAATGCCCTCCTTGTCGAGGCATCACGGGAAGCCCTCAATACAGCCATTGCCCTGGTTCGCCCGGGTGCCACCACAGGTGAACTGGGCACGGCTATCCAGCATGAAATCGAGTCACGGGGTTTCCGGCCGGTGGCAAATCTCACGGGTCACGGTCTCTCTCAATATTATCTCCACGGTGAACCGATGATTCCCAATGTCGCCATGTCGGGTGGGGCAGTTTTCGAAGAAGATATGGTGTTTGCGGTTGAACCCTTTGCCTCGACCGGGACAGGGATGGTATCTGATAGTAACCGGACCATGATCTACAGTCAGATAACAAACCGCGGGGTCCGGTTGCCATCTGCAAAACGGGTTCTGAACCAGATCCGTGATCGGCGCTCCCTGCCATTCTCCCGACGCTGGCTGACGGGTGATATGATCGAACTTGGTCTCTCATCGCTGAAGAAAAATGGTGTGGTGCGGGGTTATCCTGTCCTTCACGACATTCCCGGGTCACTTAT
>Ga0075124_10001075_pt1 | contig 12801 bp, 19 predicted proteins | sample AntAceMetag02UKS_FD_69809 | JGI IMG/M metagenome (GOLD analysis project Ga0075124, IMG submission 69809) | Saline lake microbial communities from Ace Lake, Antarctica - Antarctic Ace Lake Metagenome 02UKS | ecosystem: Environmental > Aquatic > Non-marine Saline and Alkaline > Saline | place... | reverse complement strand
CAGGTTGGACTCGAACCAACGACCCTCTGATTAACAGTCAGAAAATATACTATTTCTTTGTTATTAGTTTTTTATATCTTATCCCTGCAAATATAATACTTTCCGTTTAATAAATAATAATTGTTATGCTTTTTTTATTCGTTTATTATGCTTAAATTTATGCAAATTTTATGCAAATATGAATAAACAGTATTCAATATCCATTTATTTAGATACCCGGAGAACTAAAAAAAATCAATTGTATCCTGTAAAATTAAGGGTATATGCACCTGTTTTAAAAAAGCAGAAACTTTATCCTACCATATTTGAGTTTTCAAAAAAGCAGTTTAATAGCACTTGGGATACTAAACGACCATTAAAGCAATTCAAAGACAATAGATTAAAATTACAAGCTGTTGAAAATAAGGCAAATAAAACAGCAAGTTCAATCACACCGTTTTCATTTGAACAGTTTGAGAGAAAATTATACCGAAAAACAGGTGAGAGATCAAACGTATTTTACAATTATCAAGTAATTATTGAACGGTATAAAAAACTTGACAGAATAGGAACTGCAAGTAATTATGATTTGAGTTTAAAGTCATTGAAAAAATTTCTGTTATTCAATAATAAAGATACTAACAGGCTATTGTTTAATGAAATTACCCCGGCATGGTTGAATAATTATGAAAATTATATGCTTAATAAAGAAAGAAGCCGTACAACCATTGGATTTTATTTGCGACCGTTGCGTGCCGTCTTTAATGCTGCAATTAGTAATGATGACATATTGCAGGAAATATACCCCTTTGGTAGAAAAAAATATCAAATACCAGCGGTAAAGAAAACGAAAAGGGCACTAACCACAGGACAGTTGAAGCAGTTGTTTGAAGCTACACCCCGGACACCGGAACAGGAAAAAGCTAAGGATTTTTGGTTTCTTTCATATAACCTCAGCGGAATGAATACAAAAGACATTGCTATGTTGAGGTATAAAGACATACAGGAGGATAAAATTGTTTATTACAGGGCTAAGACTATAAATACAGCCAAAGCTGATTTAAAAGCCATTACAGTTTATTTGAATGACTTTTCAAGGTCTGTTATAGAAAAGTATAGTAACCCGTCAAATAACCCCGGAGAACTTATATTTTCAATTATAAATGATAGACATAACGCAACTGAGAAACATAGAAGTATTCAGAACTTTGTCAGGTTCATAAACCAAAATATAAAGAAGTTAGCTATTAATGAAGGCTTGCCGGGTAATATTTCAACATACTGGGCAAGGCATAGTTTTGCTACCAACGCAATACGTCATGGCGCAAGCATGGAGTTTGTGAGTGAGGCATTAAACCACAGTGATCTAAAAACTACTCAAAGCTATTTTGCAGGATTTGATAATGATACAAAAAAAGAGTTTGCCAATACATTGATGGATTTTGATTAATGAAGCAGCCGATAAAATAAAGTTAGATTTATAATAACATTGCAACATGGAGGACAAAAAAGATACAAGGTTTCGGATAAAAGCATCCTTTAATAAAGAGGGACCAGCCAAATACGAATACAAAAGTTTTCAAGAAGAAATTGAAAACAATGGTGAAATTACAGTGAATAAAGTAAGGATTTATACGGCTGAATTAACTCTTATCTTAATTTCAAAGGAACTGCCAGCCTTAAACATGGATACAAAGGAGCAAATAATCTTAAATTGCTTTCCGTACCTTGAAACTTACATAAAAGCATTTAATGAAGGTGCTAAATATTTTGATAACGAATTTGCTATTTTACCAAACACCCTTTACGGGGCAAATGCGAAACAGTATGTAAGCGATATTCATTTTAACTATTTTCATAAAAGGCTTACGGGAAGTTTAACAGGTTGGCACTTTGTAGAAGAGCAATATCCTGGAATCTTGACCCATAAAGAGATAAGCAAATTTGGGTACTATTCGGGAATAGTAAGCAGGGTTGAGGAAATGGTAAAGAAACACCCCCGTTTGTTTCAAACTTTTGATAAGTGCGAACATGATTTATCACCTCAACAAACAGAAACAAAAATCGACAATGATTTACCAAAGCAGTTAATTGTATTCAACGAACCTGAAACAGTAAATAAATTTCACACCATTTTAAAAGGTTATTTTGGTAGCCGTGAAACTGATTTACTTAAAGCCTTGCAAGGTGAACAACTTGAAACCGTTTTACTGTTTCCACATAACCAAAATAAATTTGTTGAGGTATTTCGAAGGGCAAAGTATAACGGCTTATTAATTAGTTCACCGACTGAAATTAAAAATTGGCTTTGCAAAAATTTTGAGTTCAGGTATAAGCGTGGAGCAGTTGAGGAAATAAAGAAATTCAATAATTCAACTGTTTGGGATATACTCACAAAAAGTAAAAACGAACTACCTAAAAAAGAAAGGATTTGTTTTGAAGGCGTGGACTGGTTGCCGTATAAAAGCAAAAAGCAGTTAGATAACGAAGCACAAAAAGAACAACTATAAAAATACTATACCTCACCCACACCCCACAGCCTAAACGGGTATTGATAGGGGTTTTCTTACCATAGTTCCTTTGTCTCAACGATAAAATAAAACCGTTGAGATATGGAACAATTAACATTTGAAAATTTACCGAAAGCCGTTACCAACCTTGCTAATGAAGTAAGCGAAATAAAACGGCTGTTACTTTCAAAGAGTAACGAACAAGCCACCGAAGCCCCCGACCAGCTTTTAACAGTTCACGAAGCAGCCGAATTTTTGAGTTTGGCTGTACCCACTATTTATAGCAAGGTAAGTAAAAGCGAATTGCCTGTAATGAAGCGTTCAAAACGGCTTTACTTTTCCCGTATTGAATTAACGGAATATTTGAAAGCAGGGCGAAAAAAGACCTTAACAGAAATGGCCACTGAAGCAGATGTCTATTTAAAAAACAAAGGGGGTAACAATGGATAAGACATTGAACACCCCCGATAATTCTTTGCATAAAGGACAAGGCGAAGATACAACTTTAGAGGCACTTAAACCAGTATATGATCTAAAAAAATATAATATTGGTGTTGAAGATTTTAAAATCGAAGCCGACCAACGGATAAAACAAGGGAATGAAGCTAAAGAAAAACAAATAAACCGTTTCCCGGTTGAGGTATTCCCGTTGGCAGTTCAGCAAATAATAACATCCACAAACGAAAACTTAAGTTTCCCTATTGATTTTATTGGAGCTTCAATGCTTTATGCTGTATCAGTTGCCATCGGGAACACTTACAAGGCTGAGGTAAAAAAAGGTTTTCAGGAAAGTGCAGTTTTATACCTGGCTATTGTAGCCCGTGCAGGAACTAATAAAAGCCACCCGTTAAGTTTTGCACTTCAGCCAATAATTGAGCAGGATAAAAGAACATATCACCAATACGAACAACAAAGACAGGAATATGAAAAGGCAGTAACCCTGTCAAAAAAGGAAAGGGAAAACCAAGCTATTGATGAGCCTGTAAAACCCATTTGGCAAAAATTTCTTTTATCTGATTATACACCGGAAGCCCTTGCGGAGGTTCACAAATTTAACAAACGAGGCATTGGAGTTTACGTCGATGAACTGGCCGGATGGTTTAAAAATTTCAATCGGTACAATAAAGGTAGCGAAATGGAATTTTGGATTAGTAACTTTAATAGTAAACCTATAAATATTGATCGGAAAACAGGAGAACCTGTCTTTATTCCATTGCCTTTTATTTCAGTTGCCGGTACTATTCAAACTGGAATATTAAACGAGCTGGCAAAAGATAGTAGAACTCAAAATGGCTTTATTGACAGAATCTTATTTGTTATCCCTGATAATATTCAAAAGGAATATTGGAGTGAAACGGAAATAAACCCTGTGATAATTCAAGATTGGGCTGATATTATTACCAAGTTACTGAATTTGCCCGTACAGCGGGATGAAACGCTAAACCCCGAACCAGAAATTTTATATTTCACACCTGAAGCCAAAAAGCTGCTTTATAAATGGCAAAGAGAAAATACAGACCAGTGCAATGATGCTGAAAGCGAAACATTAGCCGGAATTTTCAGTAAACTGGATATGTACGTTGCCAGGCTGGCTTTAATACTTGAAATGATGCGCTGGACTTGTAATGAAGGCAATAAAGAAGAGGTAAGCACGGAAGCTGTCAAAGGGGCGAACATTCTGGGAACTGGAAGCCAACCAAACCAGCACCCCGACATAAACCGAAACCCATTTCATTTATCCCGGTTGAGGTATTTAAAGCCAGCCTTCAAAACCACGAACCAAACCACTTTATAAAGTACCTGATTGACCTGTTTGGGATTGAGGTTACCAGGGGACTGATAAGCCGTTATTTCATTGGAACCTCAGCACATTGGCTCGGTGCAACGGTATTTTGGCAAATAGATACCAGCGGAAGGATAAAAACTGGCAAAATAATGCTTTACAGCCCCACCACAGGCAAAAGAGTTAAAGAGCCGTTCAACCATATTACCTGGGTACATAAAGCCCTTAAACTGCCTGCATTTGAGTTAAAGCAATGTTTGTTTGGCGAACATCTGTTACAGGATAAAACAAAACCCGTTGCAATAGTTGAAAGCGAAAAAACGGCTATAATTGCCAGCGTTTATTTACCTCAATTTATTTGGTTAGCCGCCGGTAGCCTTACCAACCTGAACGCTGATAAATGTAAGGTATTAGCGGGGCGAACCGTTACACTATTTCCTGACCTCAACGGATTTGATAAATGGAGCAGTAAGGTAAAAGAACTTTCACCCTTTGCAACCTTTATTGTTTCCGATTTACTGGAATGTAAGGCAACCGAAGCAGAAAGGAACCATGGCTTTGATTTAGCCGACTATTTAATAAGGTTTGATTACAGGGAATTTGCTTTACCCAAAATTATACCAACAGAACAACCGGCAGCCGTTCAACGATTGGTTGAGGCGAAAAACTTTGAACTGATTGAACCAACTTACTATTCCCGTAAATCCAAAACAACAAAGCCCGAAAACTGGCAACAGGATATTACGGACTTGGAACATTTCTTTAACAATGTTCAACTACCAATCCCACCCATAAAGCTGAATCCCGCAAGCTCAATAATTGATATTTCAAAGTTTATTGAAACTCATTTGTCAATTGTAAAAGCACAAAGCGGTAAAAGGGTTTATTTACCATACCTCAACCGGTTACAGGAATTACAACAATACATAAAAAATAATTTGAATTGATGAGAACAAAACAAAAAGATTTACAAAAGTTTACAGAAACCAAAATAAATAAGATATTTTCTCTTGAACAAATTACGCTCAGCGACCTTAAATCATTAAGCGATCCGGAAAAAGACCGTTTTATTGATGTTTTTATTGAAAAGCTTAGTGATTTGAGTAAATTGAAAGGAATTGAAAGGGATAAATTTTTGAAAAAGATTGAACTTATTTTAGATAATACTACGAAAAACCAACTTTGGGAAAATAACCACAATCAAATAATATGGGCAATTTCAAACTTAATGCAGGAATACGGACGTATGCCAACAAAAACCGAAATTGCTATCAAAACGGAATTAAGCAGGCAGACAATACATAAGCACCTTAAAGAATACACAAGCCACCCCCAATATTTACAGCAAGTTGAGCAGTTCCGGTTTATGACTTCAAAAGTATTAGCAAAGGTTTTTCAGTTTGCAGTAAACGGGGATATTGGAGCAGCAAAACTTTATTTCAATGTTATGGGCAATTTGAACGGGCAACCTTCAAACAATATTTTGATACAAAATCAAAATAACTTCATTCAAATAAACGGGACTATATTAAGTCAGGAAACTATAAAAAACCTCAACCCAGAACAACTAAACACGATTGAAACCATTTTGAAAACAGCTTTATCCAAGCCTGAAATATTGAAAGCCGTATAAGTATTTTGATATTTAACAAAGCAAGCAATATCTGAAATAAATTAGAAAAATTGGAAACCAACCAAAAAGTATTTGCGAATAATGGAGCAACTTCAAAAAGCTGAAAGCATACCTTACACCAAAATTGAAAGGTTAATGACATTTTAGCCAAAAAAATTAAAGAATAAATTATCACCTTGATTAAGGTGGTATTTCTGATTTCTACCAGTCTTCTTCTTGATCACTTTTTTCAATAGATTCTTTAATGGATTCAATCTCACTAATTAAGTACCCATTAGTAGATTCTTTACAAAATGTTGCTTGTTTAGTTGTTCTTACAGTACCATCTTTTTTATAAACATAACTTGAATATGCATAGGGACATTTCAGATTGGAATATGTTATTCTTATTTTATTGTCTTTAAAATCAAAAGTTGTTCTATAATTTAAATCTTGATTTCCCGCATTTGCACTTATCATTTTTACAACACCAGGGGCAATTCCATTAACAACTATTTTTGTATTTTTAATATCTGCATCTATAACCTCATTAGCATTTTTATAATGATCTGCAATCCATAGGTTAACAAAACTATACAGTTCGCTGGCACTTTTACTCTCAAACTCTAATTCTCTTTGGGGTTAGTTCCCCGAAGCTCTGCTTCGTATAGAAAACTAACTTCCAAGTGATACCTCGTCAGCTCTGCTGCGAGGTAGTTCATTTTTGCATTTCACTATTTTGATTTATTTCATTGTAAGTAGATTGTGCAATTAATAAATAATTGGAACACAGAAAAATTGAAAGCAACAGAATGTTTTTCATGATAAATTGTTTTATTGATGATTATTAAATTTAGATTTTTTTTAGCAACTGCACAATTTAAAACAAAAATCGGGCTTCGGAAAGCTCCCCGCCTATTTGTTGAACACCTTGCAAAATACGTTTGGTTTGAGTTGCCGAAGGCTTTTTAATGCCTTTGATATATTGAGCCAACAAACTTTGGTTCATACCTATTCGTTCAGAAAGTGCCTTTGCATTTATTACCTTGTAAAAATCAAAGAAACTTTCAAGGTCAAATTCAAATTGTATTTCATCAATGGTATAAATAAACTCTTTGTCCTCAAAAGTAAGGTTTACAGCCTCCAAAACATTTACTTTAAGTTCCTCAAAGGTTTCGGCTTCGGTTGCAATAAAATTTCCTTTTACCAAAACATTGGCACTATACCCGGTATCTTCTTTAGTTACTGTTATCTTAATTTTTGGCTTTTTCATCGCTTTGTTGTTTTAATGTTTGCTTGTTTTAACAATGCTGTTAATAAACCTTTCTTAACTTCTTTTCCTGCATGGTATGGTACAGTTAGTTGTTCGGGTTTATCGGGGTGTTGCATAATTACATGGCTTCCTTTTTTTCTTACCTCAAACCAACCGTCTTTTTTCAGTATTTTAAAAAGTTCATTGTATTTCATACCATGCAAAGGTAATATATTTATTACTTATAACGAATATTTTTAATATAAGTTTCAATGAACGAATACCCTTACATATTAGAAAAATGCAGGAAAACCAACTAAAAAGTATTTGCGAATAATGGAACAAATACAGAAACACCCGAAACTATTGATTCCAAAGCGGAAATTAAAACCCTTTTGAAAAAAATGTATTTAAATCTACATTAAGAGCTTTACACACCCTTACTAAACTCGTAAATCTTATATCCTCTCCACGTTCCAATCTTGAATAATAGCTTAAAGTATAACCGTTATCGTAAGCAAATGTTTCTTGTGAACTATACCTCTCTTTTCTTAATTGCTTTATTCTTTTTGCTAATAATAAAACTTCTTTAGGTTTTTCCTTTGGAGTTTTAATTTTTGCCTTAGTCATTAATTGATGGTTTTAATTAGCCATCTATGTTAATTATTTAGCACTATTTAATTTAGCACTATTAAGTATAGCATTAATTAGTGCTATTTTTTTATATTTGCCATTATTGAATATTATCATAACCATTTAACCCGATTATGAAGATTTTTTACAAACATATAAGGAATTTTAAATGAACCACAAAAAGAAACCCCCAAAAAACAGGGAAACAGGGATCGTTAAGTAACGGTTATTAACAATAACTATTAATAATAAAAAAACAAAAACCATGAAAAAAATTATGTTTTTAATTATCGGAATTTTACTGAGTATTTCATTAAATGCTCAATGGTATCAAAGCTATGGTGTAACTAATATGAACGACCTTAGTAAAGATCAATGTGATTTAGCATTACAAAAAGCAAACAAATCAATTAAAACCGGAAAAATCATGACAGTAATCGGTGCAGGAGCATGTGTTATTGGAGCTGTAATATACAGTAGCGGATTAAATGAAATAGTAGACAGTTCGACGTTATCAGGTATTGACGAGGGTCTTAATAAAGGAATCGCAGGTGCTTATATTGGTGGTGCTGGCGCTCTTATTGCATGTATAGGAGTACCTGTTTGGATAAGTGGAGAGAACCAAAAATCACAAATTGAAATTGCTTTGGCTGGATTTAATACATCGCAAATAAAAGTTGTCCCTGGTATTAAATTTTCATATAATTTTTAACTTATTAAACTTAAAATCATGAAAAAATCACTTATTATTTTACTGGTATTAATCCTTTCATTTCTTACAAGTTGTGAAGAATTGAGCAATAGTGGAACTGTTAAATATGAAGTTACTTGTTCCCCAAGTGGATTTGATATTACCTATGAGAATAGCAGTGGAAATACTGAACAAAAAGATATTTCTTCAGGTAGTTGGTCAAGTTCGTTTAAAGGTTATTCTGGTGATTTTGTTTACATTTCAGCACAAGCAGATAATGAAAATGCAACAATTACTGCAAAAATCTATTACAAAGGAGATGTTATTGAAACGGCAACAAGCTCTGGGGACTATGTGATAGCAACTGCATCAGGAAGTTTGCCATAATGGAAATAGAAGCTAATTTACAAATGATATTATATTTATTGATAAGCTATAAGCAAGACACTTTCAAGAAAACATTAATTTCAAAAGGTAATTTTAGCATCTCAAAGAGTGTATTATATTAAAAACTGTCCCTATTTTGTCCCCCATTCTGTCCAAAACACATTTTAAATACTTATTATCAAATACATATAAAACAACTTTACTTTTTGTAGATATTAGTTCTGGCGTGAGCGGACTTTCAATAAAAAGCGGATCAACAGGGACGCCTATAATTATAATGAAAAGAATGGAACCAATATTAAATAATAACAATTACATGATAAAATAAATTTGTTTATTTTAAAAATAGTACTTAATTTGTCAACTGAAATTCAAAATTTCTTCTATAAATGCAACAATTTATTATCTTTAAGTTTCTATATAGTAAACCAGAGTAATGGAAAAGTTCAATTTTGATGAAGAAAAAGCAATTTCTGCTGTATTATATATTGCAGAGAAATTACCACAAGCAGATTTACATAAAATAAGCAAGATTATTTATTTTGCTGAGCAGAAACATATAGTTAAGTATGGAAGCCCTATAGTTGGAGACTTCTTTATAGCCATGGATAATGGCCCTGTCCCTTCGAAAATATATGATATGCTAAAAACAGTAAGGGGTGATAGCTTATTCAAAACCAAAGAATATGAAAAATATTTTAAGGTTGAACAGACCTATATTGTGAAACCGTTAGTTAAACCAGATTTAGATGAGTTTTCGGAAAGTGATATAGAATGTCTCGATGAGGCAATAGTAGAGAATAAAGATTTAAACTATCCAATTCTAAGAAAGAAATCACATGGTGAAGCGTATAATAGTGCAAGTTTAAATAGTACTATTTCAATTGAAAAAATTGCAAAAGAAGGTGGGGCTAATAAAGAGATGATCAACTTCTTAAAAGAAGAGATGGAGTTTATCAATCTCTATAGTTTATGAGCCCTGTTCTTGGAGATTCCTTCCCTGAAAATATTAGAAATGATTTTGCTAAAAAAAACCTAATACCAGGTAATGTAATTTTTTGTTATTTTGACGCTGCCGAAAAAGAAAAAAGATTTGTTATTATTGGTATTAATAGTGATAAAAGCTTGGTTGCAGTATGTTTATTCAACAAGAATAAACCCTTTGTTGGGTATAAAATTCTTGAGCCTTTGCAAATACATTTCAAATCACATGGCAATCCCTTTCTAAAATATGATTGCTACTTAAACTGTGCTCATGTTCAAAGAATCCCATATAAAAGATTATTTGATGAACTCGTTGCTTATCCAGAACACTCTCTTGACAAGATGTCTAAAGTAGATTTTGACCAAGTTTGTACAATTGCAGCAAATACAATAATTATTTCCCCGAAGAATGTTAAAAGGTTTGGATTGACTGGATATTTACTGCAAAAGTAGCAACTGAAGCAATCTGAGACTTTTTATTTACATGTGGAGCAAAAACATGTTATTTGTGCAAATCCTATGCAAATGAAGAAACGGCTATACCCTTTGGAGGATATAACCGTTTGAAATTCAGGGCTCCTCAGGTTGGACTCGAACCAACGACCCTCTGATTAACAGTCAGATGCTCTAACCAACTGAGCTACTGAGGAATGTTTTGCAGGCCAATTCTTTCAATGCATTATTATTGGTTTTTGAAAACCAATACATTTAAGAATTTTTTCGCGTGGCAAAAATAAGTGCTTTTATTAAATTATACAATTATATTTGCAAAAAATAAGCGATAATCTATTGTGGGCAATGAAAATCTTATAAAGATGAAATATAAACAGATGAAAGTACTTGGTATGGGCAATGCTCTTGTTGATATTTTAATAAAACTGGAAAATGATAATGTGTTAGCAACCTATGGTCTTCCAAAGGGGAGTATGCAACTGGTAGACAGGTTGAAGTCGGAAAGAATATTGGAAGGAACTGAGTATCTTGATAAGACAATTGCCTCGGGTGGATCGGCGGCTAATACAATTCACGGATTGGCAGCATTGGGAGTTGGTACCGGATTCCTTGGTACAATAGGCAAAGATCATTGGGGAGAACTGTTTGAGCAGGATATCAGGAATAATAACATCGAACCAAAGCTTATATACAGTAATACAGAGTCGGGAAGAGCAGTTGCACTGGTGTCAAAAGATTCGGAACGTACTTTTGCAACATTCCTGGGAGCGGCTGTGGAGTTATCTGCTGATGATATTGATGAGGAGACTTTCAGGGGTTATGACTATTTTCATATAGAGGGGTATCTTGTACAGAATAAGGAGTTGATAAGAAAAGCTGTTACTATGGCAAAGCGGCTTGGTTTAAAAGTATCGCTTGATCTTGCCAGCTATAATGTAGTAGAGGATAATCTTGAGATGCTCAGGGAACTTGTAAAAAACAATGTGGATATATTATTTGCAAACGAGGAGGAGGCAAAAGCTTTTACCGGTAAAGAACCGGGTGGGGCAATAATTGATATTGCAAAAGATGTGGAAATTGCAATTGTAAAACTGGGAAAGAACGGCTCAATTATTAAAAGAGGGAATGAATATGCCGGGGTTGGTGCTATTAAGGCTGATAGTATTGATACTACCGGTGCAGGTGATTTATATGCATCAGGGTTTTTATACGGGTTGATAAACGGAAAAACCATTAAGCGTTCCGGTGAAATTGGCACATTACTTTCCGGGAGAGTTATAGAAATAATCGGACCCAAACTGGATGAGTCTATGTGGAATGAAATCAAAACAAACCATGAATTTCAGCATTGATTTTATCAATAATTAAACGCAAATGTTCTGAATTATTTGGGAAATCGTAATCATCAGCTTCAACTATTAATAATTTTCCAAGCTTATATGTATCAACCCATGCCTCATACCTTTCATTCAATCGTTTAAGGTAATCGATACGTATTGAAGTTTCATATTTTCGCCCTCTTTTCTGTATCTGATTTACCAGTGTTGGTACTGATGCCCTGAGGTATAACAACAGATCGGGTGGCTGAATCAGTGAACTCATAAGGTTAAACAGGGTAGAATAATTATCAAAATCCCTTGTGGACAATAAACCCATTGCATGAAGGTTGGGTGCAAAAATAAAAGCATCTTCGTAAATAGTGCGGTCCTGAATAATTGTATCTCCCGATTTACGTATTTCAAGTATTTGATTAAACCTGCTATTAAGAAAATATATCTGAAGATTGAATGACCATCGCTGCATATCTTCATAAAAATCATTTAGATAAGGGTTTTCTTCTACGTCTTCGTAGTGAGGTTTCCACCCAAAATGTTTGGCAAGCAATTCAGCGATTGTAGTTTTTCCCGAACCGATATTTCCAGCAACAGCGATATGCATATTTTAATAATTTTTAATAAGTTAGTATCTGTCCATAAAGTCAAACAAAAAATAAATTAGAGAACTAAATTATAAATAACAAATCTCAAAAAACAAATGACAACTTAACGAAGTGATCTCACGAACACCTTTAAAAATAATTATTTTGTGAGTAAATAAATCTCAAATAACAAATGACAAAATTTCAAAACAGAATTAACCAATATATTGTTTTTAAGCTTTTCATTCTTTCTTTTTTTTAATACTTCGATTATACTCAGTACAAGTATTGGGATTTGATATTTATTTAATATTTGGTGCTTGTTTTTTGATATTTATTTGATATTTGGTGCTTGTTTTTTGATATTTATTTGATATTTGGTGCTTGTTATTTGTGATTTTTACTATTTATTCAAACTTTCGGACTTTATAGATGGGCTCTAATTATTCTCAGGCACGTAATGCCTGGTCTATTCTTAATTTCAGTGTCTTATAAACAGGGTAAAAACCAACTAATAATGATAATATAAAAACTATTAAAGCCTGATTATAAAATACAGAGGGCATCCATGAAAACGTCATTAGTGGTTCGACACCCAT
>Ga0075124_10001061_pt1 | contig 12862 bp, 9 predicted proteins | sample AntAceMetag02UKS_FD_69809 | JGI IMG/M metagenome (GOLD analysis project Ga0075124, IMG submission 69809) | Saline lake microbial communities from Ace Lake, Antarctica - Antarctic Ace Lake Metagenome 02UKS | ecosystem: Environmental > Aquatic > Non-marine Saline and Alkaline > Saline | place... | reverse complement strand
TAAAATATGTAAAATAAGTGCAATAATCGAGCAAAAACTATCTAAAAATGATTTTTTAAAAATCTTCTATGAGCCAGAGGTAGTATTTTGGTTTGGTGGTATTCGTGAGATCGGTTGCCCAGGCGATATCAAGTTTTAGGACGAAGTAACCCATATTAAGGCGGGGACCGAAGCCGAACCCCATTTTGGGATCTATCAGTGTGCCTTTTTGGGAAAATTTAAAATCATCACCTTTATTCCAGACTGCGCCAAGATCGAGAAACGCGGAACCCCGAATTCCATAAAGTCTGATTGGCAAGGGGAATGCGAGCGAGAGATTATCAATGAGAGGGAATCTCAATTCTGTGCTAAGCAGGATTTTATTTTTACCGGTTAATTCTTCATCATCTAATCCTCGCACACCATAGAAACCTACGAGGTCAAATTCACTGGAAATATCACCATCAATCCAGCCGGCAAGAAAGCGGTTTGCCCAGGCATAGCGTTTGGCAAAGAAGAAATATTTGCGTAGATCGGTATAAGCATAGGAATATGATTCATCGGTAGAGAAGGCATGTCTAAGATTTAGAAAACCTTTCCAGCCAGAGACGGGACCAACGTTTCCATAAAGGGAATTATCATGAATAAAACTGATCTGTGGTGCCATCATCCAGGCTTCTTCACTGGTTTTTAGTCCAATATTATCGGGCAGATACTCTTCCAGCCATTCATCGTTATATTCATCCCAGAAATCACGATATATCTGCTGGTGCAACAAAGCAACCTGAAGTTCTGTGCGCCAGTATTTATCAAAGGGATGAATGAAAGCTCCAAAGAAACCGAGTTGTCGAGTACGCTTTCTGAAGTAATCATAGTATGAGACATTTTGATAGCTGACTCGATAGATAGCCTCATCATTAAGATAGAAAACGCCACCACCGTAATCATTTCTGTGTTCCAGATTCAAATATTGCAGCAGAATAGAAGAATTTTCGATACTTCCGGTAATATTTAAACTTGTGTAGAGAGAGTGATTTCCCAGAATATCAGAAGCCCAAAGATCCACCATCGCATAAGTGCCCGAGGAACTATAGGCAAGTCCACCCCAGAAGTAATCTACTTTCAGCTTTGTTTTATAGGGAGCAATTTCGGGTTCATTTGGTATTACTGGCATTCGATCTATCTGACGATTATATTCCACAATAGTAGTATCGGGACCAACATCAATATCAATGTCATACATTCTTGCCAGTTCAGGGTCAATCTTGTTTTTTGGACCAGGTTTTTTAAAGGCAAGATTGGTTTTACCGAAATTACGGATACGGTCAATATCAAACATCACCCAGAAATCATCGATGAGTTCAACCTGCAGCGGGAATTCATAATCAGTCCACAACAAGCTATCAAGAGGAGCAGAGATTTGATATATATCCCAGGCACCGTTATAGAAGCAGGAAAGAATAAGATTTTCGTCTTCAGAATCAAGATCAAAACTAAGAACCCCTGAGATGAGACTGGTAACCTGAGCCTGAGCAGCATTAATGATATCGACACTTTTTATATTTGCCACCTGTTCTTCGTGCGAGATATAAAGGATTTGAGAAGAATCAGAATTCCATTCGGGATTATAGCAATCGCTGCTGCTGTGTGTAACCTGATAGAATTTAGCAAGTTTCAGATCATAATAATAGATATTCTGGATACAATTATCAAAGATATGGTTTTTATCCTGAGCAGTCAAAGGGATGCGTTCGGAATAAAAGGCGATTTTTGTACCATCAGGCGACCAGCGGGGAGCACCATCATAATAGCGGTCATTGGTTAATCTTTGCAGGTTTGCTGTATTGAGGTCATAGATAAAGATGTCTGAATCAGTATCTTTAACGCCACTGACGACAATTTTATTTCCATCAGGTGAAGTGTCAATTTCGTGGATAACTTTGATAGAATCAAATTCAATGGTTCTGATAATATCACCCCTAACAGTATCCAGACAATAGATGCGGTCACCAAAAGAAGTATTGGCAGCAAAGGCAATTGTAGTGCTATCCGGGAACCAGGCGATATTATTTTTTTTGAAGTGAAATTCTTCAATTTTACCATTAACGCCACTGCGGATGAGTTCAGTAGTTTTTTCCAGATCAAGTCTATCTTTAAGGAATATAGCATTAGTAATTTTTTTATTTGAAAACCAGGTATAGTGTACACCATCAGGTGACCAGCGGGGAGCCATGTTCATAGAAGAGCCATCTTTTTCCGAGAAAGTGAGTTTTTCGCAGGCTTCATCAGGAGCCTGGTAATCATTATAAATCTGGAAGTATTTACGTTTTAAGTAGTTTTCCCAGCGAGTTTGCAGGTCAATAAAGCTTAAATTGAGGATTTTTTTGGTAAAATCATCATGTTTTGATACTCTGGCAGCATAGAAAATTTCCATAACTTTATCTCTTCCATATTCATCTTCAATGAATGTAAGGAATGATTCACCTTCACGATAAGCATAATACCCACCTACTTCATTCAGATTGATCAGACTGTTATTATAGATAAGATCCATTATGAACATGTTATTATACACACTTTTTCCGTTAACGGAGATAAATTCCGGCAATCCTTCAGAGAGCCAGAAGGGGAGAGTACGAGCAGACATTCTGCTGCTATATGAGGAAGAGAGTTCATTTACATAGGCATGAGTTAATTCGTGAATAAGAGTGGATTCCATTTCGCGGTAGCTGCCCGAAAAAGGCATCGCCACTCGATTATGCATACTTTCTGTGAAGCCACCAACACCTTCTGAGAGGAGATTAGAGATGATATTGGTTGCCTCAAAATCTTCATGTGAGCTGTAGAAAATTATGGGTATCCTTTGTTTAATAGGAGTGCGGAAATCATCTCTGAGATGATAATAGGCTTCTTCTGCACAAAGGGCTACTATTTTACCAAAATTATTATCATCACTGGGATAATAGATGTCAAAGTGCATTGTCTGCATTTTATTCCAGTTGGTTTTTTCAGCCTGAATTTTGTTTTTTCCATAATATTGGGCTGAGAGTGAGAGGGTAATAAGGAGACATGAAAATATAAAGAGTTTTTTATTCATAATTAAAACAATTCTATAGTTAGATACTTTTTAGGATTATTTTTAATGTCCTGGATGAGACTGTCCAGGCTGGCTGTGGAGCGCAGCAGATTCTGATATAATTGGTCATCTTGCGTGAGTTCTGAGAAAGTCGAGTCTTCATTTTGGATCTGCTCAGTGATGAGATTGATTTTTTCTAAAAGCAGACGGATAGAATCACTGGTCTGAGTCAGATTTGCTATTAATTCATTAGAGCCGGAAATAGTACTATCAATATTATCGTTGTTTCTGGATATAATATCCGCAATTTGCTGGCTGGTCTGCGTGAGGAGACTCACTGTCGCAGTAAGATTCTCGTCATTTTTTATAATGAAATCGTTGGCATTATGCAGAACTATTTGCAGGCTATCCGCTGTTTGAGAATATTTATCCAATATATTATCATCTTTATTGAATCGGGATAAGATCGTCTGTAATTCCTTGATCATTGAGCTGGCTTCAGACGCAAGAGAAGTTAATCCTGTGGTAAAGGAGCCCTGCTGGATTTGTGAAGGCTTAAGCAATTGTGAACCCGTGCCAGGTTGAATGATTACTCTGGTGCTACCCATCAGAGAAGTATCTTTGATGGAAAACTTGGTCCCTGTTCTTAGCGGTTCCTGCAGTTTGACTGAGATAGTAACAAGCACATTATTACCTTTAAGAGTGATATCAGTGACTTTACCGCTATTTACTCCCAGAATAAGTACGCCATCGCCGAGTTCTAAGCCCGAAACATCAGGGAAGGCAATAGTAAATTGAGTGAGATTACCTTTTTCCAGATAGTTAGTGAGCCAGAGATAACCTGAAACAAGTATAACAAGGCTGATGATCACAAATATTCCTACCCGGAAACTGGTCTGATTCTGCTTTTCATTAAATTTCATAATTTTACCTTTCTGTGGAATACAGAAATTTCTTTATCCTTTTATCATCGGCATTTTTATAATCTTCATAACTACCGTCAAAGATAATATTTTTATCTGCCAGCATCACAATTCTACCTGAAATTTTCTCGATGCAATATAGATCGTGAGTAACGATCACAGTAGTAGTAGAATGAGTGTGGTGGAGCTTACTGATCAGACTAATGATCTCAGATGCCATCACAGGATCAAGACCTGTGGTGGGTTCATCATATATGATGTACTTCGGATTAGTAATAATAGCTCTGGCAAATGCGACTCTTTTCTTCATTCCTCCGCTTAATTCTGCTGGCATTCGATGTAAAATATCTGTAAGTCCAACAAGTGCCAGTTTCTCCTTCACCAGTTTTTCTATTTCCTGGTGAGAGAGTTTTGTGTGCTCAAACAGTGGTAAAGCGACGTTTTGAAAGACATTCATAGAATCAAGAAGGGCACTTCCTTGAAATAACATGGCAAGATTTTGACGAATTTTGATGGCATCCGGTTTGCTGCTTTCTACTAACTGGTTACCATCTATAATAATTTTTCCATTATCAGGAATTAATAAGCCGGCGATGATCTTCATCAATACGCTTTTTCCGCACCCGCTTTGACCAACTACAAGGATAGTTTCGTTTTCATTTATATCAAAATTGATCTTCTCTAGAACTATCTGTTTATCAAAAGAAATACTTACATCTTTTATCTGGATCAAGTGATCACCTCAATAATTAAATCTTCACCAATTGACCGAATAGGAATCCCGTGAATTAAATCTCCAGCTTTAATTGAAGCCGATTCACAGTGAATCCGGATGTAATGATCACTCAATCCTGAGAATCCATTGATAGATTCGCTTTCCAAAACGGCTTTAAGTATTACCTTATTATTGATAAGTTTTTGACGGAATTCAGCTTTCTTTTGAGTTGATAGCGCTGTAAGTTCCTGTACTCGCTTGTGACTTATTGCTCCATGAACTTGATCCGGCATATCAGCAGCAATGGTATTTGGTCTTCGAGAATAGGGGAACACATGGAAATATGCTAATGGTAATCCTTCCAGAAAAGACCTTGTTTCAAGAAAGATTTCATCAGTTTCACCAGGAAGTCCAACTATTACATCAATGCCTATTGCGGTACAAGGAGATATTTTATTCAGCTCACTAATAAGTTTTTTAAACTCATCTTGTGAATATTTTCTTCCCATGTTGTGAAGAATTTTATCACTTCCAGATTGCATAGGTATATGGAAGTGTGGACATATTTTATCACTTTCTTTAAAAATATTTATAATACTATCTGTAAATAATTGCGGCTCAAGGGAAGATAATCTTATCAATTTGATTCCATTGATTGATTCAATATCCTGAATAAGTTCTGTAAGATAGTAATTATCATTTTTGTCATAACCATATAAACCAAGATTAACACCAACCAGAACAACTTCCTGATAACCATTATCAGCAAGTAGTCTAATCTGTTGCAAGATATTTTGCGGATCACGACTGCGAGAAGGTCCCCGTGCAAGTGTAACAGCACAGTAGGCACAATTATAATCACATCCATCCTGAACTTTGATAAAGGCTCTGCTTCTATTCAGCATGGAAGAAGATGTCTGTTCAGCAAAAATATGTTCATTTTCAATATCTGCAAAACCAGGATCTTCCAGTGATTGCAGTATTTTATAGATCAAATTTTTGTGGTTATTATCAATAATATAATCAATATCTCCCAGGTTATTTATGTCATTGTAGTTTAATTGAGCATAACATCCTGTGACAATAATCACAGAACCCGGTCGATTTTGTTTATGCTCAAGAGCTTTTCTGATAGCATTTCGACTCTTATAATCGGTTCGATTAGTAACAGTACAGGTATTTATCAAGTAAACATCTGCCTCTTGATTGAATTTTACCTGCTGCCATCCAGCTTGAATAAAATCATTCAAAATGCAGATAGTCTCATATTGATTTATCTTGCAACCATAAGTGAGTGCTGCTATTTTCATCTGATGAGGAGACCGTTAATCTTCAATCTCAGTAATACTGATACCGAGTTCTTCAAGCTGCAAAGGATCTACTATTCCGGGAGCATCACTCATAAGATCAACTGCCTGCAAAGTTTTTGGGAATGCTATAACATCTCTAAGACTTGAAGCATATGTCATTAACATCACAAGACGATCAATTCCTGGAGCTATCCCACCATGGGGAGGAGTTCCATATTTGAGAGCATTAAGGAAAAAGCCAAATTTCTGCTGTAATTCTTCCTCTTCAAATCCCAGTACATCAAAGATCTTTCGCTGAATATCAAGGCGATGACAACGAATACTGCCTGATGAGAGTTCCATACCATTACAAACCAGGTCATAAAGTTGACCTTCAATCTGGTCGATTTTAGCTTCATCAGCAAAATAATCAAGATGCTCTTCACGTGGCATCGTGAACATGTGGTGCATAGTTTCCCATTTTCCAGTGTCTTCATTTTTCTCAAACAGCGGAAAATCAGTGATCCAGAGGAAATTAAATTCTTTTGGATCATAGAGTTTAAGCTCTCTGCCAAAGTGGTTTCTAATTTCGGCGAGAACTTTAAAGACGATTTTGTTATTATCTGCTGCAAAAAGAATAAGATCGCCTTCATTTGCTTCAGTAGCTTTGAGAATATCTTCGACTTCATTTTCTGTGAGGAATTTGCTGATACCAGCAGTTAGTCCACCGGATTCAACCTTACAGAATGCCAGTCCCTTACCACCGAGATGTTTGGCAATATCAGTAAGATTATCTATCATTTTACGGGAATAACTGGCACATCCGGGGGCAACTACGCAACGGACTGAACCACCACTCTGTAAAGCTCCGCTAAATACTTTAAATTCACTTTTTGCCAGAATAGCAGAAAGATCAACAATTTCCATTCCAAAACGAAAGTCAGGTTTATCAATACCAAAACGCTCCATTGATTCACGATATGTAAGTCTTGGGAAGGGAATAGGTAGTTCGATATCAAGGCATTTTTTATATATATAATGAAATAATTCTTCATTGATTGCGAAAATATCTTCCTTGGTCACGAAGCTCATTTCCATATCAAGCTGAGTAAATTCAGGTTGCCTGTCAGCACGCAGATCTTCATCTCTGAAACAACGGGCAATCTGAAAATAGCGATCAAAGCCTGAAATCATTAAAAGTTGCTTATAAATCTGGGGGCTTTGAGGGAGAGCAAAGAATTTGCCTTTATGAATACGACTGGGCACCAGAAAATCTCGTGCTCCTTCTGGTGTGCTTTTCATCAAAGAAGGAGTTTCTATTTCATAAAACCCTTTTTTATTAAGAAATTCACGGATAGCAAAAACCACATCATGCCGCATGATGATCTTATTTCTCAGGGCAGGACGCCTAAGATCAAGATAGCGATACTTAAGCCTTTGATTTTCATCAGCCATCAGCTTTTCATTCACCTGCACCGGCAGAGGAGCAGAATCATTTAAGATCAGCAGTTCAGAAGCTTCTATCTCAATACTTCCGGTAGGCATTGATTTATTAATATTCCCCGATTGACGTTCACGAACTATACCCGTGACTGCTACTACATATTCATTTCTGATCTGATGAGCCTTCTGTTGCAATTCAGCGTTTTCAGGCTGGAAAACCACTTGTACAAGAGCAGTAACATCTCTCAAATCGATAAAGATCAAGCCTCCCAGATCACGACGTAGATGAACCCATCCCATCACTGTTACTTCTTTTCCCACCATATTTTTGGTAAGGTTGGCAGCGTAATGGCTACGCTTATTATTACTTAATAAATCAAGCATATTATCTCCAATATTTCTTTATTTTTATATTCTTTTAAGAAATTGAGAAAGAATTTCACTACACTGCAATTGTCAAGCCAGAAATTCTTCATTGAAGAATCGCATCATAATTTTATCCTAACTCGGCTAAAACGAAACCAAAAATAAAGATTATCAACCACGGAGCACGCGGACTACACGGAAAAATGTAATCAGCCATGGGCTGACAAGTGTAAGAGAAGAATTATTTATTATAGTCATAAATCGTGAAGTCACTCCATCCTGTAGTCTATAAGTCTCTTTGTCACTCAGTATCCTCTTCTATTTTTTTAGCCACCATCCTTCGCTTGCCCCGATGTTAATCTTGACTATTATAATAGTTGATACCTTTGAGGGAAAGGTTTCATAAATTGTTATATAGAGTAGTAGCATGTCAGCCTTCTTTAATTATTTAATATGGTGATATGAGATATTACTTGACGACGATAGAGCTATATTAATAATTGAAATTAGGTATGAAATTTGATAATTAATTAGAGAAAGATTGAGAATAGTTTTGAGAAATTGAATTAGAAAAAATCTACTTAAAGGTGATATTAAGGAATTAATATGGAGCTTACAAAATTTCATTTATTTAAGAGGAATACAAAGGCAGTAGCAACTGATAAGGAGTTATATTATCAATAGTTGTTTAATGACAGAACCAAAATATATGCAAATATCAAATCATGAGATATACTTATCTTTGAAGGAGTAGCAGAAGTCCATTATGTTAAATCAATCATTTGATTATGAAAATTTGTTAAAGATTATTTATAATGAGAATAATAAAGGATTTAATTTAGAGTTAAGGTATTTTTCTGAATTAAGAGATGATATTGAACAACTAAGAAAGATCAATAAATTAATTAGGGATAATAGAAAAAATAAAACGGAACTCAAAGTATTATATAAAAAAAAATCTCGTATCAAAGAGAGAAAGGATGGGAAACTTAAAAAAGCTTTAACTAGAATATCAAAAAATTTATCCAGCAATAAATATGAGATAATAGTTACTGAACGAAATCAGATAAATAATAAACCAATATATACTTTGGAAGATAATATTGAGAATTTATTCATTTCTAAACAACTCCAAAAGAATCTATATAAATTATACAAAATCAAACAATCTAATCGTCAAATTATATCTGAACAGGTTAAGTGTATATTGCAGGATGGTTTCCCAAAATATATAATTAAAACAGATATTAAAAATTGTTATGAGAGTATCGACCAAAATAAATTGATTGGAAAATTGATCAAGGATAACTTGTTATCGACAGAATCCAAAAAACATATTCGTAGGATAATTAAAGAGTATAATAAATTATCAATTAAAAATGGGGGTGGGAATACTGGTTTACCTCGTGGGATTGGAATTAGTGCATATTTAGCTGAAATATATTTAAGACAAGTGGACCGGATTGTAAAAAAGCTGGATAATGTGATTTATTATGCTAGATATGTTGATGATATAATAATCATATTGTTACCAGAAATGAATAAGTACGAAGATATTAATAATATTGAAGGCATCAAGAATGGAATAAAAAATAAAATCAAAGATGAAACTGGTCTTGAGTTGAATGAGAGTAAAACAGATTGTTCCACTTATGTGAACTTCGATTTTGATTATTTGGGATATAATTATAAATGGAATAATGCTGATAAAGGTAATTTAGATATAAACTTATCAAAGAAGAAATTTGATAGATATGAAAAGAGAATACATGTTTCATTTGATAACTACAATAAATTTAAAAAGATTAATGAAAAAGCCGCTAGGAAGATACTTATACAAAGGATTAGATTTCTAACTGGAAATACTCGCATAGTGTCATATAATAAAAGTTTCTTTGCAGGAATTTATTATTCTTGTCCTTTACTCAACACAAATATTTTGATTGAAGAACTTGATAATATTTTAGAAACAGAAAGCAAGAAGTTAAAATCTTCGTCAATTAAGAAAAGATTAAGCAAGTATAAATTCAAAACTGGTTTTAATGAAAAACGATTTTCCCCATTTAGTTTCGAGGAATTAAAATCCATTGTTAAGATTTGGAAGAAATCATGAAGAACAAAGCAATCAGATTTAAGTTCAATAGAAATAGGGTGATATTGACAGATATTCTGCCCTATGAAATTCCAATAATATTTACGAATAAATATTATTTCGAATTCCTTAATGATATTGAGAAAAAGCTAATGAAATCTAACATCAAGATAGAATATAGTTTGGAAGATATTGCCAGAATTCCAAAAATGCTTAATAATACTGAAATCAAAATTATTAATATTCTTTTTGAAGAGATTAATAAACAAACTGGAAGCAATTGCTATGCCTTTGAGGGAAAAGGGAGATATAAGAATAGATTTACTAAAATTCCATTTAATTTCAATATATATCAGAAGGGAAGAGATTTTAGAAACATCTCAGTTATACACCCATTAAATCAATTGCAAATAACACATTTCTATGAGAAATATAAATATTTAATAATCTATTTGTGTAGTCAAAGCCCATTTAGTATCAGGAAATCAGTTAGGGTTGCAAAATCAGTATACATGAAAAATAATATTTCAAGTAAAAGAAACAAACCAATTACAATGTCAGGAGAAGATAGTGAACAAATAAAATCATTTTTTGTAATTAATAATAATCAAATTTATAAGTTTTTTGAATCATATAAATTTCATAAATGCGAAAAGAAATATGATAAAATGTTAAAGTTTGATATATCACACTGTTTTGATAGCATTTATACACATAGTATAGAATGGGCATTGTTCAATAAAGATATAGTGAAAGAAAACATGATGAAAACAAATATGTCTTTCGGCCATGAATTTGACGAATTGATGCAGAATGTTAATTATGGTGAAACAAATGGAATTGTTATAGGTCCAGAGTTTTCAAGGATTTTCGCGGAAATACTTTTACAGCAAATAGATATTAAAGTATACAAAGAGCTATAAAAAGACCCAATTAAACATAAAGTAAATTACGAGTTATTCAGATACGTCGATGATTATTTTCTATTTTACAATGATGAAAACCATAAAGATAGGATTTTTGATTTATTCATTAAAGAGTTAAAAGTGTTTAAGATGAGTATCAATGACCAAAAAACAGTGAAATATGATAAACCAATAATCACTGAGATCACAATTGCAAAAAAGAAAATAAAATATTTACTAAAAAATAATGTTGGGAATACACAGATTGAGGATGATACTGAATCTGATATGGGGAAAATTAAATTATACTTAAATTCAAGCAGCTTAATCACAAATTATAAGATTATTATTAATGAGGCGGGTACGTGTTATAAGGATGTTAATAATTACACTTTTGGTTTGATACAAAAGAAGTTGTCTAAAATAATATCTTCATATGCAAATTACGATAAAAAATCGCTATCTAAATTCATAAAATCTATTATTGAGTTCATTTTTTTTATCTACTCATCTGCTCCTATGGTAACACATACAATCAAATTATGTATGTCTATTAGTGAGGTGATATTATTTCTAAGACTGGAAAATAATGGACTCGAGTCATATCAAAAGGAAGCAATCAAGAAATCTATTTTTGATGAAATATCTAGTTTGTTGAGCAAATTTGCTGGAAAACAAAAAAATGGAAAACAAAGAAATAGTATTGAGACTTTTTATTTATTGATTTATTTAAGAGAGTTAGGTCGGGATTATTTGCTTGAAGAATCAGCATTATGTAAATATTTGAATATCGATCATGGTGAAACTCAATATCAATACAATTATTTTTCTATTATTGTTATACTTTTCTATATTAAAGATAATAGGAAATATACTAAAATCATGAAAGTTGTTAAGGAGCAGATATTATTAAAATTAAGTAACGGTTTAAAATGGAATAGAATGAGAGCAGAAAACACTCTGCTTTTTTTTGATCTTATAGTTTGTCCATATTTGGATAGAAAATTTAAAAATAAATTATTTGAACTAAATGGATGTAGAAATAATATAGACCGTGATGCCATTATGGCATATAAAAAATATTGGTTTACAAGGTGGGATAATATTGATCCACTAAACCAGATATTCAAGAAAAAAGGCATTGATGTATATTAAGCAGGGCTCAGCCCATATCTTTACACACACTTGCTCTGCTAGTATGATGGCGATTACGTCACTGTACAAATGGGAGAAGCATGGGTTGGCTTCTCCCTCTTTACTTTTGAGTTCTGAGATATTATTTGATTGTTTACTGAATTATTGTCAGGGTGTGGAATCCTTTGATTATAAACTGATATTGATCCAGCATTACCCATCTTTTAAGGAATAAATATTGGTTTTGCAGCAGCAGCAAAACTTACTTTGGGTAGGTAGGATACTATTATTGGAAGAGATGACAGAATGACAGATGGACTGATGAAGGAAGGGAGTTAGCAAAATTGTGAAAATGAGCCTCGTCATTATAGAAAAATTAGAAGATTTAACAAAAAAAGGCTTGACTTGTTAATGTATAGATTAACAGTTTGCCAAAGGTAGGATTGTGAGAAAACAGGATGAATATGATTTTGAAGAATTGCCGTTTAAGGGTGTCTCTTATCAGTGTAAGCGGGTATTTGTTGCCATAAAAAATGGTCGTAGCTCAGTTTTGGAAGGGTTAGCTGCTATTAGTAAGAGTGATAGGAGTGAGATTAAGAGTATTATTAAGAAAATGGCAAGCATTGAGAACTTTAAAAGTCCAAAATTGAAATGGAATTTGAGAAAGTATAAGTATGGAGAGATTAAGCCCAGAGGTAAACGGGTTTTCTTTTTTCAGAAGTGTGGAGATAATATAATCCTTTTTGCTTACATTGAAAAGAAAAAGAATAGTCTTGGAGACAAAGTTTACAGTGCTTTAGATAAGGAGATGCAGGAATATGAGCGAGAATTTGAGAAATTCTATAAATGATTTATTTGGAGAGGAACCCGATGCCGAAGAGAAAGCCTGGGATATGATACATGAATTTTATCATCTGGTATTGACTAAAATGGAGCGAGA
>Ga0075124_10001059_pt1 | contig 12884 bp, 11 predicted proteins | sample AntAceMetag02UKS_FD_69809 | JGI IMG/M metagenome (GOLD analysis project Ga0075124, IMG submission 69809) | Saline lake microbial communities from Ace Lake, Antarctica - Antarctic Ace Lake Metagenome 02UKS | ecosystem: Environmental > Aquatic > Non-marine Saline and Alkaline > Saline | place... | reverse complement strand
GTTCGGGAGATAGAAACCGGAAAGGTGGCAAAGGGGAATGTCTACGGCGTTGCCAAGATTGCCGGTATAATGGCGGCAAAGATGACCGGTAACATAATTCCCATGTGCCACCCACTTGAGCTGACGGGCATTGACATTGACTTTACTGCTAATCCCGAAAGGGGAGAAGTTACCATAGAGGCACGGGTAAAAACGGTGGGAAGAACTGGCGTGGAAATGGAAGCCATGACTGCCGTGAGCGTGGCGGCCCTCACAATCTACGATATGTGCAAATCCGCCGACCGGGAGATCGTGCTATCCGAGATAAAATTGTTGAAAAAAAGTGGTGGCAAAAGCGGGACCTTTGTAAGAGAAGGGTAGGACTACTTTTTTGAAAGTGAGATTGTATCGGTGACAGTGAATACGTACAGAGTGAGAAAGCAATTTTTGATTCCCCTGACGCTCGATCTTGGATTGCTTTTTCTTCTTATCGCTATTTCTTTTTTTACGATGGCGATTCCCGCAGAGATGGTTATACTTGTATTGGTGTTTATTTCGCTTCTCTATATTTTCCTCGAATCGATCTTCCTTGAAACGTCAATAGGGGATAAGGGAATCAGGATAAAAAAGTTCTTGAGGGGAAAAGAACTCTCATGGAATGACATAACCAATGTTGACACTATGATGGTGAAAAAGAAGGTCTACCTCCTCCTGACCACAACCAAGGGGTTTCATGTCCTGTCGAATACCCATGGGGACTTCTATTCCATGGTGAGTGATCTGTCCCGGCATGTGGATAGTGAGAGAGTGGAGGAAAGTGTCGGGACTGTTATTGAAGAACCCGTAAAAAGGAGGTCGGATATACTGTCTTCATGGCTGGCGGCCATTATTCTGGTTGTGGTGATTTGTCTGAAGATCGGTTTTTGATGTATTTTATCGTTGACGGCATTGTAAAAAATACGTATGGTCTAGCCGTATTAGGGTTTCATTTCTGCCTTTACAATTCACTCGTCATCTGAACGTATATACCGAAAGATTTTTTATAAAAGCTGCCGGTTTCGCAACTTTTTTGTAACAGTAGAGTGTGGTTTAGGTAGGTCGAAAGTAGGTTTTCTTTTAGTCGAGAGAGGGAAATTACCATGAGTTTGCGAGACGTTAAAAAAGACACTGTTTCTTCATTCTCCGTTGTTGAGTCTGTAATCGAAAAGAAGCTTGATGAGATTGTCACCATCCTCGATTCGGGTAAAGGCGAAAACGGCCATCTCTATGACGAGGTTCTCTCAATTATCGAAAGAAGCCTGATAAAGATTGCCATGAGGCGTTCGAATAATATAAAGACATCGGCGGCAGACTTTCTCGGGATAAACAGAAATACCCTGCACAACAAGATCAACAAGCTGGATATCAAGTATAAGTAATTGATTATATTATTTATTTGAAAAGAGTTTCTCCCACCTTTACTCCTCGTAAAAATCATCTTTTTTTAATACCAGTATGTGATATCATCCAATATTCGTAGCGACGGCGGGGAAGTTTTTCCTGCGGGTGTCGAATTTCATGGTGAAGGTGAAGGTATCACGATGAAGACCAGATCGATCTACAATCCGCTGACGGGCATGCTTCTTCGCCTTATGGCGCTTCAGTTCAATTACCGGCCTTCCCTCAAAAGGTATCTCAAAAGCACCGATGGGTGGATCAATTTTACCGTTGGTTTCAGGACCGAATCGGGGACCGTTGAAAAGGCGATTATATTTTATGATGGCCACGTCTCCGTTTCTGGAGATATTCCCGCTGATGTTGATGTGGTCATGAGATTTGCCAGCGATGACACCCTGAAAGAGATGCTCGGTATTACACCCAATGAGATGCTCAATCTTATCATGAAGAATAAGATGATCCTCGATGGTAATATGACCTACCTTCAGCTCTTCAATTTCTATGTCTCTCTTCTTCTGGGGAAAAAACATCAGAGGATGCTTGAAAAGGCCCACAGAGAAGACATGAAATCAAGGAAGAAAGAATACTCCATCGACAACCGGGAGCTATCGGCGGAACTGTTAGCACGAAAAAAGTACCGGATGAAGGGAGAAAAAAACGATGCGGGGGTAAAGTTTCTTGAAGACCCCTATCTCTCCCGCTACAGCCTGGACGATTTCCCGCGGCTCAGGAGGCTTTGTGATATACACTTTGAGGTAATGCCAGAGCTGTGCGCTGAGAGACCCAAACTCCTGACAGAGTGGTATCGCACCCATGGTTTCGAATGTGATGCAAAAGGGGATCCCTGGGTGCCCGAGCTGAGACAGGCCCATGCCTTCAAATATCTGATGGAGGAAAGAAAGCCGATTATTGCCGAGGACAGTCTCATTGCAGGAACGTCCACATCGAAGGAACCGACGGGGGTTCTTATCTACCCCGATTCGTCGGGCACCCTGGTCTGGGGAGAGCTTGAAACGATTGAAAAACGCATCCTTAATCCCTACAGGGTCTCAAAAGAGGATGCGGAGATACTCCACGATGTATTTCCATTCTGGGCAAAGAGAAATTTCAAGCAGTGGGTGAGGGAAAAGTACGAAAAACCTCTATGCCTGCAGATTGACGAGCGCTGGGTCTACTATTTTGTCTGGAAGTCCGTAGGGATCTCTCACACGATTCCCGATTATCCCCGTGTCCTTCAGAAGGGAACGGAGGGCATCATAGGGGATATTGAGGAGAGGCTGAAAAGGGACAATAATCTGGACGAGCGAAAGCGGGATGCCCTGGAGGCGATGGCCATCTGTCTCGAGGGTGTGAATGCCTATGCGTCAAATCTCTCACAGGAGGCTGAAAGAAGGGCGGAAAACGAGACAAATCCAGAGAGAAAAAAGGAATTCCTCCGTCTGGCGGAGGTCTGCGAAAAGGTGCCGCGAAAACCTGCCGAAACCCTGGATGAGGCGATCAATATCGTCTGGATAGTATGGGTTGCTCTCCATATGGAAAATACCAATACGGGTCTCTCTTTCGGAAGACTTGATCAGTGGCTCCAACCCTACTTTGAATCGGATATGAGAAAGCTTTCGTCTTCAGAAGAGAGACGTGGCTATATAGAAAAAGCCGTAGAACTTGTCGGGTGTCTCTATATGCGGGGCACCGATCATCTTCCCCTGGTGCCCGATATCGGAAATTACCTTTTCGGCGGCAGTTCTTCGGATCAGGCAATCACACTCGGGGGAGTAACGCCGGAGGGGGAAGACGGTGTCAACGATATGACCTATATTTTTCTGAAGGTCACGGAGATGCTGGGGATTCGGGATCCCAATGTCAATGCGCGCTTCAATCCCGAAAAAAACAGCGACACTTATCTGAAACGCCTCTGCGAGGTTAACTTCATCACCGCGGCAACGCCGTCGATGCACAACGATCATGCAGTCTTTGCCTCCTTACAGAATAAGGGATATAGACCTGAGGACATTCGAAACTGGTCGGCCACCGGCTGCGTTGAACCGACGCTCTCGGGCAGGCATATGTCTCATACGGGATCGATACTCATGAATCTGGTTTCTGCTCTTGAGATGGCGCTCAATAATGGACGCCATCCGACTACGGACTGGAATCTGGGGCCGGAGACGGGAAGCGTGGAAGAGGGGGACTTCCAGACCTTCGAGAATTTTTTCGAGGCCTATAAAATCCAGCTGAGATTTCTCATCGATCAGGCAGTGGAGCTCAATCGAATGTATGCGGAGGCCCATGCCGAACATCGGCCCACGCCCCTTATCAGCGCCCTGATTGACGGTTCGATCGAAAAGGGGATGGATGTAACCAGGGGTGGTGCAACCTACAACACATCGGGCAGCTCCAATATAGGTCTTGTCGATGTGACCGATTCGCTGATGGTGATAAAGAAGCTTGTATTTGATGAGAAAAAGGTGACATTTTCCGAATTGAAAAGAGCCCTCGATGACAACTTCGCACATGCACCAAAGCTCCATGCCATGGTAAAAAACGGGATACCCCTTTTCGGATCGGGAGATGATGAGGCCATTGATATGGCGAGACGTGTCGTAAAACTTGTTCATGACTGCTATGAGGCCAACGAGAATTTTAGAGGAGGGAAGTATTCGACGGGTTTCTGGTCCATGTCGCAGCATGTGGCCTACGGAAACCTTTCCGGCGCGCTTCCTTCGGGCAGGCTTGCAGGAAAGGCATTCACGCCTGGACTGACACCCCATCCTTCGGCATCAAATAATTTCCTCGATAATATACGGGACGTGGCGAGGCTCGAAGCGGAGCATATGGACAACAATGAAGCCTTTAATGTAAAACTCGTTCCCTCTCCCCATGATTCAAGGGAGGATATCATAACTGTCATGCATTCTTACGTGAAGAACTATTTCGAAGAGGGGGGGATGCAGATGCAGTTCAATGTGGTTAACTCCGATGTTCTCAAGGATGCCATGGCAAATCCTGAAAATTACAAGAATCTCCTGGTGCGCATCTCGGGGTATAACGCATATTTCGTGACACTTAATAAAGAGATGCAGATAGAGCTCATCGAACGGGCAGAATTCGGTATGTAGTTGAATCTGCGACAGGGACAGGTGAGTCCTGTTGCAGACCTGCGGATTAAGAGTACTATCTTACTGCTTCGTATTGGAGGAGGAAAAATGCCAAAAAAATCATCGACCAATACTCTAGTGCATATACTCCTGCTTCTGATGGCTGCCAATTTCAGATTCAGGGCGTCGCTCAGAAAATATCTTATGGGGGCACAGGGCTGGATCAATTTTTCCGTGGGGTTTCGAACGGAAACGGGAAGCGTGGAAAAGGCAATAGTCTTTCAGGACGGCACTATAGAAGTCAAAAGTACAATTCCCGATAACGTGAGTGTGACACTTATTTTCAGGTCCGACGATGGTGTCAAGAAAATGCTGAAGGTTCCACCTAATGAAGTCCTCAATATGCTGATGAAAAACAGTTTGAGGCTTGAGGGAAACCTGGCCTATGTCCAGATATTCAATTTCTTCATCTCCCTCCTTTTGGACAAGAAACACCGGAAAATGATGGAAAAAGACAGGCAAAAGGAACTGGAAATGAGGCAGGAGACGGCCTCATCCATAGATCCGAAGATAAGAAAAGAAATGGATACAAGGAAGAAATCCCGCCTCAGTGGCGAGCGCGTTGACCCGGGCGTTCGATATCTTGATGATCCCTATCTCGCCCGTTACGGACTCGATGACTTTCCGCGCCTGAAAGAATTTGTCGACATACATCTCGATACAAAGCCGGAGATCTGTCATGAACGCCCCAAGCTCCTGACAGACTGGTTTCTCAAACATGGGTTTGAAATTGACGAAAACGGCAATAAATGGAGTCCCGAACTCCGTCAAGGGGAGGCCTTCAAATACCTCATGGAAAAGAGACGGCCGATTATCCGGGACAATGACCTTATCGCGGGGACCACGACGGAAAAGGAGATCGGGGTTGTGATCTATCCCGATGCTCACGGAACCATGATATGGGGAGAACTCAAGTCCGCTCCCCACAGATTTCTCAATCCCTATGACATTTCGGACGAGACGGCCCACATTCTTCATCACTATGTCTTTCCCTACTGGACAAAGAGGAATTTCAGGGAATGGGTGCGGGAACACTATGGCAATCCCCTTTCCCAGGCCATGGACGAGCGATTCGCCGTATACTTTCTCTGGAAGTCGGTGGCGCTTTCACACACGATTCCCGATTTTCCCAAGCTTCTGAGGTTGGGGACAAAACAGATTATTGGAGAAATCGACGGCGAATTAAAAACGAACGGGGCCGACAACGAGAAGAGAAATACCCTTCGAGCCATGATGCTCTGTCTCGAAGGGATTAATGCCTATGCCCAGAACCTCGCAAACCAGGCGCTGGACGAGGCAGAAAGAGAGACTGATCCGTTAAGAAAATTGGAGCTGGAGCGCCTTTCAGAGATATGTCAAAAGGTTCCTGAAACCCCCGCCGAGACCCTCGATGAGGCGGTCAATGCCGTATGGATCGTCTGGGTTGCCCTTCATATGGAAAATACAAATGCCGGTCTTTCGATCGGGAGACTGGATCAGTGGTTCCAGCCCTACTTCGAAGCCGATATGGCGAAGATCACCACGGATGATGAAAGACAATTGTATATCGAGCGAGCAATCGAACTGATCGGGTGTTTCTATATGAGATGTACGGATCACCTTCCCCTCGTGCCGGATATAGGAAACTACCTCTTCGGTGGGAGCTCCTCGGATCAGGTCATCACCCTGGGAGGAGTGAAGCCCGACGGAGAAGACGCCGTCAACGACATGACCTATATATTTCTCAAAGTCACGGAAATACTGGGGATTCGTGACCCCAACGTGAATGCCAGGTATAATCCCGATAAAAACAGCGAGACCTATCTGAAACGTCTCTGCGAGGTCAACTACATTACCGCCGCCACGCCTTCACTGCATAACGACAAGGTGGTGATGGAATCGCTCGAACAGTTTAACTATCCCCCCGAAGATCTGAGGGACTGGGCTGCGACGGGATGTGTGGAGCCGACCTTATGCGGAAAACATATCGGTCACACCAACTGCATGATGATGAATATGGTGGCCGCTTTGGAGATGGCACTCAACAACGGACTTCATCCGCTCATGAACTGGGATGTGGGTCCAAAGACGGGGAGTATCGAAGAGGGTGATTTCGAGACCTTTGACGAATTTTTCGATGCCTTCTCGACCCAGTTCAAGTTTCTGATCGACAAATCGGTGGAGTTGAACAATATGCTCGGCGAAGCCCATGCCGTTCTGCGTCCCACGCCACTTCTCTCCTCTCTGATTGAGGGATCCATTGCGAAGGGTAAGGATGTGACACGGGGGGGTGCAAAGTATAATTCATCGGGATCTGCATGTATCGGTCTTGCCGATGTGACCGATTCCCTCATGGTGATAAAAAAGCTTGTCTATGACGAGGAAAAGGTCAGTTTCAAGGAGTTAAAGGAGGCCATCGATACGAACTTTGCCGAAAACCCGGCCCTTCACGCCGTGGTGACGAAGCGGGTTCCCCTCTTCGGATCTGACAGCGAGGAGGCGCCTGAGATAGCGAACAGTGTCGCAAAATTTGCCCACGACTCCTACTGGAACCACCGTAATTTCAGGGGAGGGAGATATACGACAGGCTTCTGGTCGATGTCGAACCATGTCGCCTTTGGAACGTTGAGCGGTGCACTCCCATCGGGGAGGCTCGCCGGCAAGGCATTTACGCCGGGCCTCACGCCGGAGGCGAATGCCTCGAAGAATCTCCTCGACAACATCCGTGATGTGGCCCGGTTAAAGCCGGAAAATATGAATAATAACATAGCATTCAATGTGAAAGTCGTGCCCGCTCCGGGAGATACACACGAAGAGATTGTTGACCATATCTATTCCTACGCGAAAACCTATTTTGACCTTGGGGGGATGCAGATGCAGTTTAACGTGGTGACCTCCGATATGTTAAAGGATGCCATGGCAAATCCCGAAAACTACAAGAATCTCCTGGTACGGATCTCCGGATATAACGCCTATTTCGTGACACTCAACAGGGAGATGCAGATGGAACTTATCGAACGGGCCGAGTACGGCATATGAAAAGAGAACCGCTTATCCTTGATATCAAGGGAAATTCTCTCGATGACGGCCCTGGAATCCGGACCGTCATTTTCTTCAAAGGCTGCCCCCTCTCGTGCGTCTGGTGTCAGAATCCCGAAAGCAAGAAGGCGGACGTTGAAATATCATTTGATGAAAAGGAGTGTATTGGTTGTGATACCTGCCTGGAGGTCTGCCCCGAGGGGGCGCTCTCCCGCGATAATCCTTTTTTTATCGACAGGGAACGGTGTAGCCTCTGTTTTGACTGCGCTGAAAACTGTCCCGCCCTGGCCCTGACCGTTGTGGGACGCGAGATGTCACATGATGAAATAGTTGCGACCGTTCTTAAGGACAAACCCTTTTACGATACCTCAGGGGGAGGGGTGACACTCTCGGGGGGAGAACCGACCATGTTTATGGATTTTACCGCCCTTCTCCTCAGGGAACTGAAATCGAGGGGGATTCATACACTTCTCGAGACGTGCGGATTATTCAATCTCAATCGTTTCGAAGAGGCGCTTTATCCCTATCTTGATATGATCTACTACGATCTTAAGCTCCATGATCCCGATGAACATGTCAGATTCTGCGGTGCACAAAACGACAAAATTATCGAAAATTTTATTGAACTCCATAGAATGTCGGCAGAGGGCGGCATCCCTCTTTTGGCGAGAGTCCCGCTTATCCCGGGTATTACCGACAGGGAATCCAACCTCGTCGCCATTGCGAATCTCCTCCGGACCCAGGGGGTGCAAACGGTTCAGTTACTTTCCTATAATCCGCTCTGGCATGAAAAGGAGAGAAAGATCGGTGTCGAGAACCCCTTGAGCCTGCAGGAACCAATGACGAGGTGGATTGATGCCGACAAGATTGAAAGATCGAAAGACATATTCAGAAGAGAGAAGATTGAAGTGGTCTGAAGGCGCTCTTATTTGAGGAGACGCCTGTCACGAGGATCAATTGTTCCCAGAATGTCGATCATCGATTGATGGATTTTTCCGTTTGTGGCCACTATGTGTGGCGAGTCAAGATAGTACGCTTCTCCTGAGATATCGGTGACCGATCCCCCAGCCTCTTCAACAATAAGCCAGCCTGCCGCCGTGTCCCAGGGTTGCAGCTTGAGTTCCCAGAATCCATCGAAGCGCCCTGCGGCGATATAGACCATATCAAGCGCTGCTGAACCGGCCCTTCTGACGGCCCTGGCTTTCATGGCCATCTCGGCGAAGTAGTTCATGTTGTTGTCCGGGTTTTCACGAATATCATAGGGAAAGCCCGTCGCAAGGAGGCATTTTGATAGATCCCCTGTGTCTGAGACAGATATCTTTTTCTCATTCAAAAAGGCGCCCCTTCCCCTCTCCGCGGAAAAGAGCTCATCGAGCATTGGATTATAAACCACCCCCACTATTATGGAGCCTTCCCTCTCAAGGGCTATGGAAACCGAAAAGACAGGGAAGCCATGGGCGTAGTTTGTCGTTCCGTCAAGGGGATCGATAATCCACCGGTAGGGTGAGCCCGTTAGAACGCTCTTTGTTTCTTCCGAGATGATATCGTGACCGGGAAAGTTCTCTCTTATCGCCTTCATGAGTAATTCTTCCGACATCATATCCGCCTCGGTAACGATATTGATCCGCCCCTTGAAACTGATTGTGTGGGTATGATGAAATCGCTCCTTAAGGAGCCCCCCCGCCTCTTTTGCCACTGACATTGCAAATTCTCTGTAATCGGCCATTATCCCTTCCTTCTCTTTATGCATTCATCAACTTCTTTAGCATGTTGTTGTATAAAAGTTGAGATGATTTCTGTTGCTTCGCTTCAGAATTAGTGATAAATGTTCACCAAATTCTATAAAATCGGTATATTAGAATGGAAAAAGAGGAAAAAAGAACAGAGCCGGAAGAGAAAGTCTCCGAAGGAAGTGATGACGTTCTCGATGTGAGGAAAATCCGGGAATCTCTGGGTATGAGCCTCGATGAGATATCGCGGGTGACGAGGATCAACACATCTGTCCTCGAAGCGATCGAAAATGGTGACTTTAACCTGCTTCCGGAGCCCGTCTATGCGAGGTCGTTTATCGAGATCTATGCAAAGATAGTAGGCATAGAGAGCGAAAAAATCCTCTCCCGTTACAACAGCTATCTGGAAAGGGAAAAAAGCCGCAAAGGGCCGGAGAATTTAAAGAAGCAGTCGTGGCTCAGGTCCCACGTGAGTATTATTATCTGGTGCATCGTCTTTTTCTGTGTGATCTTCTTTTTTGCCTTTTCCTATCTTTACAAAGATTATGAGGGGACCCGTGAGGTTGAGAACGGGCAGGCTATCGAGAAACCCGAAGGCGGCCCTGATAGAGGGGAGGTCCCCCTCACTGAAGGTGTGGAAAGGGAAGCCGCTCCAAAAATTGAAACAGCCGCTCTTGAGAAAGCAGCCGAGGCGGAGGTTGCTCTTCCTGAAGGGGAAGCCACTAAAAGTAAGGTGGTCTCGGCACTGCCCGAGGGCGGTCAAGAAGTTGTCCAAAAGGAGGTTTCGGAAGAGACCTATCTTCTTGAAATTAAGGCGACGGAGTGGACCTGGCTGGAAATAAGAAAGGATGGGGGTGAACCCCTTGAGGTATTATTAAAACCGGGTGAAACAATCAAAAGGGAGGCAAAAACGAAGTTCTCTCTCATCGTGGGGAACGCAAAAGGGGTGGATATAACCTTTGATGGAAAATCGCTTGGCCAGCTTGGAAGACATGGAGAGGTTATTCTTTTGACATTGTCCAGAGATGCGGGTAATTAAAGATATATTTGACAAAACGTCTCTAATATTTTAACTTTTTTCAAAAAAAGGCGGGAACGTGAAGTTCCCGCATTACGAGGTGCACATAATATGTTCGGTATAGGAATACCTGAGTTATTGATTATACTGGTAATTATCCTGATCATCTTCGGAGCCGGAAAGCTCCCCGAGATAGGGGGGGCCATTGGTAAGGGTATCAGGAATTTCAAAAAATCCTTTCAGGATCATGAAGAAATAAAAAATACCGAAGATCCTGAAAAGATTGAAGAAAAGAAAAAATAGCGCTTAGAAGGGGACATCGTCTTCAGGGAAATCCGGTTCCTTGAATCCTGTGTCGGCACCGTTCAGGCCTCTTGATTGACCGGCCTCGTCACCCTTCCTTTCAAGCATCTGCATATTCGAGGCAATTATCTCCGTTGTGTACTTCTTGTTTCCATCCCTGTCGTCCCATGCCCTCGTTTGCAGTCGCCCTTCGATATAGACAAGCCTTCCCTTGGCAAGATAGTTTCCACATATCTCGGCCAGTTTCCTGAATGTGACAATCCTGTGCCATTCGGTTTTCTGGACCTTCTCTCCGCTCTTATCTTTCCACTGTTCATCCGTGGCGAGCCTGAAATTGGTGACCATGGTACCATCCTGGGTATACCGTACCTCAGGATCAGCGCCCAGTCTTCCTATGAGTATAACCTTGTTGACCATTGTGACCCCCTTAGTTTTGATTTCCTGAGAGATAATACACAACTTGGGTGTCCGTGGCAAATCAAATATGTGATAAATATGCTCACGTTATGAGGCCCTTTCATTTCTATATTCCTTATTGACTTCACCCCGATTATTAAGTACAAATACACGCAATATTTGACAAACGCTCGTTTTAGGGTGTTATTTGAAAAAAAGATCAGATAGCCGGATCGGTGAAGGAAGGGATAGTATTTGAGTCCTCTGGAAGGGGTATTACTCGGAGTAGTTCAAGGATTAACGGAATTCCTGCCCGTAAGCAGCTCAGGCCATTTGGTGATTGTCCAGAGTTTTATCAAGGGGTTTCATCAACCGGGGGTCCTCTTCGATGTCATGCTTCATTTCGGTACCCTTTTAGCCGTTTTGTTTTTTTTCAGGAAAGAGGTCTATGATATTCTGAAGGCCCTGCTGCCCAGGAACTTGCGTGGCAGTGACAGCGACGATCTGATATCTGCCAGACGAAAGATGGCACTCCTTCTCGTTGTAGGGACAGGGATAACGGGTATTGTGGGATTACTCTTTGAAAATCAAATACATACCCTCTTTACGTCCGTTGATATCGTTGCCGCAATGCTCATTATCACGGGCCTGCTTCTCTATCTTTCTGACAGGAAAGAGGTGGGAGATAAGAAAGAAAAAGACCTGGGTCTTGTCGATGCCCTAATCATCGGGATAGCCCAGGCATGTGCGCTGATTCCCGGTATATCGAGATCGGGGGCCACAATAACCTTTGGTATTTTCAGGGGATTGACGGGAGAGACGGCGGCACGGTTTTCCTTCCTGCTTTCAATTCCTGCGATCATCGGGGCGGCTGTTTTCGAGTCACGATATTTTGGATCGGCAACGACCGATGAAATGTGGATATACATTATCGGAATGATAGTAGCTGCCGTGACGGGTTTTTTTACACTGAAACTCCTCTTCTTTATCATTAAGAGAAGGAAATTGAGTGTCTTTGCCTATTATTGCTGGATTGTAGGCATATCCACGCTGCTGATGAGGACGATCTGATTTTGAAGAAAATGGAAAAGGAAAAAAAAGATCTCAGAAGGACGAAGGAGATAACGGGTGTAATTCTCATTGCGGTAGGACTTTTTCTTCTGGTCTGTCTCGTGTCGTACAGCCCGTCGGACCCCTCATTTACCCATTTCGTGTCGAGTGACATAAAGATAGAAAACTGCGGCGGATTTGTCGGTGCTTATCTCTCCGACTCCCTTTTGAAGACATTTGGGATACCCTCCTATCTCTTTCCCATTTTTCTCATTATGCTGTCCGTCAAACTCCTTCTGAACCGTGTGTTCCAGGTCTCTGTTTCTGCCGTTTTCGGCTTTATCGGTCTCATCTTTTCTACATCTGCCCTCTTGTCGATCAAGTACGGTATGGTTCACTTTTTTGACGCAGATCTCAATTCGGGAGGCATCGTGGGGTTCTTTTCGTCACGGGTTCTCGATTCCTATTTCAACCACGTAGGTTCTTACATCGTTTTGGTTGTTATCTTTCTGATATCCCTTATGGTTACCCTCGATCTCTCGCTGGTGACTGTAATCGGAAAGTCGATACTTCTCACAAAGGCAACCCTCTCCGGCATACGGGCATTTATTGTAATTCATGTGGGGAGATTTAAAAGGAAGAAGAAACCACCCCAGGTGAAGAAACGCAGAATAGTGCGCGAGCCCCCCCTTATTGTAAAGGAGGCAAAACCTGAGGAAAAGGAAAAGAAAAAACTCGAGCAGACCACCTTTGACTTCGTTCACCCGGCGGGTTCTTATATGCTTCCGCCCCTGACGC
>Ga0075124_10001056_pt1 | contig 12913 bp, 19 predicted proteins | sample AntAceMetag02UKS_FD_69809 | JGI IMG/M metagenome (GOLD analysis project Ga0075124, IMG submission 69809) | Saline lake microbial communities from Ace Lake, Antarctica - Antarctic Ace Lake Metagenome 02UKS | ecosystem: Environmental > Aquatic > Non-marine Saline and Alkaline > Saline | place... | reverse complement strand
CAAAAATCCACCACAAGGGGTCAAACATCAACGCCAGTGAAAGATAAAGATAAAGAGAAGGTAGAGGCCCAAAAAGAGAAAGACCGTGAATTAAGGGGCAAGCTGAAAGACTATGCAAAGATGGATAACGAACAATACTTTGAAGTATTGGATTCGCATAGTGCCAAAAATGCAGAGGATGTAATCAAATATACACCCGAAGCTCAAGAAGCTATCTTACACGACCTGGCAGTCAAATTTAAGATGAAGTTGTAATCAAGGCAATCGTGCCTGTTAATTGATGGATAGGTGACTTATGAATAGGCGGCAATATATGAAGCAATGGGATTCATGGGTAAAATACTACAAAGAAGATGGCGGAGGTTCCTGGCCTCGTGATGCTTTTGAAGCTTTGCTTGATCGTTATGATGAAGAGATTAAACGCTTACGTAATGACGCTGGCGAAAATTGCTATTACAGGGGTGGACATGGCTGTGGGAATATCCGCTTAGATGTGCCCTGGAAATCGGGCGGGTGATAAACACGTTATACGGAAGGAGAAGCAATATGGCAAGTTGCGAAAAATGTTGGGATGATGCTGGCCTAAGAGCCAGAATAACAGGCCGAAGTAAAGCGGAATGCTATAATGAAATTTTGGAGGAACGAAAAGACAATCCATGTTCTCCGAAAGAGCAGGCAGGACAATGGTGGGATGAAGAAAAACAATGTGACAGTAGGCAATCCAGCCAACCCCAAAAGGATAACTGACACCCCTACGTAGGGGAGAGAGGAAAAAATGAAAATAGACATTACAGAAGATAGAATTATCAGATTAAGAGATGTGTTTACTGGAGTTTTATTTGAAACCAAAGAAGGTGAAAAACTTGGAGTATGTATGCGTGATGGTGGATTTGAAATTAGCGTAAAAGACCAGAGCATTAAATCAGATACCGAATACTATAATACTTATTCTATTTTAGGTGGTGTTGTTACTCAAATGCTCCACACAGCGGCAAAAGTTGACACCCCTGATTCAGCTTAAAGGATAACTCTTGACTATCCTCCGCCAACGGGTAAGTTGGACAGTGTGGTGAGTCCCACGGCCTGTAAAGCCGTTGCGAAAGCATGATGGTTCGATTCCATCCTTGCCCATCAAAGAAAGGCCCCATAGTCCAATTGGCAGAGGCACTCGATTCAAAATTGAGCAAGTGTAAGTTCGAATCTTACTGGGGGCTATATGGGGAAGTAGGCCAACAGGTAGAGTCAACGGACTTAAAATCCGTCCAGTGAGAGTTCGAATCCTGTACCTTCCGCTATCAGCGGGTTCCCTTGTGGCAGGTTGGTTTATGGGAGTTGGGAGTTGGGAAGTAATGGGTAGAGACGAGGGGTTTCTACCCGCCCGCAGGTTATCTCAGCGTTAATTACATTGGGGTTAATGTAGATAAGATAAGGAGGTTTAAAATGTCATTAGAAGATGTTAAAGTTCCCCTCTATGATTCATCAGGAGAGGACAAAGAACATAAATTAATTATTAATGAATTTGCAGGGCGAATCCAATTAACTATCAAAGAAGGTGAAACTGAGGAAATTAATGTCGAATGTTATTTTGAGGATCTTGAACGAGCATGGAACGCAGTTAAAAAGCATTGACGGGAAGTTGACGGTCTTAAAATAGGTCTTAGAAGGCAAACAAAAGTGAGGAGGATAGGGTGTCACATCCAATAAATGATAAATTAAACAAACTGTGGAATGGGAAAGCTGTCCCCTGTAATAGTCAATGCAGATATTGGAAATACCCTCATTTAGATACCGCTTGTATTTTGAGTGATGTGTTTAGTGTCAAAAAGGGAGAGCCTTGTTGTGAGTTTGAGCCACTTCCCGAAAAACCCCCGGAAAAGTCCTCAGAGGCTGGTTAAGGGTTTCATTTTTGGCATATTTCAACAAAATAAAAGTGTCTAATAACATATTGATAATATTAGAAATAAATTTAACACCAAAGCAAGGAGGTAGAAAATGGATAAAGCAATTAATATTATATTTGATGGGCCACCTTCACATGACCCTCCCAGATTTGTTGACGTGGAAACGGATGATGGTAAGTCAATCAGCATTGGGGAGTGGATACAGGACGGTAATTACTGGAAGCTCAGAATAGCAGAATTACCAAAAACCTAACAACCCCATCCACGCCAGTTGTGGGTTTCAGGGGTGTTTGGGGTAGAGTTGGGGTTAATGTAGATAAGATAAGGAGGATAGGGTGATAGGTTACTCAGTAGGAGATAAAGTAGAATTAACAGATGGTGAATATTATCTTATGGCGTTATGTCCTCAAAATAGGCATATTGCTACTAAGAATCCGCTTTGGGAAGTAAGGAAAACAAGAACAAGCCATTTAATGTTAGCATTGGAAGCTATGATCATTCGTAAAATATCATCAAACTTTGAGGGATTCTTTCCCGGCAAACCCCCGGAAAAGTCCTCGGGAACCCACGACCAGTAAGGAGGTTTAAAATGGTAATGTCAGTAAAAGTATTTGATTCTTTAACACAAAAGGATTTTGGAAATGGGGCTATTAGGGATGAAATACGAAGAAGTTTGAGGGAGTTAGAGAGGGTGAGCGCCTATATCTATATCTCCCAACAAACCAATGCAGCGGACGGGGTTATTCGTTGTGGTTTATGTGGATGTGAGATTGAACCATCAACCGTTATTTGTCGGGATTGTCGCGGGGAACCATAATCTCGTCGCTGATCTTCACGTTAGATTTTAGGAAGGATAATATGGAACTATCTGAAATTGAATACCCCTTTAGATTATGCGTTGAACTTCTGCATTATTCCACATGGAGTTGTAAGAAAACAGAAAATTTACAATATAGCGAAATTAAAAAATTACTATTACGTTTTTTTGATGAAGAAGAGATTATCAAAGCACAAGATATTTTAAGCGGAAAAATCTAACAAGCCCATCTACCCCAAAGAGGATTAAAATTGCAATGACCGCCCTTAGACGGTCAGAGAGTTTATCTACACTTGGCAGATGAAAGGAGGTAAGATATGACCTTAATACGAAAAATAATATACCGCTATAGAGCCCGAAGACTTTATAAATTAGCTGGAAAAGTTGCTGTAATTACAACCACAGATGCAACTAAACCGTTAATAGATCAAGCTATTACATCGTTATGTGCGGCCAGTCGTGAATATGAGGATAGTGCATGACCCCGATTAACGAAGTCACATCCCTGTCTACTCATGGCAGATGGGAACTACTTCTTTTGCTGCTGCTTGCGCTGTCATTAATCCATCTTTAAATCCATTCATGACAATCTTAACTATTTTCAAATATTCTGGATTTAAATAAGGCAAACCTAAAGGTTGCAATTCTGGAAATTCTAATAATTTTAGAAGTTTCTCAAACTGCATTTCCAAAAACGGATCTTTAGAAATAAGATTAAACGCTTTTGCCAGCAATTCCTCATAACTTGCTGTTGAGACTCCCTCCTCAAGAGCTAATATTTGATCAATCCATTTATTCCATTTAGATATCTGATCAAGATTCTTTTGACCTATCAAATAGCCTATAGTGGATGCTGCTATGTCAATTGCTACTTCGTTTGTTTCGCTTTTGAATTGCAAGCCTGCGCATCCTGACCCTATCAAGAAGAGTAGACTTATTATTATTATGCTTAATTTTCTTTTCATTTTTCCTATACCTCTCCCATATACTTAAAATTTTCTCAAGTATTGTTAATGTTAATAAAAGGTTCATAGGCTATTCCTTCGGTGGTTGATCTTTAGCAAATAAAAGAATGATAACATATATTGCAGATGTTATCGCTGTTAGTTTGGCAGGGTCTACTTCAAAACCAAGCCATATTCCAACTGCTACAATAGCAGGAATTAGTGCAGCCATTGTAGTCTTCCAATTTCGGATTAATCTGTCCAGAAACATAATTCTTCTTCCCAATGTTTAAAGGTTAATAATAATGGTTTATCTCCAAAACTGCTTTATCCTCATCTTTCATATATTCCATAAAAGCTCTGAATGTATGACCCCTATTCATAACCGCTCTATCTTTTCGTAAAATCCCTGCATATTGTCCTAAAATTACGCATGCGATAGTGCTGGCTTCGGTGTTCCCAGCATGGAAAAGAATAGCAGTATGTCCAGGCACAATAATCTCAAATGTATCCTTCCATTTATAGCCATGAAATCGCTTGATCTGATAGGTACCTTCTGGAATCTGAAACCTATCAGAATCATTGACATCCGGCTCAAGTGTGATACAAAAATATCACCTTCTATAACTAATACGCCCAAGGCCCCGGCATCTGATTGCTCAAGTCTTACTATCCTTAACTTTTTCATCTTCACCTCTTCGGTAGGCTTCCTCGATTCTTTTGGCAGCCTTGCGGAATACCTTTGGGGAGTCTTCACCGAAATGTTTTTTAATTTCTTGATCAGTAAACAAAAGTGCGATAGCCGATATCTCTTGAATAATGTTGTTGCCATTTAATTTGCTCATTAGAATTTTCCTATTTCTTCTAAAAAGTGTCTTTCTCTTCTATCTATTATAGGTTCTTCTTCAATCCTTTCAATAATATAGCCTGGTCTAATCGAATCTTTTTACGAATCTAAACTTAGGCATCATCTCACCTTCAAATAACTGGCGATGAAGCCGCCGACTATTCCCATCATACCCGAAAAACTTTTATCTTTTAATTGAGATTTTAATGCTTTCTTCTCTATTTTTTCAAAACGCTCACTTCCAGCCTTAAACCGTGCATCTGTTTTTTCAATGTAATCAATTACTACTTTATTTGTTGCAATTCCTGTTTCAAACAATATACCTAATTTAGGTTCAAGACCTTTTAAATCATCAAAATCTTTACGTGTGACTATTCCATTAGACATCAGTCTATCTCCTACGCTTTGTCAGTTTATACTATTATTTAATCCCAAACATTAATTTTTGTTTCTTAACACCTTCTTGTTTTTGTTTTAAAAGAATATACTGTTTATAAATCTCTGGTGTCAAAACTCCTTTTCGCTTGTAAAGCATTAAAGCATCTTGTTGGGCTTTTGGATCTAATTCAATTAATTCAAGCAATATTTCATTGGCTAATTTTTTATTATCATAGGTTATATCTGCCTTAATTGCTGAGTTTGCAGATTTAAATAATGATTCCGCATCAAGGTTATTTTGGAGTGCATCAATATAGGTCTTTCTTACCCTTTTAACATCACTATCCTTAAGAGCTTTTTTAAATAACTGCACTGCCTTATAATTTGTCATGCCCTTACTTGTTGGGAAAGTGAACATAAACACACCTGGGCGTGATTTAACATAGGGACGTAAAGAAAATGGGATAGGCATTTCAAGAATACTCATCGCTCTTTCTGGTAATGTTGCTAATCCTTCCTTTTCTGCCCATTCAGTAGGATAACCACTACCAGGATCATGTGCCGTTACTTGCCTTATTGATTCACGTATCCCAGGGCTTAACTTAGCCCCTATTTTCTTAATAGGATTCATCCCCCACTCTAAAACTTCACGAAATTGTTTACCCATACGCATATATCGTTCAGTACCGTCTTCATTTCGACCTATAAATATATTTAGATAATGCCCTTCAGGGTTTTCCCATGTGAACCTACCAGCGCCATATTCTTTTTTAGTCATGGCATAATTTACAGATTGAGCAATAAGGTTGAAGTATAATCCTGCCTTCGCCCAAAATTTAGCTCCTTGTCTTGTAAGAGTTTTACCTGCCAATTTCTGTTGAATATATGCCATTTCGGTAGGGGCTTTTTTGGCTTTTAGCTGTAGGGCTATTCCCTTTGCTGGTGCCGCTGCTTGCTTTAATACGCTAAAAGTATTACCTGTAATAAACATCAATCCTTCACGTTCAGCAAGCCAAAAGCCTGTATCAACAGAAGGACACCAGATTATTCCCTTATAATCAATTTCTTCTTTATTATTGCTATGCCCACAACAGCTAATAAGATTTGATTTTTTTATTATACGAGTACGCCAACAATTTTTTTCTTGTTGATAAAAGGTACTCGGTAATCCTAACATTGTCTGAATAAGAGTCATATAAAATACTTCTTTTTCTTTCCCGCAAAACCTATTTTGTCCTGTGCCATCGCCAAGCATCATCGTGTCATAAAGAAGTTCTAATTGACGTTTGGTTAATTTGCTTAAAAATTCCCAATTCAATCCATCACTGATTTTTTCTTGTTCCATTATCTGAAATTTATGTACAGGAATAGTAAAAATATGTTTTTGATGATTGGCTATAAAATCATCATGGTCTGAATTATATTTCTCAACATTATAAATTAATCCTAATTCTTTAAGCATTTCGACTGTCTGTGGTTTAGATTGAGTTATCTTCCCATATCTATATTCTTTGATTGTACCATTTCTTAATTTATAATAACTTTTTTTAACATATCCATCTGTTACTAACCAACCAACTAATTTAATAAAATCATCATCGAAAGATTCCTTAAAAGGGGTATCAAAATCAGCATTGCGTAATATTGAATGACTTGCATTAAGTTCAGATGCTTTTACTATTTTGCCACCTTTATATCTATCATGGACATAACAAGTATGTTCAGGTGTCATCATAATACAACGATGCCAATTTTTAACTTTAATTATTTTGTCATCATAATTTTCATTAACATATTTATCTATTAGTGGTAACCACTTCATTTTTTGAGTTTTAGGATCAAAAGCTAATATCTCATCATTAACAGAAAGTTCATTATAATATTTCCACCCAATTTTTGTCATAGCTCTCGTTTTACTGTCAACACACCAATCCGGGGCTAACAAAGTCCAATGTAACATCTGTCTAACTTTTGGATTTCCAAGCACTCTATTCATTTCCCAATTTTGCCCACCGAAACTATCATTAACAAAGCTCGCCATTTGTTTTTTAACTGCTGTAATCTCTTCGGGTAGCATATCTCTACCGAGTTTCTTTTTACCAAACTTTAAGGAATCAAATACGTTCTTCTCATACGCCCAAAGTTTCAGAGAATTATGGTAATAATCCCATAGAGCAGCATCCCAAAGTTCATTAGCTTTTCTAATGCCAGTTGTTAATTGCTTTGCCCCGGGTGTATCTTTGGCAATTCTTTCCAAACTCTGCAATGAATTGGCTACCCTATTTCTTTGAACATCGGATAAAGCCCCAAATGTAAGCCCATGATCTATGCCATCTTTTGCCAACTCCTGCTGTTTAAATATCTCATAGTCTTTAGTCTTTAACGCCCTATAAATCTTATGTGGATTCCATTGTTTTATTGCTTTCCACCCAATACCAGTTGAAAAAGCTGATTCAGTTAAAGCATGATGATGAAATAATGACAAAGTAAGCATACCTTTTTTAGCAAAGGCGTTGACTGTTTCAAGAGCTTGAATCGCACCATGAGAAAAAGGTTTATCAAATATAATCTTTACTTCTTTAGCTATTTCAGGATGGACTTTGACAGGTACTTTGGTTAATAAAACACCTTCTTTTCCAATTTTGCCCACCACCATGGCTCTATTCATAGCAGGGTGGTCTATTGTTACCCAATCAACAGGAGCTTTATCACTACGCATCATCAAAGGTTCGCCATCCATACCCACTAAGTCTTTAAGTCCCTTGGCAAAATTTAGATTATGTGCTGTCTTAATTTTGTATTGGTCATATATTCTAAGTAGTTCAGCAATGTTAGTAGTTTTTGGCTTTAAGCCAAGTTTAATACCTTCCTCTAATGTAGGTATGATTCTCTTTTTAAGAAATGGATTTCTGGTAGCAAAATAATTAACAATCTCTGATTTTCTACCCTTTGGTATATCCCAGATATGAGTTACGTAATCCTCTACAAAACCCACGTCTCCCCAATTATCCTGTAAGAATTTAAAAGACTCATCATAGTATTTACCTATCTTTTCTGTGGCTGCACGAAGTATAGGAGAAGGCTTTTGAATAATCGGAATTAAATCTTCCTTACCTATGGTTTTTAAAATACTGGGATCTTTAATTCCCTGCCGGATAAAAGGTATTGCTTCAAGTTCAATAGGTGTAAAGTCCCTCTCAAACTGGTTAATAAAGATTTCACTATCAAGCATTCCCTTATCAATCTCGGCACGTCTTTTACCGATTAAATCCATGACTTTCAAACCTTGATTTTCGGCTTTGAGGATTTGAGGTATAGGCACAGGCTTCGTGGGAGTTCCTTCCATTAACAATCCTTCTTCAGGTACAACTCCATACCTTCCGTATTTACTTTCTTGCGCTACTCTTAATTTTTCAATGTTCTTGGCAGATAATCCTCGTAATCCAGCCTTACCTCTCATTTTAAGAAGTTTAACGCTCTCACCACCTAAAGCTCCCATTGCAGCAGCTTCGCCCATAGTAGCCCCGATAGGTTCAGCATAAGGAATACCAGTTGCTTTCCCCATCATACCCCAACCTTCACCTGCTTTTCTGATAGGCCACATACCATATTTTTCGATGTGTTCCATTGATTTAGCTTCTTCAGGAGTAGTAATAAGTTTAGAAGGTATCCCTCCAACCTGTTCAACTCTTCGTGCTGCTCTGCCAAGTCGGTCCTTACCTGGTGCAGCAAGTTCGCTCAGGCCTGCCAATCCAGCAAAAGGAAAAGCAAGCATACTGCCAGCTACAGCCAAAGGCACCTTTACGCCTGCCTTGATAGCAGCCCCCCACGTTCCACCAGTAGGCTCGGAGCCAAGTATTGTTTGGGCGGTGGGCTTATCTGGAAGTCCCTGCATATCAATTCCTTTAACTTTGTCTGGTAAACCAGAGAAGTCAATCTGCTTTTCTTTCTTATCTGGCAATTTTGACCAATCTATTGCTGGCATTATAATTGATCCATTATATATATGATATTCTTTTCAGTAATAGGTTGTCCCGCTGCCTGTAATTGTTTGATAGCATCATCTCTTGCAGTTTCAGGTTTGGGAGCAAATTTCTTCAGGTGAGAAATCAATTTATCATAGGCTTTATTAACTTTCTGCACTTCCCGTGTGGTAATTGTTTGCCCTTCTTTATATTCAGGAAACATCTTTGCCATAATAGCATCTATTTTGCCTGTTTTATTAAAACTGGCTTTTGCTCTTCCAGCAGCAGCTATTTTTTCTAATGCCTGTCCAGGCTTATATTCTGGTGTTGGTTTATCTAATACTTTTTTTTCTTTACCTAACAATCTTATTTGTTCTGGACTTGCCTTACCTGAAACAAAGGCTTTTCTTGCCTGTTCTAATATTGATGGTTCCTTCTTTCCTTCCCCCCTTTTAGGATTGAAATAATAATTTTTATCTTGAAATTTAAAAGATGGATCACCGGCGGGATACTTGGCATCAACAGGAATCAATGTTTTATCTGCTATCCATTCACCTAATTTTCGGTTTTTAATATTATCAGCTTCAGGCGGGGTTACCATGCTTACTTTGCCATTCTTAATTTTTGCAAAACCCTTACCCGCTCTAATCAAACCATATTCATCATAAAGAGTCTTAGCGAGTGATTGTCCTTCCGCTCCCTTTTGTTTCGCAAACCTTCTATCCCATTCTTTATTAACCGCATCCACTCTCGTTTTATCAATGTCTACTTGTTTACTCAACATATCCTTTTGCATTGTATGTTGCACATACATTTGCAATAAAGGCTGTAGGTTTTGCATAAAATAGCCCATTGTAGAGAGAGCAGGCCTTCTATAAGTAGCCGGCATATGTATAACACTCATAATTAATCTCCTTTAACTTATTACCAAATACCACCTTCACCAAAGCCAAAACCGGCGTCTTCCCCAAAGCCACCAGAGCCAAAGCCACCAGAGCCATCAGAGCCACCACCATAACCACCTGCACCGTATCCGCCAAAACCGCCACCATAGGTGTCCCAGGGTAGCCTCCCTGCTGCTGAACCTGGTGGCAAGGCCCCTCCTGCCCCTGCTTCCTGAATAGTGGGTGTATGTCCTACAAGTAAATCAGAATAGGTCTGTGGTAGCATAGAAGGTAATGCTTGATAAGGGAACATCTGTCCTTGCCATCCTTGCTGTTGCCCCATTAATGCGGCCTGATTTTGTGCTCCTAATTGCTGTAATCCTGCCTGTGCCCCCAATCTTTGCGCCTGTAACCCTGCTCCATATTGTTGCTGCATACCTGTCATACCCGCTTCCCAAGGTCTCTGAGCACCTAACACATTTGCCCCATATTGTTGCTGCTGTTGCTGTAACAATCCTGGTTGCATCATGCCCCATGCTGTCTGTGCCATAGCTGGGGCTGCTTTCTGCATATACTGTCCGAATACATCTGCTGCTGCACCACTCATGCCTGCACGTTGGCTTCCAAGCATACCACCACCTGCAAGTTGCCCTCTCATCATATCCATACCTTTCATGTAAGGCTCTTCTATGCCTGCCCTTACATTGGGGTCAAGTCCTTCATACCATCCGGCGGTAGGCATTGGTGCTTGTGGAGTTTGCACTCCACCCCATTGAGGTGCTTGTCCTGGTGATACAGGGTCATATGAAGGTGCTTGACCTATCTGCGCAATATCAGGTGTAGGCATATTGCCGCCATACATATTTTGTATAGCGGGTAGCATTTGCCCGTACATTTCCTGCTGCTGCGGGCTTTGATATTCCTTATAATATGTCGGTAAAGGTTGTGCTGCCTGTTGTGCTGCCTTGCTTTGTTCCTTTGAACTTAAATACGTGGCTAATGCCATTGCTGCCATTCCCCATCCCATTTTATTTCCCTCCTTTTATAACTTTCTTGCCTGAATGGATATATTCAGTTTTAATCATTGTAATGCCTAAAACAGACCATTTATTCTTAAAATGTTCGCCTATTTTCTTGGTTTGAGAATGAAACATTGCATATTTTAAGTTGTTCTTTTTAAGAAACTCTGGAAATTTCTCATATAATTGGTTTACAAGTTCCTCGTCTTTCTCTTTCATATAAAAAAATGAGCATACCCCTGTAGAATAATATGGTGCTGCTGCTATATGAAAACTGATAAACCCTATACATTTTCCGTCTTTGATAGCTCCCCATATCTCAACTCCAGCATTACTGCCATACAGTAAATATGACATAAGACTAAATGGTGATAAACCTGGTGTCTTAAGTATATCGGCCAGTTCGCCCACTAACGGCCAAACTTGTTGTTGTAAATAATCTGGGTTTGTAATATTTGCAATTTCTTTTTTAGTATCATTTTTCATATTCTTAAACTCGGTTGAAAAGGTGTTATTAACTTTGCACCTTTTGACATATTCTCTTTAGCTGGTAATAATTGCAGATTGTTTAAAGCCCAGCATCTTCGGAAATCCAAGTGTTCTGATGATAGAAAATTAAAAGCACTAATAGGAATTATATGGTCGATATGTAAATTCCCATTTAAAAAATCCTGCCAAGTGTAACCTTTAGGCATCGTAAATTCGAGTCTCTTTTTTAATTGTTCAACATTGTAATTGATTAAATCACACCAAAGACGATGATTTTTAATTCCTTTTTTAAGACTACTGTTTATACTTCGTGTTATTCTACTATTTAATTGATACTCCAAATCATTTTTTCTTTTATCGTTTGCTCTCTTCCATCTTAATTTTATACCACCTTTCCATTGAGGATGTTTATTACCACTAAATATTCCCTTATGAGCTTCACTCATTCTTTGTTTTGCTTCATTTGAAAATGAATGATGTTTACCATAATTAGAATTATTTTCACCCGTGTGCATATCTTTCATTTTTTGTATAGTTTCTTTTGTATGATAACTTCCTTTGCGCATAATAATCCTTACTAAAAAAGAATTAAATTGCATCTACTGCAAACTTTAGTTTTTATCAGGGCTATCTGTTTCTCTGATTTCTCCATTGCTCACCGCTTCTTTAAGTTCTAATATTGTTTCCAAGATATTACCTGGAAAACTTGATGAATTAATTAAAGCTAATATAATTTTCTTATGTTCTTCTTTATCGAATATCATGCGTTAGGTACTCTTAAAAGTTTATGGATTACATACAGCATTTATTTGAGTCGCACTTGCAGTAACCATCTCATGTTTGCACTACTTGCCGTGAGTTTATTTTACTTCCCTTATTTCCCACCAGGGTAATCATAGAGTGCTTTGATTTCGGAGGCGGTGAGGGCGGTGGAGTAGATGCGGACTTCATCGACAGAACCATCGAGATAATAGTTTACCGCAGAAAGACTAGAACTTAAACAACCAACCCAAATTTCATTAGTGTGTATAAAATCGGTTGCCATAGTGAAAGACCATTCTTTTTCACCATTGACGTAGAGAGCGCACTCATTCGCTCCAGTACCATTTCGTACTACTGTAATGTGCGCCCATTCATCATATACCATGGAGATACCCGAGTCCAGATGACTACTCCCGTCATATACATCATAAGTACCAGCAGCAACGTATTTACATATAAACCATGATGACGTTAGTCCAGAGTCGCCGTAATTGCTAACAAACGTCGCATAATCTGCTTGAACTGATCCGATATAATGCCAAAAAGAAACCGAGAAATTACCAGTTCCGAATGTAAAATCCGCACTTGCGGGAACTTCTACATATTCTGGAGCGCCATCAAAATCCAAACACTTCCCAACAACCCCATCAACCCAGTCAGCCTCTTCCATGTTGACAAGAGTTCCGTCGTTGCCCTGACCTGAATTATCAACCGCCACAGTCCCGCTTCCATCATCAAATGCCCAGTAGCCTACAAGATGTTCGTCGGAGGGGAGAAAGCCAGCACCAATTTGATCATCTACGTATTTTTTAGTGGCTGCATCTTGGTCTGTTGTAGGGTCAACAACACCTACAATTTTTTGGGTATTCATGTCAAAGGCTGCAGCTGCCTCACCGCTCATCTTAGC
>Ga0075124_10001053_pt1 | contig 12937 bp, 9 predicted proteins | sample AntAceMetag02UKS_FD_69809 | JGI IMG/M metagenome (GOLD analysis project Ga0075124, IMG submission 69809) | Saline lake microbial communities from Ace Lake, Antarctica - Antarctic Ace Lake Metagenome 02UKS | ecosystem: Environmental > Aquatic > Non-marine Saline and Alkaline > Saline | place... | reverse complement strand
GCCTTATCATAACTTCCGAGGTTACTGTAACAGACATGCCGGATGTATACGGACAATGGTATGTGAATGATGGATCAGGTGAATGCCAGATTGATGATGGATTCTACAACTATCCTGATCCGTTAAAAGGAGAAATTTTTGCGTCCATAACAGGTGCAGTGGATTACAGCTATGACGAATATGGAGTCAATCCGAGAAGCTTAGATGATATCATGCCACATATTCCCGATACGCTCAATGTTCCTGGGCAATATTGCACTATCCAAGCAGGCATAGACGCAGCAGTACATGGAGATATTGTACTTGTTCAACCGGGCACTTATGCTGAACATATCAATTTTAATGGCAAAAATATCATTGTCAGCTCTTTGTTTTATACCACTCAAGACACCTCATATATTTCTCAAACAATAATTGATGGTCAGTACACCGGAACCGTCGTTTTTTTCAATACTGCAGAAGATCCTGCAGCCCTATTATGTGGATTTACAATTCAACACGGAAATGGAACCAGTTCGTATCCATGGAATATTGGTGGTGGAATACTATTGGATATATTCTGCTCTCCAAGATTAAAAAACTTAGTGGTCAAAGATAATTATGCTTCAGGTTATGGTGGAGGAATATACTGCGAATGTTCCGATGCAAGATTTCATAATATTGAAGTAATTAATAATACCGCTTCGCATTATGGGGGTGGGTTCTATTTTTCTTACTCTGATCCCATTTTGGAAAACATAACTTTAAAAAATAATATCTCTAACTATGGAGGTGGAATTCATTGTGATCATTCCGATCCTTCATTAGAAAATGTAGTTATTTCGTATAATCATGCTAATGTTTGGGGAGGTGGTATCTGCTGCGAAGATTCAAATCCGTATCTATACAACATCATAATAAGTAATAACGAAGCCGGTTTATGTGGTGGAGGTATTAGCTCTGATAATTCTAATCCAACATTGGTAAACAGTTCGATATCAAACAATTCTACCACTTATTATGGCGGCGGAATGTATTGTATAAGTAATTCCAATCCCAACTTAGAAAACGTGACCATATCAAATAATCTTTCTTCTGAAGGTGGAGGAATGTATTTCAGCTACTCTTGTCCTATTTTTTCAATTGATAATCGTTGTAATATACATTCAAATTCAGTTACAGCTTCTGAGGGATCAGGCGCCGACCTCTTTAATCAAAGCGATTCTATCATCCATGTCATTGTGGATACATTCACGGTCATTCCCCCGACCGATTATTATGCATCACCTATCGATAAATTCAGTTTTGATATTCTTCATTGTATAAATGATAGTTTGATAAATGCAGATGTGTATGTTGCAGTAGATGGAGATGATTCTAATTCCGGCACATCCCCGTACGAACCATTTAGAACCATCGAACACGCTTTTGAAATGATCTATGCAGATAGTGTGAATATACATACGATTTATCTTGCGGCTGGTATTTATAGTCCTTCAACCAACGGAGAGAATTTTCCGATAAATTGGTGTAGTTTCGTTCATTTATCAGGAAACGGAGAGGATGATACAATTTTGGATGCAGCATTTTCGGGTAGAGCTATTAATATTATTAATACATCAGATGCATTAATAAACAATGTAACGATCAAAAATGGACAATTATCAGGAACTTCAAAAAAAGGTGCAGGGATATACTGTAAAGAATCTAATTTGAGATTAGAAAATACAACAATAACAAATAATTCACTTTCTGGGGAAGGGAGTAATGGAGGTGGGATCTATTGTAAGTTTTCAAGTCTAACAGCCAACAATGTTACGATCTCAAATAATTCAACGACAGGTTATTGTAATAGCGGCTGGGGAGGAGGGCTTTATTGCACTAATTCATCATATATAATTTTAGAAAACACGGTTATCGAGAATAATGTAGCAGATGGGAATGGTGGTGGTTTTTATATAATAAGTAGCCCAAGTGTTAGCATTCATAATGTTTTAGTAACCAATAACTCAGCCAAAAACGGTGCAGGCATGTATTTTCATGGTCACAATCCCCTTATAGAAAATGTGTCCATAGTGAGTAATACATACTCAGATAACTATGGAAGTGGTTGCGGTATATATCTCGGTCATTCAAATCCTGTTATAAAAAATGTTTTGATAGCAGACAACTCGTGTACAGGAAATTATAGTCGAGGAGGTGGAATTAATTGTTATCAATCAAATCCGTTATTAGTAAATGTCACAATAACAAATAATATTATTACTTATAGAGGGGGAGGTTTTTATTGTACAGATGGAGCCAGTCCAGAGCTAATTAATTGTGTTCTATGGAACGATTCCCCGCAAGAGGTTTGTTTTGATAACATTGATGCTCCAGATTCAATTACGATTTCCTATTCTGATATTAAGGATGGAGAATTAGGTATTGTAACCAATAATAATGGAACAGTAAATTGGCTTGAAGGTAATATAGATGCAGACCCATTATTCGCAGATCCACAAAATGGAGATTTTCATCTAACCTGGGTAAACTTTCCAACACCTGACTCAACAATGTCACCCTGTATAGATGCAGGAGATCCAAACTCACCATTAGACCCGGATGGAACTATTGCAGATATGGGAGCATACTACTTTAACCAAAATGTGTCAGTTGACGATCCACAAGAAATATCAAATTATATGCTTACAAATTATCCCAATCCAATTAACTCAAACATCAACAATCTCTCAGTAAGCTTTTACATACACAAACCAAGTAATGTAAAAATTCAATTGTTCAATATTAAAGGACAACTTGTTTCGACGCTTATAAACGAAGAAAGAAATGTTGGAGATCACACAATTTCTTACGCAATTGATAATTTATCATCAGGAATATATTTTACCAAAATGAGTGTCGATGGAGTTGATAGGGAAATTAGAAAAGTAGTATTATTGAGGTAGAAAAAAACCCATGAAAGGCGGTTCAAATAAAAAAAATAAGTAGAATATTTGTTTCAGCAATAATGCTAAATGTAGTGTTTGTGTTAAATGCTTTCGCAGACACTCACATCCCTGCAGGAAATGTAAATGGAGTTTGGACATTTGCTAACAACCCATACATAATTGATGGTGAAATTTCTATCCAGCAAGGAGATGAATTAACCATCGAACCCGGAATTCAAGTAATTTTTTCCGGGCATTATAAATTTAATGTTTATGGGAGAATATTAGCAGTAGGAACTCAAAACGATACAATTATTTTTACTGTTAGTGATACAACTGGTTTTAGCACTTTTTATTCAAATTCTGGAAGTTGGCATAGTTTAAGATTCTATGATACAAATTCAACCGGGCAGGACAGCTCAAAGGTTGTTTATTGTAAACTTGAATATGGAAAGGCTACTATAGGCGGATCTTCTGAAATTTATGGAGGTGCACTGAGATTTTATAATTCATCTAATATTTTAGTTAAACATTGCTCGATAATAGAAAATACCGCATACTCTGGTGGTGGAATTTGCTGTTATCCAAACTCTAGTCCACGTTTAGAAGATGTTATTATAAAAGGGAATATAGCAAAATATGGTGGTGGAATGTATTGCAGAGATAATTCCAATCCATATTTAAAAAATGTGGATGTAATTGAAAATTATGCGATTGGCTTTTCTCTTGGTGGAGGTGGTATTTACTGTGAGAACAATGCCAGTCCGCACTTAGATAATGTAACCATAAAAGGAAATAGTGCTTTTTATTGTGGTGGTGGAATGTATATTAGATTTGATTCTTATCCAATTTTAGAAAATGTTACTATAAGTGAAAATACTACTGATAATTTTGGTGGTGGGATTTACTGTTCTTATAATTCTTTTCCAATTTTTGACTCTATTAATCGTTGCAATATATTCTTAAATTCCAGCAGCTCAGGATCTGATTTATATGCTGGTTATGATTGTCCAACTATAAATGTAGTCGTTGATACTTTTACCGTTTTAGAACCAGATAATTATTTTGCTTATCCTATAAACAATTTTACATTTGATATCCAGAATAGTAAGATAGAACAAGTTAATCATGATTTATATGTCAGTCCTATTGGTTCTGATGATAATAGCGGATTAAGTCCTGATGAACCACTTCTTACTATTTCACATGCTCTGAGAAAAATTATTGCAAATATTAATAATCCTCATAATATCTATCTATCAAATGGAATATACTCACAATCTCAAACAACAGAGAAATTCCCTTTAAACTGTAAAAGTTTTGTCTCTCTTATTGGAGAAAATGAGGAGCTGACAATTTTAAACGGTGAGGAATTAAAAGGTATTTTATTCTGTGAAGGAGATAGTTGTTTTTCCATACAGAAAATGACAATTCAGAATGGAAAAGTTAGACATAATGGTGGTGGAATTTACTTAAAAAGTCGTTCCAGTCCAAGTTTAGAAAACGTCATCATAAGTGAAAATGAAGCTTATTACTCGGGTGGTGGGGTTTGTTGTGAAGATAATTCCAATCCAACTTTAAATAATGTTATCATAAGTGAAAATTCTGCTTCAAGTGGTGGAGGTTTATATTGTCATTATTACTCGAATCCGAGTTTAAACAATGTAACCATCATAGGAAATACTGCTCATATGGGTGGAGGAGTTTCATTAGAGGCATATTGTAATGCGAACTTGAATAATGTTACGATAAGTAATAATCATGGCAATTATTATGGTGGTCTTTATCTTTGGGATTCAAGCCCAAGTTTAATCAATGTTAATATTAGTGAAAATACCTCCAATCATGAAGGAGGTGGTATTTACTGCAGTGGACTTCACATTGCTGGCAGTTTTATTTTTTCCAATCCCATTCTCAAAAATGTTACTATAAGTAGAAATACAGCATTGGTAAATGGTGGTGGTATTTATTGCTGTGAATGTTCGAATCCAACCTTATTGAATTGTATTTTATGGGATAATACTCCAGAGGAAGTGTATTTTTCTCCTGAAGGTGATTCAATTTCCATTACAATTTCTTTTTCAGATATTCAGGATGGAGAAGCTGGAATCGTTACAAATAACAATGGCACAGTATACTGGTTAGAAGGCAACATAGATGCTGATCCACTCTTTGTAGATATGCTAAATGGAAATTATCATTTAAGCTGGGTAAATTACCCCATTCCTGACTCAACAAAGTCGCCATGCATAGATGCAGGAGATCCAAGTTCACCATTGGATCCTGATGGCACAATCGTAGATATGGGAGCATATTACTTTAATCAGAATGTGTCAATTGACGATCCGCAAGAAGTATCGAGTTATGTGCTTACAAATTATCCCAACCCAATTAGTTCACATACTAATGATCTCACAGTAAGTTTTTCGATTCATAAACCCTGCGAGGTGAAAATTCAACTATTCAATATTAAAGGACAACTCGTTTCAACACTTATAAATGAAGATAAAAATATTGGAGAATATACAATAAATCACCCAGTCAATGATTTATCATCAGGAATTTATTTTTCAAAAATGAGCATTGATGGAGTTGATAAAGAGGTTACGAAAGTGGTGGTGTTGAGGTAGAGGGGGCACTCTAAATACAAATAAATTCACATTTCTTGCCTGACTATTTTGCAGGCAAATGAAAAAAAGTCATGACTAATTTGCACTCGACTGAAAAAAAGTCATGTTGTGTGATGAATTAAAATTGTAAAAGAATTAGGAATAGTCGGATATGCAAATTCGGATGTCGACTTGCTGGGGTGTCAGTCTTCGCAGATCGCTTCGCTCAAAACGAAGTCTGGTGGAGCTAACGGGGCTCGAACCCGTGACCCTTTGTCTGCCAGACAAATGCTCTCCCAGCTGAGCTATAGCCCCACGTGTTGCGTAAAATCTATGTGCGGTTTTTTATGTCAAATTTTGTCTTGCTGGAACTGCTCTTTCAAAATCAGTGACGTCACTTCAGGGATAATTCGTGCAACTTTCTCTGTGCACTGCTCGGAGAAGGTAAAGGTATCTTCAACTTCAATTGCATAAATGATAATTTCTCTCGGAAGATGAACATTGTGCTTTTTCATGAGTTCGAGCGCATCAAACATATTCATATCGTGTGGAGAACTGTGATGAAGCGTAGTTTTGAATTCCTCAATTCCAAGTTTGTAATATGTTCCGGGCTGATTGTTCTTTGTTTTTATAGAATCAATGAGTATCAGTTTATCATATCCGATTATTTCATCGATGACACGAAATCCGGCTGCACTCGCTTCAATAACATCAATTCCCGGCAGTTTTTCTTTGATCTGCCTTGCGATGTGAATACCTACACCATCATCAGAAAGAATAGTGTTGCCAAGTCCAAGAACGAGAGTTTTCACACTCAGTCTCTGCGGATGGTTTTTACTATCGAATTATCCTTATCGTGAACATTTATGATAAGAGGCGTTGTGCCCGGTAATGAATGGGTCGCGCACGCCATACATGGATCATAGGCACGGAATGCCATTTCCACCATGTTTAGCAAGCCATCATCAACCTTGCCATTCTTAATAAGCGCTTTGGCGGCTTTTGCAATAGATAGGGACATTGCTGCGGAATTGCAAACAGTTGCAACAATCAAGTTCACGGCTTTCACCATGCCCTGTTCGTCAGTTTTATAATGATGTATAAGTGTGCCGCGTGCAGCTTCTACGATGCCGACACCTTCGGTTGGCGTTTCGGTCGGTATATTTCTGATATCGGGAGATGTGATCGTCTTATCTTCAAGCAGTTCAACAATGTGTTCTGCAGCATATAAAGCTTCAATCAGACGTGCCCAGTGGAATGCAAGCGTGTTATGTGCAGGTTTGCCACCAAGGATTTCGTACATGCGCTCGTATTCTTCCTGAGCCAGAGGAGTTGCCATTCCGTCAGAAACGTTTAGACGTGCAAGAGGTGCCACGCGAAATATCCCGCTCTCTTTCCCCTCTTTGAAGCCCTTCCAACCAATGTTCTTGAGGAAGGGGAATTTCATATAACTCCATGGCTCGACGTGTTCTGCTATCTGTTCCAGATATTCATTAGGACCGAATTTTACGAATTCCTTACCGTCAGGATCGACCACGCGTACCTTGCCGTCATAAAAATTTACTTTGTTATTTTCATCGACCAAGCCCATGTAATAGGTTTTGTGTTTGTAAATATCTCCCACAATGAGGTCAACATAGGCATTGTTGCCAAGCACAATTTTATTGAAAATTTCAATGCTTTCTTTTGCGAAATCCCGAGCTTCGATAGCTATTTTCAGGAATTCCAGCCTTTTTTCTTCAGTTAATCCCTTTGAAACTCCGCCGGGAAGCCCCCCGACCGGATGGATGATCCTTCCTGAAAGGTAGGTGACGATATTTCTTATCTCTCTGCGTGTTTTGATGACACGGGTTCCGATCTCCAGACCAACCTTTGCGATAACGCCGAGAATGTTGCGTTCCTTTTTGGGAGCAGAAGGCGTAACCACAAAATCGGGTCCCCCAAGAAAGAAGAAGTGTAGCATGTGGTCTTCAAAGATATAGGCATCATACACAAGCTGGCGCAATTTCTTTGCTGTTTCAGTGGGCTGAACATTATACACTGCATCCACAGTTTTTGTAGAAGCAATGTGATGAGCCATAGGGCAAACGCCGCAGATACGGGGTGTGATGCGGGGAAGTTCTTCAACGGGCCGGTCGATACAGAATTGCTCAAAGCCCTTCAGTTCGGGGATTTGCAGATAGGCATTCTCCACATTGCCATCGTCATTCAAAAATATTTCTATTTTACCATGCCCTTCCAGTCTGGTAATAGGATCTATAGTAACTTTTGTACCCATGATAGATTATTTCTCCTCTTTTGAATCGGTCATAATTTTTCTGCGAAAATAGGATTTCGCAAGAGAGAATCGGTAGAATGTGCCGGCAGGATCGACTATCTGATCGAGGAGTTTCTGAACATCAGCTTCACTCATGTCCTCCTCGTCTTCGAGTCCGACTACTGAAGCCAGCGCAGCGACCATTTTTGCGCCGACATCATGCACCTCTGAAGGAGGTCCGTAACAGCCCCGGCACGGCATGTTAGCTGCAATACAGCGACCGTCATTCTCGCCGTTACAACCCGAGCGTGTGACAGGTCCCATACAGATGATGCCTTGTGCAAGAAAGCATTTTTCAGGATCGACTTCTACCAATGAGACACGATTTATTTTATTCAGAGATAATTTTTCGGGTTTTGAATCATTTCTGGAGCATACTTCGCAAAGCGCCTTGTTGGGTGCAAGCACTGTTCCTTTTGGTGGAAGATCTCCGGACAAAATAGTGGTAATAGCCTGCATAGTGAGGTAGGGAGCCGGAGAACAGCCGGGGAGATAGTAGTCCACATCAATGACCTGATCGGTTGTTTTGACAGTATTATAGAATCTGGGAAGATACAGTTCACCTTCCGGAACTTCCGAAACCTCTTGAGGGACAACGCCGTCGGGATTATCAACAGAAGGACATTTGCCGCCATAGGAAGACGCAAAGATCGATTCTCTGTCCCAGAAATTTGCCAGCCCGGGAATACCGCCAAGCTGTGAACATGCACCAAAAGATACGATGAGCTGCGATTTTTTACGAAGAAGTTTTGACATTTCTTCCTGTTCGCTGGTTCTGATCGCTCCATTGATGAAGCACACTGTGATCTCATTATCCTGCATATTTTTCACATCTTCAGTTTTGAAATCCATGGCACATGGCCAGAATACTATATCGACGAGTTCTGCTACTTTCAGTATATCTTCATGCAGATCAATGATCGCTTCTTCACATCCACCACAGGATGCGCACCAATAAAAGGCAATTTTCGGCTTTGCCATTAAACCTCCAGAATTTGAAACCACGAATTAACACGGATTAACACTAATTAAAAAATTATTTATTTGAATTCTAAGCTTTGAGAATGAAAATAGAGAATCATTGCTATGTGTAATCCTGAAGCTTTCAAAAAAATTGATCGCTTGTGCTTTATAAACAAGTTCAGTATCATCTTTTCTAGTGTTCATTCGAGTTAATCAGTGGTTCCATTATAAAATTATTCTTTGGTATTCTAAACTTCGTGAATGAAAATTAAATAGTATTGCGAGATTCTTTCGAGTTGCTTTGAGATAATTCAGAGCTTGGGCTTCATGAACACCAGTCAGTTTTTCAACTGTCTTTAATTCTAAAACAACCTTATCTTCAACAAGAATATCTGCAAAATAACTGCCTACTATTTCATTCTCAAACATAACATTTATAGGTTTTTGCTGTTCTGCTTCTATTCCTTGTTTTCGAAATAGAACCATCATAGCATTTTCATACACTTTTTCTAAAAACCCAGATCCAAACTCTTTATGAACACTCATAGCAATACCAATAATTTTATACGACAACTCTTTGTATAAAAGTTTCGTTTTAAATTCTTCGTGTTCATTCGAGTTAATCCGTGGTTTCATTGTGTTTTCTTTTATCTTAATGTTCCTTGATATTCAGTCGTATATTGACGTTTTTTTATCGCTTCTGGTGTGTAATCAGGAAGAACCATTGGTGAAATGTGTGTTCTTGCTATACCGATCTTTTCAACTTCTTTGTCATATTCAGTGATATGAGAGAGGGTTAGTGTGCCAATTTTTGCTTTCTTCGCATACTGTGCAGCATAGATGCCTGCGCGACGTCCGAACACAATAATATCAAGTTGGGAATTTCCCATCAAACGATTACGACCATGAACACCGCCCGAAGCTTCTCCTGCTACGAACAGACCTTTCACACTGGTTTCACAATGATCATTTATTTCAATTCCGCCATTTTGATAATGAAGAGTCGGATACACAAGGATTGGATCCTGTGTGATGTCAACGTCAAAACGTTCAAACTGACGAAGCATAGCCGGCAGATTTTTCTTAATTGTGCCGGGTCCGCTCAATTTTTCAATTAATGGGGAGTCAAGCCAGATACCGACCTGTCCGCCGGATGTATCGATACCCATACCACGTTCTGTACATTCGCGGATGAAAGCGGATGCTTCAATATCACGGGGTTCAAGAGGATGAACAAACAAATCACCATTTTTATTCACGGGTTGCGCACCAAGTCCACGAAGCTTTTCAGTGCAGAGAAATCCAAGAATTTGTGGAGGATACACAGCACCGGTCGGGTGGTATTGCACAGAATCCATATATAGAAGATTTGCTCCAGCACGATAAGCGATCACAAGTCCATCTGCGGTCGCTCCATAGTGATTGGTGGTCTCGTATTCCATTATATGAAGGCGTCCGAAACCACCTGTTGCAATAATGGTTGCTTTTGCTTTTACTGTGAAATAGTTTTTATTTTCAAGATGGTAAAGCACTGCGCCTGCGACATTTCCTTTATCGTCTTTGATAAGTTCCACTACGGGTTGATGCTCGAGTATCTTTATCTTGTCAGGGCGGTTCAGCACTTCGTCACGAATGGTTCGGCAGATCGCTGCACCTGTGTAGTCACGGGCGGAATGCATACGTGGACGGCAGGTTCCACCGCCGGGTTTTGTGAGCATTGTATTGTCTTCATTCCTGTCAAACATGACCCCAAGATTCTGAAGCCAGTGTATAGCATCCGGTGCTTCTGAGACCAGTGCTTTGACCAGATCCGGCTTATTATCAAAGTGCCCGCCGCCGATCACATCGAGGTAATGTAGCACAGGATTATCATCGGGACGAACCGCTGCCTGAATTCCGCCTTGAGCCATCATCGAGTTGGAATCTCCGATTCGGAGTTTTGTAACGAGCAGGACATCAGCTCCGTTTTCCGCTGCGAGAAGTGCTGCGGAAAAACCAGCAGAACCCGCTCCAATAACGAGGACATCGGTTTCATAGTCAGGATGTTTCAGGTCGAAAAAGTCCGGCTTGATCCTCGAATAAGCCTCGAGCTGATCAACGACTTCGGTTGTAATAGTCTCGCCTTTGTTCGGTCCGATACGCACTTCTTTGCGAGCATCTTTTTTATAATCAGGATGGAAGTTATCAAGCACTTCCTGCCGTTCTTCCGCAGACATCATCGGGAAGATCGCCTTGCCTGAACGTGCAAGTTTCAATCGCTCGGGTCGTGTTTTTTCGACTTTTCTGATCGATTTGCGCATATATTCTGGATACATATCTATTCTCCTAAACTTTTTAAAATTTATACTGTTTTGATATCGCGATCATAGTATTGCTTTTTTATAGTTTCTGTATCTGATTTGGTAAGTTTTTGAAGCTCCTCTTCATATAGACCCTCTGCGATCTCTTTGACTCGCTCTTCAAGGTCCGGGCTATTTGGAAGAAGATACTTCCCTGTGAGACGGCGTGCAAGAATGGCAGCATTGTACTGCACGATCTCTGCGGGGCAACGCAGTGCGCACAATCCGCAACGGATACAGTCAAAAGAAAGGTCAGCCGCTTTTACGATATCACCGCGAATAAGTGCTTGCACATAGTCCATCACTTCAATATCTTGAGGGCAGATCTTTGTACAGGTATTGCATCCCACGCATCTGAACAGGATTGGATAAAGGGTTTTGAAAGCTTCGATATCAGGATTGATTTTATTGATATCGTATATTGGTTTTTCCGCAGGAACAAAGGGTATCTGTGCGATGTTCATGCCGTCTGTTACAACAGTCTGGCATGCGAGACCCGGCTGCAATTTATAGTCACCCTTTTCTCTGTACAGGGTTGCGCAGGCACCGCAGAAACCTTCTCGGCAGCCGACACCGACAGTAAGCTGGAATCCTGCATACTCCAATGCACTGATTATGGTTGATCCTTCGGGCACATCAAAACCTTCCCCTAAAATATATACTTTCACCATGGGAACGTTCTTAGGCATTATGATTCCTCCTAATATTATTAAAATTTAATGAAAACGGGAACTTTTCACTTTTCATTTTGCATTCATTCACAGTTAATTTTTGGAATAGGACCCAATTTTTTGATCTGGTCTGTAAATTCTACCATAGTATTGGCGAATTTTTTTCCTTCGCTTGCTGAGATCCATTCAAGGCGAAGACGATTGGTATTCAGACCTAGTTGTTTCAATACTTTTTTGAGTAAAATTATTCTTCTTTTTGTTTTATAATTTCCGCTTTGATAATGACAGTCACCAGGATGACATCCGCCTATGAACACACCGTCACATCCTTTGCTGAAGGCAAGAAGTATATGCTGCGGATCCACCCGTGATGAGCATAATGTTTTTATGACCACACCGTTTGGCGGATATTTCATTCGTGATGTGCCGGCAAGGTCTGCGCCGGAATACGTACACCATTTACATAAGAAACAGACAATCTTTGGTTCAAAATCTTTCATGCGATTTCCTACCCCACATGTATATTGAGCGAGCTTATTTACCGCTCGCAATTATCTTGATCATATTATCGATCTGGTCGTCTGTAAGGTTTTTCTGCTGTGCAGCGCCGGATGGACATGCACTGATACATGCGCCACAACCCTCACAGAGTATTTCATTAACTTCTACCACTTTGGAAACTTCATTTAGTTCACGAGCGCCGTAGGGACAGGTTCCCACACAGATCGCACAGCCCGAACACAGGTCTTCATCCACAGAAGCTATAATTGGTGAGTGATAGATCTTGTCGCTGGAAAGCAGAATAAGAGCTTTGGCGGCAGATCCTGATGCCTGGGATACAGAGTCAGGAATATCACGTGGTCCCTGTGAAGTCCCGGCAAGATAAAATCCCGCCTGTAAGCTCTCTACAGGGCGCAGTTTCGGATGGGCTTCAGAAAGGAATCCCTTGTCATCCGTATTGATCTTCAATTTTTTCACAAGATCATGAGAGCCCTCACTTGGCACGATCCCCATTGCAAGTACAACGAGGTCTGCTGTCACTTCTATCTTTTTGCCGATTAGTGTGTCCATGCCCATGACGACCATCTTATCGCCTTCTTTATATATCTTAGCTACTTTACCGCGTATA
>Ga0075124_10001044_pt1 | contig 12970 bp, 7 predicted proteins | sample AntAceMetag02UKS_FD_69809 | JGI IMG/M metagenome (GOLD analysis project Ga0075124, IMG submission 69809) | Saline lake microbial communities from Ace Lake, Antarctica - Antarctic Ace Lake Metagenome 02UKS | ecosystem: Environmental > Aquatic > Non-marine Saline and Alkaline > Saline | place... | reverse complement strand
CACAGTCGAGAATATCTCAAGCATTACAGGACAGGTTCTTCTTCGTGAGCCACCAGTTCCAATAACCGTGAAAGCTTTTATTGACGGTGTGGTCAGCAAAGTATATGAAAATGAAGGTGTTGAGATCGAGAATAAATCTGCTTATATACAGGGAATTTTCGGAATTGGGGGTGAAATAACCGGTGAAATCAAAGTACTTGTTGATGCTCCAGATGCTGAACTTATGCCTGAGCAAATCGATAATTCATGCAAAGATAAGATCATTGTTGGTGGCAATATTGTACGTTTACCTGCGATCAAAAAGGCAATACAGGTCAACGCAAAAGGTATTGTTATAGGCGGTATCGACGACCAGGATCTTAAGGATCTGCTTGGTTATGATATCGGTGTTGCAATTACAGGACATGAAGAGATCGGTTTGACAATCGTACTCACAGAAGGATTCGGTCCAATCAAAATGGCTGCAAAAACCTTTGAAATATTGAAAGAATTTGAGGGCTATAAGGCATCCATGCACGGTAAAACACAGATCCGAGCCGGCGTGATGAGACCAGAAATTATCATTCCAATTCCCTTTAAAAAAGAAGAACTCAAAGCTGGGAAGAAGCAGATACACGGATTGCAAATAGGAAGCACTATACGAATTATCCGAGAACCTCATTTCGGAGATATCTGCAAAGTTACAGCACTTCCTGAAGAACTCGTTGTGGTGGAATCCGAAACGAAAGTACGGGTACTCAAAGCGAAAATGGAAGATGGAATTGAGGTTACTGTACCTCGAGCAAATGTCGAAGCTATCGAAGATTAATTCAGATTAACATAATATTAAAGGGCACCGTCGAGTGCCCTTTTTTTTTATTTGAGTTGATATTTTACATAATTTACTTGACTCGGTTTATATTTATATCAATTGGGGTATCATGAGTACTCAAAATAGAAAAAATTAAACTATTTAATAACGCACTGGGAAAAGGGTGTGATTTAAAATTAGGCACTTTAAAAATAAAACTTACCAACAAGTTGTCGTGAAATTATCAAGACTGTTTTCCTCTCTCCAGTGTCATTCCCACGAAGCTTGTCCGCCAGCTGATGGAGTGGGAATCCAGAAAAAATACTTATTTAGCAGATGCAAATATGTGGATGAATAAAACAAATACTGGATTCCCGTTTTCACGGGAATGACATACTGTTTTGTTTTTTTTGGAGTAGCCAACTTATCAGACTGGACTTCACACGCCAAAGGTGGGTGGAGTTCAGAATGCACAACCACACAACCCGAATCAAAGCTTTTTCTCAACTCGAACTTCCCATTTGTTCTGAACTATCAACTAGAGGATCAAGTCCAGTCCAACCGACTTCAATTTATTTAAAGGCACTATCTTCTTTTATGAAATTTCTTTCTTGGTGCCCTCTGCCTGATTGTTGCGCCGTTTTATCACGCCGTATCGCAGCAAAAGCGGAAGTTTTACGAAGGCGAGCCAAGGTGTCCTGTCGGGGCATAGCGTAGCGAAGACTGAGGTGGAACGGAGACGGACCTGTCTCTGCATAATAAAATGAAGACGGATTAGCCACAAAATTACACAAAATTACACAAAAGTTATTTTTGTTACTTTTTATATTAATAGGTAATATTTTTTTCGTGTGCTTTTGTGTGTTTTCGTGGCTCATACCTGTCTGGGCGTAATGGAATGAAGACGGATGGAGAGTTCTTTTTGGGTTCGGTTTACCCTGTTGGAATACTTGTCCTACGAGGTTTATCCGAGTTATGTGAAAAATTCTAAAATTCAGTTCCGCTTGAGAAATTAAAATTATTGATCTTCATGGCAGGAACAAGGAAACCGCCTCCAAAGAAAGCGCCTGCGAGCTCAGCGGTATCACCCATATCTTCGATGTTCGAGAAAATATTGATAACACTGTCAGTATAACGCATATTCTTCAGAGGTTTAGTTATTTTGCCATTCTCTACCATAAAGAATCCATCACGCGTCATACCTGTAATAAGCAACGAAATGGGATCAATAATATTTGAATAGTGGAAGTGAGTGACCAGAACTCCCTTTTTAGTACTTTTTATCATTTTCTCAACTGAACTTTTTCCAGTTTCAAACCTCATTGCAAAAGGATATGCTGCTTGCCCGGGTAAAGGAATTGCATGTCCGTTATTATCAACACCTGCCTTTTGGGCGATCCATCTGTTGGTTGCAAAGGTTTTCGGAATACCTTTCTCAACAAGTGTCATGGGTTTCACCGGCATTCCTTCAAAATCGAAGGGCTGGGAACCGATAATGGGATTATAAGGATCTTCAAAAATATTGAGCTTTTCAGAGAAAACTTTTTTATTCAATCCATCTTTCAGGAAGGTAGTGCCTTCAAGATAATCCATGCCGTTAAATCCTTTCCAAAGAAGGAAAAGCACAAATTCTGCTACTGCTGCCGGTTCCATAATAACGGTATATTTACCCGGCTTCAAACCTTCAGGATACTTACTCTTCAGCGTCTTTTCGACAGCGATATTGGCTGCTTTTTCGACATCGATCTTGCGTACGTCTTTTTTGATGATCTCATGCCAGCCCGATGCTGCTCCTTTCATCGCGGTAATACTGAACTCCGCATTTGTAGAGATATCGTAAGCAAAGAGCCCTTTACAGTTTGCCAGCGCAATCTCAGAAGTGGAATTGGAGAATATTCCAGCTCCTTCAAGATCATTTTTTTTACAAATATTTACTGCCTTTGTGATAGCTTCTGCACGCTGCTGAGGAGAGAATGCATCGGTTGCCTTGCAGAAATTATCAACCTTTTGATATTCCTGTTGCACCGGAAGCGGAAGTAGTTTTTCATTATCCTTCTGCATTTTCGTAGCATCAATTGCTGCTTGAAGTGTTTGTTTAAGAGATTCATCATCCAATTTATTTGTGGTGGCAGTTGCAGTTTTTTTGCCCATTATAGTGCGCACTCTGATATAATATGATGTATCGCTCACATTTTGATGTATATAATTATCCGCATATCGTGTAAGAGCGCTTTTACTATTGAAAATCAGAACCTCTGTTTCGACTTCCTTCGAAAGAGAACAAATTTTCTGTGCAAGCTCACGAATTTCTGCTTTGCTTTTCTGGCTCATATAAACTCCTGAAATATTTTATCATTTGCTTTTTCGTAACTGCTTATGATTGTGTCAAGACTTTCATCTCTCACAACGATTTTGTTGACATAGAGTATAACGGCACAGATAAGTATTCAAGATTATACGAAAAGAGGTTCAAATGCCAGTAACTGTTGTATTAGGAGCATTGTGGGGTGATGAAGCAAAAGCTAAGATCGTAGATGCACTTGCTGAAAAGATGGATGCAATTGTACGATTTCAGGGTGGATGCAATGCGGGTCATACTGTGGTACATGGTGATACAACATATAAATTCCACATTATCCCGGTTGGTATCCTTGATCCAAGTATGATATGCATTATAGGAAACGGTGTGGTCGTCAATCTTGAAAGATTGTTGCAAGAAATCGAGGAGATTGAATCCAAAAGTATTCATCTTTCGGACAGATTTTTCATTAGCTCTCAAGCTCATATTACACTTTCTATACAAACTTATCTCGACGAACTCGGTGAGAAATTGAGCGGCAAACAGGCAATTGGAACTACAAAATCGGGTATTGGACCTACCTATTCCGACAAAGCCGCACGTCTGGGACTTCGCATGGGTGACCTGATCGATAAAGAATATCTCGAATACAGACTATCAAATCTGATCAATAATAAACGAGACTTGCTTGGTTCGTGGCTCGAAAACATTAGTTTTGATGACTCAGTTGAAATGCTCTACGATATTGGAATTCAGCTTAAACCCTTTATCAGTAACACTCCTTGTATGATCAACAAACTTATTAGAGAAAATAAGAATATTCTTTTTGAAGGAGCGCAGGGCACACTTCTCGATATTGATTTCGGCACCTATCCTTACGTAACATCATCGAATACAACAATTGGCGCTGCGTTGACAGGTGCGGGTATAAATCCGAGAAATATTGATAGAATAATCGGTGTTATGAAGGCATATTTTACCCGCGTTGGCAACGGACCTTTCCCTACAGAATTACATGATGAGATAGGTGATTATATACGCGAAAAGGGACATGAATACGGCACCACAACCGGACGTCCCCGCAGATGCGGTTGGTTCGATGTCGTTGCAGCAAGGTTTTCTGCAATGCTTAATGGTTTCGACGAGATCGCACTCACATTACTGGATGTCTATTCCGGATTGGATACGATAGATATTTGCACAGGATACACTTTAAATGGTCTGGAACTCGAAGAATATCCAGTTGAAACACGGATTTTGCAAAATGTTCAACCATCATATATATCTCTTCCCGGATGGAAAGAGGATATTACTTCCGTGACAAAATTTGAGGATCTTCCGGAAAACGCTCAAACTTTTGTTCATACTATTGAAAAACTTCTCGGTATTCCGATAAAGATCATTTCTGTGGGTGCTAAGCGCATCCAAACTATATATAGATAAGAATCTGTATGAGTATCATTTGCCAGAATATATTCTTTGCCTATGCAAATAGAAAGCCCGATTCCGTTATTTTTGAGGATTTCAACTTAGAACTGAGTAATAATGAAACAAAATGTCTATATGGTGGCACTGGCTCAGGAAAGACAACACTGTTCAGTCTGCTTTTTGGTGAATTAAAGACCAGAAAAGGGAATATTCTTATAGACAATACTCCTCTTCAGAAAGAAAAAACCCTCTTCAAGAAAGTTGCATTTCTGTTTCAAGAGCCGGAAAAGCAGTTTGTTTTTCCATCAATACAAGATGAATATAATTTTTTAACATTACAGCAGAATGACATTGCTATCACTCAAAATATCAAAGAGTTATGCGAAATATTTAATGTAAAGATTGAATACTTTTTTGACAGAAATATTTATGAATTATCACTTGGTGAACTCCGCTTGCTACAAATTATTTTTTCCTTTTCTGCTGCAACTGAATATCTGATTCTGGACGAGCCGGCAGACCATCTTGAGAATGCACATCGTTTAAAATTATTCGATCTAATCAAATCAACTAAAAATCGAGGAATACTAATTTTGACCAAGTATCATGAACTTTATAAAACTGTTGCTGATAAGAGTATTCCAATTAATGCAAGGTACGAATGAGGTCTTTATGAAAAAAATTGTTTTGTTAATTTCAATTATATTTTTAAGTTCAGCACTTAACGCAGGTGCCCAGGAAGAGTTCGACTTCGCAAAAAAAATGTATGATGATACACTGTATGAGGAAGCGATAGGCAAATTTCAGGATATTATTCAGAAATATCCTGCTTCGTCGCTTGCAGAAGAAGCACAATTCTATCTTGGCAATTCATATATGGAACTCGAGCAATATGTGAACGCTTCCTTTGCATATAAGCGTCTTCTTGAGGACCATCCGCAGACAACGCTCTATCCTCAGACTGTTTTCAAGCTTGCTGAAAGTCTTTTTGAAAGTAAGAATTATTTCGAGGCATCACAATATTATCAGGATTTGATCTATAATTTCCCTCAAAGTCCGTACGCATTGCAGTCACTCAATAAGATTATCACAGCTTTGAAGAACGCAGGTATGTATAATGAAGCCATTCTTGTTTCAATGGACATCATTGAGAGTTTTACAGGAAAAGCTCAGATTCCAGGAATTCTGCTCTCACTTGCTTCGGTATATAAGCTTCACAATATGCCTGCTGAGTATGAACAAACCCTTCTGAAAATTGTTGATAATTATCTTCAATCCGATGAGAAATGGGAGGCAATACAGGAATTATCTCAATATTATTATGATAATGAATTACCTGACCAAGCGCTTCAATTACTGCAAAATGGACTTACGGAAACCATTCCGCGCCAATATGAGCAATCGCTGCTTCTGCTTTATGCAGAACTCCTCGAACGAAGCGGTGACAAGCAAAGATCATTGGAACAATATAAAAAATTTTATCGAAAGTTCGATACTTATACACAGCGGGATAGGATGGCTGACAGGATCGCATCCCTTGAATTTGCACTTGGTGAATATAGAAATGCAATACTTACATGCAATGAATTTCAGCAAAATTTCTCTGCAAGCGAATACAAAGCACATATCCAGTATCTGCTTGCATATGCTCAATTTCAGCTACAAAATTATACTCAATCAATAAATATCTTTAACGGAATAGACATGGAAAAAGCTTCTTTTGAGATTCAGAAAGATATTCAGCAATTGCGTGCACGTGTTTATATTCAGCAAAAGGAATATGAACTAGCGATCTCTACCTATCTTAATATTATAAAAAATTATCCTCATATTACTGCGGTGGATTCCATTTATTTTGATATTGGACAGCTCTATCAAGAGAATCTGAAAGATCATTCTGCTGCGATAAATTATTATAGTATTATCGTAACAACCTATCCTGAAACCGATTTGCGAGGACAGGCATTTCTAAATCTCGCATTCTGCAGCGAACAGCTCTATCAATATGATGCAGCATTACAATACTATAAAAAGGCGATTTCTACCCATTCTCTCACTTCTGAAAAACGTGATGAGATATCGGATAAACTGGATTACATTGGGCATTTTATGGCAAAAAATGAGAGCTTAGCGCTTGAAAATATGCTTGAAACTTTTGCACAATTTGTCCGATACAATGATTATATCGAAACCATTCATTCTATTGCTGAAATCTATTGCAATGATTTGAAGGACTATCAAAAAGCCCTTGAACTGCTTGAAAGTGATCCTCTCTTTGAAAGAGAGCCCAAACTGCTTCTCCTCAAAGGTGAACTTTATCTCACTCTTGCTGAAAAATATACTTATGAGAAAAATGAACAGGCAGAATCTCTTTACACTCAAGCTCAGCAGATTTTCGAGACTATCGTTTCTGATTATATAGATATTCCTGAAAAAGCTTATGCGGAATTCCATCTGATCTCACTGAAAGTAAGAAAATACGAGCCCGGAACCGATCTCTATATCACGAGCTTAAGACAATTAACTCTCAACTTCATCGATACTTATAATACATTTCCTTATGTTGGAGAGGTTTATTTTAAGCTTGGCAAGGCGCTCATAGAATCTGGAGAATCTGAAGAACAGACGATCATGTACCTGCAAAAAGCTGCGACTCTTTCACAAAATGCCGATATCAGAAATGAAGCATATCGCTATCTTGGAGATATGTACTTGAAAAATGAGGGCTACATAGCTGCACGCAATCAATATCAGAAAATCAACGAACAGACCATCTATGCCGATCCTGAACTACTTTACAATGTTGGATATGTTTATTTTCAGCTTAAATCTTATTCACAGAGTGTGATCTATTTCGATTATTATGTGCAGAATTATACTGCTCAGGAAAAATATATTGAGGCATTGAATCTCCTTGCATCCATTTATGTAACTTTGAATGAGCCGATTAAGGCAATCACATATTACGCTATCCTTGCTGAAAAAGCACCCAATGATGGACTTATTCGCACACTTCGAAATCTCTATATTGATCAAGGTCAGTTTGATAAAGCTGTTGAAATTTCGATAAAAATTGATACACTTACCAATAATGACAGGCGGATACTTGCAGGAATTTATGAAGTTCAAGGCAATCTGAGTTATGCAATTCTGCAGTATGGGCGCATCATCAGCGAGGTCACAGCAGAAGATACGATGCTCATTGATACTCAGCATCTTGCCAAACTTCACATGCTTGTAGGAGATATGAACAGCGCACTCACCAACTATACAAAGATATACAATCTAACAGAAAGTTACAAAAATCCTTTCGAAAGTTTTCCTTGTCTGAACTGGTCTGAAATTGCTGAAAACACTATAGTTGCCAATTACAAACTGAAGAATCGCTCTCAGTCAGAAACCTTTGAGAAATACTACAAGTCAGTTATAAAAAATAATGCTGAGATCGAAGCCCACATTGCGATTGAAAGAGGAATTTATTATGCACAGCTTGATCAGAAAAAAGCAAGGAAATTATTTGAGGAAGTGATCGAGGATCATAGTTCTACAGAATATGCTGATGATGCCTATCTAGAGCTTGCGATCATGGAACTTGAGAATAAAGAATTCGAAGAAGCAGAAACCTATCTTACCACACTGCTCGATAAATTTCCTGATTCCGATCTCACAAATAATGTGTATCTCAAGCTGGGCTCGATGAATTTCAGCGAGGGGAATTATCAAGATGCGCTTGAGTATTATCAGAAAGTAATTCAGCGTGATAAGGAAGGGACTTATGCAATGCAGGCGATTGAAAATTTTGCTCTAACCTGCAAAACAATGGGCGAGTGGATGCTTGCGATAGAAGCTTATCAAATGCTTATCGAACGATTCGGTTCACCTGAAATGACACCTCAAACAATATTTGAGATTTCCTATTGCTACTATATGGACAAGGAATACAGGAAAGCGATCCAACTTTTCAAAACCATACAGGATAAATTCACAGACAGTGAGGTAAAAGCTGAGATCATTTACTGGATAGGGGAATCTTATTACGGGATGAAAGAATATGATCAGGCAATTGAAGCGCTTCTCAAGATCGTATATGATTACAGCTATCTGGATCAGTGGTATGTGAATGCTAATATCAAGATCGCCATAGCTTATGAAAAACTTCAGAAATTCGATAAATCACGGCTGTTCTACAAAAATGTTATCGAACGCTACGGCACAAACTCCAATTGGGGAGCAGAAGCAAAAAAATTGCTGGACGCACTTCCATAATCTTCTTCAAAAATACATCTTAAACTATGAAAAATCTGAAGCTGATAATTTCCTATCTTAAACATTATAAGAAAACCATTGCGCTTGGTGTGCTCTGCCTAATAATCGTTGACGCCATTCAGATGATCGTACCCAAGATCATCCAGTATGTGATCGACTCTCTGCACAATCCCAGTTTCACCATGAAGACCATTTTGATGTGCGCAGGATTTATTTTCGGGCTTGCTGTATTTATGGCTGTGCTGCGTTTCCTGTGGCGGATTCTTCTTATTACTAATTCCTTTAAGATAGAAAAGAAGATTCGTAACGAATATTATGAGCATCTGCAAAAACTATCTCCACGTTTCTTTCAGGATCATAATACCGGTGATCTAATGGCGTATGCCACCAATGATCTTAATGCGGTACGCATGCTCTTTGGTATTGGTGTGGTACTTGCTTTTGATGTGTTCTTTGTTACGATCGCTTCTTTTGTGCTTATGAGCAACATCAACTTCAAAATGACACTTTATGTGATCATTCCACTTCCTATTGTAACCTTTATTACAATATATTTCGGCAAGAGACTACATCTCTTATTCAAAAAAGTGCAGGACACATTTTCACATCTTTCAGATAGGGTGCAGGAAACCATTTCTGGTGTACGCGTTATAAAATCATTTGTTAGAGAAAATGCTTATGAAGATCGTGTCGGTGAAGTTGCGGAAGACCTTGTGGAATATAATATCAAACTGGTGAAAATATGGGGCATGTTCTTCCCTTTGATGTTTGCGATCATCGGCATAAGTATGATGCTGACGCTTTATATCGGTGGAACTAAAACTATTCTTCGGGAGATCACGATCGGTGAATTCGTTGCATTCAACAGCTATCTCCACCTCATCATCTGGCCCGTGATCGCAGTGGGCTGGATAGTGAATCTCTATCAGCGTGGAACTGCATCCCTCAATAGAATTCAGGATATCATGAACCAGAAACCCGAGATCATAGATGAACCCTGTGTGGACAGATCAATAACTTCCCTACAAGGAAACATTTGCCTTAAACATCTGCACTATACCTATCCAGATACAGAAATACCTGTGATCAAAGATATTTCGATCGACATTAAGGCGGGTGAAACTCTTGCGATCGTAGGCAGGACAGGTGAAGGGAAAAGTACGATGATCAAGCTCCTGACACGTCTATTCAATCCACCCAAAAATGAAATCTACATCGACGACCATGAGATATATCAAATCCCGCTGGATATACTGCGAAAGTCAGTCGCAGTGGTTACTCAGGATATTTTCCTCTTTGCATCATCAGTTAAAGAGAATATTCAGTTTGGCAATGAAAACGTGACACACGAGGATGTCATAGAAATAGCTCAAATATCACAATTTTACAACGACATAAAGGACTTTGAGATGGAGTTTGACTCCATAGTCGGTGAAAGAGGAGTTTCGCTTTCAGGAGGTCAGAAACAGCGTCTGGCGCTTTCCAGAGCTCTTATTAAAAATGCTCCGATTCTTGTCCTGGATGATGCATTTTCTTCTGTAGATACAGAAACTGAAGATATCATTCTAAAAAATATTCGAGTAAGCCAGAAGGATAAAACCGTGCTCATCATTGCACATAGAATTTCCACAATGCAGCATGCAGATAAGATAGTTGTGCTGGATGATGGCAAAGTTGCAGAGCAGGGAACACACGAATCGCTGCTTGCACTTAATGGAATTTATACGGATATCTATAATCGTCAAAAATTAAGAGAAGAACTGGAAATGTAGTATGCGAAGACATTCGTCAGCCTTTGAAGAAGAAAAAGATAGCGGTAAGGTACTCGACTCCAAGTTGATGAAGCGCTTGTTTGCCTATCTCGCGCCCTACAAGGTGTATTTCATCATCTCATTTTTCATTTTGATCATTGTTGCTTTCTTCGCAATTGCAATTCCATACATCACCAAATATGCTATTGATGAATATATAAATCCTTCTTTGAAAATTCTCACTGTAGAAAATAATCCTGAACTGCGGGAGCATTTCACAAAAAAATATAAAAAGTACGTTGTAAGTCAGCAGGAAGGCAAGATACTTCTGCACAGCTACGATCTCGATAAAATACTGCCAAAACACTTTAAGATGCTCCTTGCCAATGATCTTATCAGCAAAGAGATCTATGCTGCATATCCGATAAATGATAAGAATACTCCGATTGCGGAAAAAAATCCTGCATATCTGAAATCCTTTGGGAAATATTATATCATTCAGCAGAAAAATCTATCCAAGCTTTGTATTGATGACACCAAAATACTTCGCTCTCGTGATATAAGCGGTCTAAAGACATTGGCGATCATATTCTTTGTGTTCCTCATCCTGAGATTTGTGTTCAGTTATGCCCAGATATATCTTACTCAGTACGGTGCGATGCATTCTATGTATGACCTGCGCATGAAGCTCTTCAATCATCTGCAGAAACTGCCAATGTCCTTCTTTGATAAGAATCCGATCGGGCGATTAGTTACACGTATTACCAATGATGTAAATGCTCTATCCGAAATGATCGGTGAAGGACTTATCACACTGGTACAGGATATTTTCATGATGCTTGCGATTCTTATTGTTATGCTCATTATTAACTGGAAAATGGCGCTTATTATCTTTGTGATACTTCCCTTTGTGGTATTCTTCATGTTCAAGTTCAAAGTCGATATTCGCAAGGTCTATCGGCTTGTAAGAATCCGCCTTGCAAAGATAAATACCAGCTTGAGTGAAAATATTTCAGGCATTCAGACAATTCAGCTTTTCCATCAGGAGAAGAAGAAACTGAACGAATTCGAGGATGTTACACAGGACTATTTCGATGCTGAGAAAAAGCAGTTACGTGTTTTTGCAGTGTTCCGTCCACTTATTGATGTCATGGTTCACCTTGCGATCGCGCTTATAATCTGGTATGGCGCCGGAAGCATCATCCAGAATAAGATGTCTCTTGGTGTGCTGGTGGTTTTCATCAGTTATACTCACCGCTTCTTTGATCCGCTCTATGATCTGAGCCAGAAATATAATGTCATTCAATCAGCGATGGCTGCGTTGGAGCGTATCTTTAAACTCATGGATGAAAAAGAAGAGCATTATGCAGTGCTACCCGAGCATCTAATCCGTTTGCAGGGTGAGATCGAATTTAAAAATGTGTGGATGGCATATAAAAATGAAGAATGGGTGCTGAAGGATATAAATCTGAAAATTGCAAAAGGCGAAAAAGTTGCGCTTGTGGGATCAACCGGAGGTGGAAAAACCTCTCTTGTGAAACTTGTCAGCTCATTCTATCCTTTCCGGAAAGGCGAGATCCTTATTGATGGTAAGTCGATCAAAGATTATAATCTCGAAGAGTTGCGTTACAATATCGGTGTGGTTCAGCAGGATGTATTCATCTTCTCAGGTAAGATTCGCGACAATATCTCGTTGTTCCGAGATGATATTTCCGAAGAACAGATCATTCAAGCAGCAAAGTATGTGAATGCTGACCGCTTCATATCAAAACTTCCAAAAAAATATGATGATGATGCAAAAGAGCGTGGCTCAGTGCTTTCTGCAGGTCAGCGCCAGCTCCTTGCCTTTGCACGCGTGCTGGTAGGGGATCCAAGTATTTTTGTGCTGGATGAAGCTACTTCAAATATTGATACGGAAACTGAGATGCTCATTCAGGATGCTTTGCATAAGATCATGGAAAACCGAACCTCGATCATTATTGCACACCGCCTCTCAACCATACAGGATGTTGATAGGATCGTTGTCATACACAAAGGTCGTATCGCTGAAGAGGGAACACACCAGGAACTGCTCAAACTGCGGGGTATTTATTATAAACTCTATGAATTACAATATAAAGGAATGGAGAAGTAGGAATTAAATTTCTAAATCCTAATTACTAATTTCTAATTAAAATATAATCCCTTCAGGCTGGACTTCATCCTTGGATGGAGTTCAGTATGAAGATATTGAAAAATGATCGCACTGAATCCCATCACGCCAGCAGACGTATGATATCTAGGCTTAGTTGGTTTATTTAAGATAAAATTTGACATAAAATTTAATGAATTTATTTACACAAATAATAAAAAATACATTCTGTTTTTAAGGCTGATAAAGGAGAAAATAGGTGGCATTGTTTCAGAAAATTATTGTAAAAAAGTATCTTAACAATT